>JGI26086J50260_1001889_pt1 | contig 11738 bp, 13 predicted proteins | sample SaaInl3SG_22_DNA_FD_50260 | JGI IMG/M metagenome (IMG submission 50260)
GGACTTGGCACCTAAATGGATTCACCCTCGCCGCTTCGCGAAAATATTGACGCCGCGTTGCAGCGAGATCCCGCGGCCCGCACTCGTGTGGAAGTGTTTCTGACCTCACCGGGTGTTCATGCGTTGGCATGGCATCGGGTCGCCCACTGGCTGTGGCGGTGGGAATGGTTGTTGTTGGCGCGCATGGTGTCCTCCCTTGCCCGCTTTATCACCGGCATTGAGATTCACCCTGGCGCTGTCATCGGTTCTCGGGTGGTGATCGATCACGGCATGGGCGTGGTCATCGGCGAAACAGCGGTGGTGGGCGATGACTGCTTGATTTACCACGGCGTCACCCTCGGCGGTAACGCGCAGGTGAGCAGAGACAAAGTGTCGGGGCGCCGTCACCCGGTTTTGGGCAAGGGCGTGCTGGTGGGCGCCGGTGCAACAATCCTCGGTCCGCTGAGCATTGGTGACGGCGCCAAGGTTGCGGCCATGTCGGTCGTGTTGAAAGACGTTCCTGCGGGTGCACTCGCTGTAGGCATCCCCGCTAAAGTCAAGGGGTCCGCCAAAGCCAAGTAGGTCCCCATGTTGAAGCAGGTCAGCAGGTTTGTGCTCACCCCGCTCGCGCGGGGGTTGTTCCGGGCAAAAATTGTCGGGCGCAAGAACGTTCCTCGTGAGGGAGCCGTCATCCTTGCCAGCAACCACCTGTCGTTCATCGACAGTGTGATCATTACGTTGTTCGCTCCGCGAAGCGTGAGCTTCCTTGCCAAGGAAAGCTACTTCACCACTCCTGGCGTGAAGGGGACGCTGTCGCGATTGTTCTTCACCTCGATCGGCGCCATCCCGGTATCCCGGGGTGTTGGACAGGCGGCGCAGAATGCCCTGGATTCTGGACTGTCGCTCCTGCACGAGGGCGAAGCTTTTGCCGTGTACCCGGAGGGGACACGCTCCCGTGACGGCAAACTTTACCGAGGCAAGACGGGGGTGGCGTGGTTGGCTCTGAATGCGGGAGTGCCGGTGGTTCCCGTGGGGTTGAAGGGCACGGACAACGTTCAACCGGTGGGTACCTCGGGGATTCGACCCGCCAAAGTCAGCATCGAGTTTGGGGAACCGCTCGATTTGTCCCACCACGGTTCGGCAGACTCAGGCCGCGCTCGTCGTCACGCCACCGACGAGGTGATGGACGCCATCGCGGCGCTTTCAGGTCAGGAACGTGCGGAGGGTTTCAACGAACCCCCGGCGAAGAACCTTGTGGAACGCGTGCGCCGCGGGCTGTTCGGTCGCAACCGCCTCTAGTTTTTCTCGGCCTCTTGTTGTGCTTCGGCCACCTGTTTGCGGACATCCTCCATGTCGAGGCCTTTCACCGCAGTAATCACTTCCTCGAGCGACGAGGCGGGAAGTGCGCCGGGCTGGGAGAAGACCAAGATGCCATCACGGAAGGCCATCAGCGTGGGGATGGACCGAATGTTCGCGGCTTGCGAGAGAGCTTGCTCCGCTTCCGTATCGACCTTGCCAAAGGTGACGTCGGGGTGCTGGTTGCTGGCTTGCTCATAAACAGGGCCGAACGCTTTACATGGACCGCACCATTCCGCCCAAAAATCCACCAGAGTAATTCCGTCTGAGGTAACGGTGTCTTCGAAGACGTCGTGGGTTAAGTCAATCGTGGGCATACGGTGTCCTTTCGTTGCTTTCAGTATACCCCATGGGGTATTTTATGTCCGCCCGGTCCACCACGAAACGGCAGGGTCTCGGGGTTTAGTAGGTAGTGCACAAAACCTGGCGCCAACCGTGGGCAACCATCGTGGTCGCCGACGACGGGCTGCGCGCGGCAGGGTCCGTGAATTATTCTTCAACTAGACCATCCCCTGAAGGAGAACCGGCATGAGCACTCAGCTCGAGAGCCCCACAAGCGCCTCGGAGCACGTCGAGGCACACGACTTAACAGTGGACGTCGCGCAGTTGGGCGCTCAGGTCCTGGGCCAGTGGGCCGACATTCGTTCTGCTGCCAGAAAGCTGTGTGAAGATCCGGCACTCTGGAAGATCGAGGGACAGCCGATGGCCGAGCACCGCGAGAGGGTTTTGAGCCAACTGAGCGTGCTCGTTGACGCAGGTGGGGTGTTGTTATCGTTCCCCGAATCGGTGGGCGGCAAGAACAACCCCGGCGGCAATATTGCCAACTTCGAGCAACTCGTGCTCGCCGACCCGTCCCTGCAAATTAAGTCGGGAGTCCAGTGGGGCCTCTTTGGCGCAGCGGTCACTCACCTTGGCACCGATAAACACCACAAACAATGGTTGCCGGGCATCATGTCGCTGGAGACACCGGGCTGCTTCGCCATGACTGAAACCGGTCACGGTTCCGATGTTGCCTCGATCGCCACAACGGCGACCTACGACCAGGACAGCGGCGACTTCCTTCTTCACACCCCGCATCGCGGAGCGTGGAAGGACTACATCGGAAACGCTGCGCTCCACGGCAAAGCAGCTGTGGTCTTTGCCCAGCTCATCGTGGCGGGAGAGAACCACGGTGTTCACGCGCTCTACGTTCCCCTGCGCGATGACAACGGTTTCTTGGAGGGAATCGGCGGGGAGGATGACGGCCCTAAAGGTGGATTGAACGGTATCGATAACGGGCGCCTGCACTTCACTCACGTGCGCGTCCCCCGCGAAAACCTGTTGGATCGCTACGGCAGTGTGGACGAGTCCGGCGTGTACTCCTCGCCGATCGAGAGTCGCGGGCGTCGATTCTTCACGATGCTCGGCACCCTCGTTCAAGGTCGTGTTTCCCTGGTCGGGGCCAGCGTCGTGGCTTCCCAGCTCGCTTCCACAGTGGCCATTCGATACGGGTTGGTGCGCCGTCAGTTCCCGATTCCTGGCTCAGACGATGAGCAGGTGTTGATGGATTACCAGACCCACCAGCGACGCTTGGTTCCTCACCTTGCCAACACGTACGCGATGGGCTTCGCCCAGGACGAGCTTTTGGAGTTGTTTCACGATGTTTTCATCGGGAACAAAGATTCCGAAGAAGAACGCCAAGACCTCGAAACCCTCGCTGCCGCTCTGAAGCCCTATGCCACTTGGTCGGCACTGGATAATCTGCAGGCCGGTCGAGAAGCGTGTGGTGGGCAAGGTTTCCTCTCCGAAAACCGCTTGGCCAGCCTCCGGGCTGATTTAGATGTGTACGCAACTTTTGAAGGTGACAACACTGTTCTGTTGCAACTGGTGGCTAAGCGTCTGCTTGGCGATTACGCCAAAGCCTTCAAAGCAGGGGGCCTTGGCAGTATGGCCAGCTATGTGGCCGATCATGTGGGTGAGGCCACCATCAACCGTTCGGGGCTGCGCCGGTTAGCCCAGCGAGTTGCGGACTTTGGGTCCACCGCCCGCTCGATTGGGTATGTCCGATCGACCGCCTCACAGCGGCAATTACTCACCGACCGGGTGGAGACGATGGTGGGGGCGCTGGCGGATGAGCTGCGCTCGGCGTCGAAAATGGAACCGGGTGAAGCCGCAGCGTTGATGAATAAACACCAAAGTGCACTGATTGATGCGGCGTGGGCCCACGCGGAACTCGTCGTGTGGGAGGCCTTTACTCGCGCCGTTGCAACGATGCCGGATGGCGACACAAAACAGGTCATGCGCTGGCTTCGAGACCTTCACGGGTTCATGCTCATCGAGCGCCACCGTGATTGGTACCTGATGAACGGTCGACTCAGCGTTCACCGAGCAGAAGCAATCACTGACTACATCAACAACCGTTTGTTGCCGCGCCTTCGCCCGCACCTGGGCGACCTGGTAGCTGGGCTGGGGCTCAGTGACGCCCATGTTCGCGCACCGATTGTTCTGGGTGAAGAACACGAACGGCAAGAGCAGGCCAGGGCGCACGAAGCAACGCACGGCTAAGACGGCGATGAAACCCTCGATCGCTTGGGCGCTGGTCGGCATGCAGTTTGGTGCGATCGCCGCTCTGGTGGTGTTTCCCGCAGGAACGTGGTGGGACCGAGGCGTCAGCTCCGGCACGGCAGCGGCGATTTTGCTGGCCGCGGGTCTTCTGTTGGTGGCGCTCTCTGGTCAACGGCTGGGGCGCTCTCTGACGCCGTCACCGATTCCGCGCGAGGACGCAACACTGGTGACCACCGGGGTGTACTCGCGCGTTCGCCACCCGATTTACACCGGATTGTTGGTTGCGGCAGCCGGCGGTGTGGTGTGGGGCGCATCTCTTGCTCACCTCGTTGCCTGGCTGTTTCTTCTTGCCGTTTTGTCGGCAAAAGTTGCGGGCGAAGAGAGCCTGTTGCGGGAGAAGTTTGAGGATTATGGCTCGTACGCCTCGCAGACCGGACGTTTCTTCCCCAAGTTTTCCCAGGAGACCCGCTAACAACAATCGGCCGAACCAGACGCCTCCGGAGGCTGGCGTTCTCTCAGCCAAAACACCCGGCTCTGCTAGTGTTGCGATGCTCATCCTCCGCGTTTTGGCNGAGGACACCACACATATTTTGAAGGCGAAGTCATGATTGTTGGAGTGCTGAAAGAGCCGATTGCTGGCGAGAACCGAGTGGCCGCAACACCGGAATCGGTGAAGCAACTTGTGGGCGAAGGCCTCAAGGTCACGGTCCAAAAGGGAGCGGGCGTTGCTGCTGGCTATCCGGATGACGCCTATAAGGATGCGGGCGCAACAATCGCTGCGACCGTTGACCCGGCGAAACTCGATGTCCTTGCTCACGTCCGCCCCCTGGCCCCGGCGACGATCAAGAAGCTGAAAAAGGGCGCCATCACGATGGGGCTCGCCTCTCCTGCCTCAGAGACGGCTGCCGTCAAAGCACTGAAAGCCCAAAAAGTTACGTCCTTCGCACTGGAGCTCGTTCCCCGAATTTCTCGCGCGCAGTCGATGGACGCGCTCACCTCGCAAGCGTTGGTGGCCGGTTACCGCTGTGTCATGGAAGCGGCAATTCGCCTTCCCCGGTTCTTCCCCCTCTACATGACGGCGGCCGGCACGGTCCCGCCCGCTACCGTCCTTGTCCTTGGTGCCGGTGTCGCGGGGCTCCAGGCCATCGCCACTGCCAAGCGCTTAGGCGCGAAAGTAACGCTTATGACGTTCGTTCCGCTTCAGCGGACGAAGTTCGCTCGATGGGAGGAACATTCATCGAGCTGGATCTGGATGTTGCCGCTGATGGAGCGGGAGGATACGCCAAAGAGCTCGCGGCAGATCGTGTGAAGCGCCAGCAAGAGCTGCTCACCCCTTACGTCACCGCCGCGGATGTCATCATCACCACCGCTGCCATTCCTGGCCGTCCGGCTCCGCGCCTGATCACCGCAAAGATGATGAAGGATATGAAGCCAGGGTCGGTGGTGATCGACCTCGCAGCAGAAACTGGCGGAAACGTCGAGGGCTCCAAGCCCGGTTCCGACGTAGCGGTCACCGTGGGCAAGTCCGGTGGGAAGGTCACCTTGGTGGGGATGAAGGATGTTCCCTCGGCCATGGCCTTCGACGCATCGCGGTTGTACGCAAAGAACGTGTCCAACCTGCTGACTCTGATGACTAAAGACAAAAAGGTTTCTCCCGATTTCGAGGATGAAGTTGTCGCCGGTGCGTGTCTGACCCATGACGGTGAGGTTCGTCACGAGCCGACCGCCGAGGCGTTGGCCAAACCCGCAACCACAAAGAAAGGCACAAAGTAATGGAATCCATTGAACTGTTGACCTACTTTGTCCTGGCGGTGTTCGTCGGGTTCGAAGTGGTCTCAAAAGTGTCGAGCACGCTGCACACCCCTCTGATGTCCGGCGCGAACGCAATTCACGGCATCATCCTGGTGGCGCCGTTGTGGTCGCGGGCCACGCTGACTCCACCTGGAAGCTCATCCTCGCTTTGCTGGCGGTGCTTCTTGCCACGGTGAACCTCGTCGGTGGCTTTGTGGTGACCGACCGGATGTTGGAAATGTTCGGTGGCAATAAGAAGAAGCGCTCGGAAGGGGCTGCCTCATGAGTATCCTCACCCAGGAAGTGGAAGCACTCCTTTATCTATTTGCCGCCGTTTGCTTCATCTTGGCTCTGCGCGGCCTCTCGTCTCCGAAGTCTGCTCGTCGCGGAAACCTTCTGGGTGCTCTTGGTGCGCTGGTCGGTGTTGTCACGGTCTTCCTCGCTGAGGAACTCAGCAACATTGCCTGGATTCTCATTGTCATCGCCGTAGGTTCGGCAATCTCGGTGCCGGCATCCCGCATGGTCCAGATGACCCAAATGCCTCAGCTTGTGGCGCTGTTCAATGGTGTGGGTGGTGGAGCAGCTGCTGTTGTAGCGTTCCTCGAGCTGAGTGCGGCTGACACATTGGGCTTCCTCATTGCCGTGGCCTTCACGATTTTCGTGGGAAGCGTTTCGTTCTCTGGTTCGGTAATCACCTTCGCCAAGCTGCAGGAACTGATGACCACTCGCCCCGTGATGTTCAAGGGCCAGCCCGTGGTGATGGTGGTGCTGACCCTGGTATCCCTGGTCGGCGCCGTTTTGCTGGTGCTGGATGGCAGCTTCCTCTTGGGCACTGCGCTGCTAGCCGCCGGTCTGATCATGGGTGTTTTGGTTGTTCTCCCTGTCGGTGGAGCAGATGTTCCGATCGTCATCTCGCTGCTGAACGCCATGACCGGTCTCGCCGTGGCGGCCTCCGGTCTGGTCCTCGGCAACACCCTGTTGCTGGTGGCAGGAACACTGGTGGGTGCGTCGGGGACACTGTTGACCAGGGCTATGGCCAGCGCCATGGGCCGCAGCGTCAGCAACACGATCTTTGGCGCCTTCAAGGGTGGTTCCACCGCCGGCTCGACCGAGGTGTCCGATCGCCCGGTGAAGTCCGGTTCTGCTGAAGACGTCGCGATTCTGCTGGGCTACGCACAGCGTGTGATTGTTGTCCCTGGTTACGGTCTCGCCGTTGCTCAGGCCCAGCACACCATGTATGAATTGGCCAAGGCTCTCGAAGACAAGGGCATTGACGTGGTGTTTGGTATCCACCCGGTGGCCGGTCGTATGCCCGGACACATGAACGTTTTGCTCGCGGAAGCGAACGTTCCTTACGAGGTTCTCCAGGAAATGGACGAAGTGAACCCACAGTTCAAGACGGCCGATGTCTGTCTGGTCGTGGGTGCTAACGACGTAGTCAACCCGGCGGCGAAGACGACTGCGGGATCGCCGATTTATGGCATGCCCATCTTGGACGCGGGCGAAGCGAAGCAGGTCGTGTTCTTGAAGCGCTCGATGCGCCCAGGATTCGCCGGTATCGAAAACGACTTGCTGTATGAACCCAACACCACGCTGCTTTTCGGTGACGCTAAGGACAGCCTGTCGAAGGTGCTCGGCGCCGTCAAAGCCCTCTAGGGAGGGCCACCATGGCACTGTTCGCGGTGATTTATCGCTACAGCGATGACACCGCAAGCCTTGATGAGCACCGCCCGGCCCACCGCGAGTACATTCGCTCGCGGGTGGGCAACGGTGTTGTGGCCAGTGGACCAATGACAACCTCTGAGGGGCCCGGCGCGTTGATCGTCTGCACCGGGGAGGATGAGGCCGAGGTCCGTTCCCTGATGGACGCCGACCCTTTCTGGGGTCTAGGACTGATTACCGCTCGAGAGATTGCCCCCTGGAACTTGGTGATGGGCTCCATCGGACTGGAGAAAGACAATTAACACCCCCGCGGGCCGCGCGATCGTCACGGGGGCGAGTTCAGGAATCGGCGCTGCCTGTGTGAAAGCTTTGCGGGCCGCATCGTGGGAGGTGGTTGCTGTTGCACGCCGGGCCGATCGACTGGACGCTGTGGCGGCGGAAACCGGGTGTGACACTTTTGTCGCCGATGTCACACAGCAGGCTGACGTTGAAGCTCTGGTCTCGTACACGGAAACCCTGGGGGCGGTAGACGCGCTGATCAATGTCGCAGGAGGCGCGATTGGGGTGGACTTTGTCGCGGAAGCGGACTCGGATGACTGGTCGACCATGATGGAGCTCAACGTCGTGAGCGTTCAGCGCATGGTTAAGGCATTCCTCCCCGCTTTGCGCAGGGCTAGTTCCACACGCGGCGTGGCAGACATTGTGACGATTTCGTCCACGGCAGCCTTCATTAGCTATGAGGGTGGGGGCGGCTACAACGCAGCGAAAGCCGGTGTGCATGCAGCCCTCGGCGCGTTGCGCCTCGAGCTCGCGGGAGAGCCCATCCGTGTGGTCGAGATTGCGCCGGGAATGGTGAAGACCGAAGAGTTTGCCCTGAACCGGCTCGGGGGAGACGCCCAGCAAGCGGAGGCGTTGTACGCCGGGGTTGAGGCCCCTCTCACCGCTGAGGATGTCGCTGACGTGGTGGCCTACGCCCTGCACAGCCCTCCCCACGTGAATCTTGATGTGATTCAGATGAAGCCGGTTGCGCAGGCCGCGCAATACAAGCTCCACCGCGGTCCTCTCGCTCCCAAGCTCTGAGGTCCTCCCATCGCCGAGCGGTAGAGTTGACAAGTGATTAGGCGCCTCGTTGAAGTGTCCCGGCCGGTGCTCTGGGTCAACACCATCGGCACCACCGTCATTGGTATGTGGCTTGCGGGCGAGCTCTGGACCTGGTCCATCGTCCCGATCCTGTTGTGGGTCAGCTTTCCCTTCAACCTTCTGATCTATGGCATCAACGATATTTATGACCAGGACACCGATTCTGACAACGACCGCAAGGGTGGTTACGGTGGGGCAAAAATCAAGCCTCATGAGACCGCCATGATCGGGTGGGGGGTCATCCTCACCAACGTTCCCTTTTTTGTGTACTTCGCCATCACGCTCCCCTGGGAGGCGGTTGCCTGGATGGGCGCTTATGCGTTTTCTTTCTGGCAGTACTCGGCCACCCCGCTGCGTTTCAAAGGGAGACCCATTCTTGATTCGGTGTCGAACGCCGATTACGCATTCCCCCTGGTCTTTGTGCCCTTTGCCTTAGGAGGATCTCCGGTCTGGGCGGCCGCCATTGGTTTGATGGCCTGGTCGTTGGCCAAACACGTCTATGACGCCATTCAAGATATTGACGAGGACGCCTCGGCGGGAATCGTTACGACGGCCGTGAAGTTTGGCATCAAAGGGTCGCTGGTGTGGTCGGGATTCTGGTGGGTGGTCTCCACGGTCTTGTTTGCTCTGGTGAATCTCCCCCTTGCCGCTGTCAACGCTGTGCTCGCTGGTGTATTGGTCGTGGCGCAGTGGCGAAACCCAACGATCGCTACTGCGCGCCGCCTTTACCGCTACTCCGTGGCCTTCCCCTATGTAGCGGGGGCTGTGGCCGGTGTTCAGTTGGTCACTGGCCTCGTTCTCGGTGTGTACCCCGCCTAATGACACAACGCATCACGGTTGTCGGCGGAGGCCTGGGAGGCCTTGCTACCGCTGCCATCATGGCGCGCGCCGGGCACACCGTCACGATTCTTGAGGGAAATGACTGGGTGGGTGGCAAAAGCCGACGTATAGAGATTGCCGGTCAACGCATTGACACCGGCCCCTCCCTCGTCACTTTTCCCGGCGTGTGGCAGGAAGTCTTGAACCGGTGGGATGAGCTGGGGGACGGGCCGTCTGCCGCTGACATAGCGGGGGTCACTTTGGAGCGGTTGCCCGAGGTGGGCCGTTACTACTTCCGGGGGCAGCAAGCCAACCTGCCGGTGGAAGAAGGACACGAATGGCATGAGGCGTGGCAGAGGTTCCAGCGGGAACACGGGGGGCTTGGCCCCGCGATCACCACACTGTTGACTCACGATCCGTGGGACCCCGCGATTTTGGCCGCGGGCAAAGAATTGCTCTCTCGTTACGGACTGCGGCTAACCACCGAGGGATACCTCAACGGTTTGCGCTGGATGCCCCAAGACCTGCGTGATGTAATCGCTATTCACACCTTGAACGCGGGGGTATCGCCGAATCAAACTCTCGCCTTGTACGCAACGATGGCGGCCGTGATGGCCCATGACGGCGTTTTTGTCCCGCGCGGGGGTGTTTACGAAATTGCCGCTGGGTTAGAAAACCTTGCCCGAGCTGCTGGTGTGAGCATTCACACGGGTGAGCACGTGGTGTCGGTCAAGAAAAATGAAGTGACCACCACCCAGGCCACCTATACCTCGGACTATGTGATCAGCGCGGTAGATGGCGGCATCCTGGAGGGTCTGATGGGCAAGAAGTCCCGTCCGCCCAAGAAGCTGTCGTGCTCGGGAGTGGCCATTTTTGGTGTCTTGGAACAGGAGCTACCCGAAGAGATTGTCACCCACTCGGTGATGATGCCCGATCGGCCCGACGAGCTTTTTGGTTCGCTTGCTTCGAGAAACAGGCCCCAAGAGACTATGGCGTTTTTGAACTACTACCGTGCGGGAGAAATTTACCCGAATGATCGACCCGTCGCGGCGTTGTTGTTGACCGCTCCTCCCGATGGTCAACAGTGCGACATCACCGATGATTTTGTTCAGCGTGAATCACGGCGCTTCTCGGATTTGTTGGGGTTAGAAAAATCCATCACCGACATGATGACCGACCATCAGATCCTTGACCCCGAGTATTTTGCGGGCTTCGGAGCCATTGGGGGCGCTCTGTATGGTGCCCCAGCACCGTGGTGGCGGAGCGGACCTTTCCATTCCCCCGCCTACAACAGTCCGAAGAACCCGTGGCTGTGGCGAGTGGGCTCCAGCGTGCACCCGGGAGGCGGAATCCCCGCAGTCCTCGGCGGCGTGCTCATTTCCACGCGNCGNATGTTGGCGTCGCTACACAAGGGTTAGGCAGANGCTCCGCGAAGAGTGGCTCCGACCGGCATCGATCCGGTGACCTTTCGATTTTCAGTCGAACGCTCTACCAACTGAGCTACAGAGCCATGCTGTGAAAGAGCCTCTCTTTCGAGAGGCTCTTAACACCGCGACCCTGACGGGACTTGAACCCGCGACCTCCGCCGTGACAGGGCGGCACGCTAACCAACTGCGCTACAGGGCCTTGCTATTAAATTATATGGTGACCCCAACGGGATTCGAACCCGTGCTACCGCCGTGAAAGGGCGGCGTCCTAGGCCACTAAACGATGGGGCCGAAGCCTACGCCGAAGCATATGCAACAAGCCTCGAGTCTAGGGTTGGGCTTGCGGGAATGCAAACGCTTCCCTTCGCCACACCGCCCCAAACACGGGCCTCCACGGCCGATATAGCTATCGTTTCCTTACGTGAACACTCTTTTGCGCCGCCTCGGGTACGTCGCTGGCGCCACTCTCTCTGCCACCGCCCTGGTGTTGGCTCTTGCGGTTGCCCCCGAAGGGCCCGCCTATGCGGACGAGTACCCCACGTGGGAAGAGGTTCAAGAAGCTCGTAAAGATGTTGCTGCCGCCGAAGCCAAAGTCAAAGAAATCCAGGAAATCCTGGCGGGACTGGAGCGCGCAGCCGCGGAAGCGGAGCAAGAGGCCGCTCGCCTGGGTGAGATTTATTACGAAGCGCTGTTCGAACTCGATGAGGCCACCTACCAGCAGGCACAGCTTCAGGCTCAAGCCGACGATGCGGCGGCAACAGCGGAAGAGTCTCGTCTTCAGGCCGGCCAGTTTGTTGCAGAGCTTGCGAGGGTCGGCGGGGCAGACCTCACCGCCACGTTGTTCATTAGCGGTGATGATGCCACCGAGTTGTTGTCTCGCATTGGGTACGCAGCCAAGATTGCCGAGCAGACTGATGGAATTTATGCCCGAGCGCTTGCCGACCGCAACACCGCGCAGTCGCTGACGGATCAGGCCGAGGTGGCCCGGGAAATTCGGGAAGAGCTTCAGCTCGAATCGGA
>JGI26086J50260_1001901_pt1 | contig 11694 bp, 10 predicted proteins | sample SaaInl3SG_22_DNA_FD_50260 | JGI IMG/M metagenome (IMG submission 50260)
AACAACCCTAAGTTTAAAAAAGATTTAATTATGAAAAATATTGTTATTATAGGAGGCTCTCATGGCATTGGACTTGAAACAGTAAAAATATTGTCTCAAGAACACCAAGTACATTTATTCTCAAGAACTGCTCCAGAAGTTTCATTGCCTCATGTAAACCACAGCGTTTTTGATGTACTTACAGACACCTTCCCTATAGATGAAATTAATGTGCCCATAGATGGATTTGTGTACTGTCCAGGCTCTATTAACTTAAAGCCACTTAAAATGCTCTCTAACGAAGCTTTTAGAGCAGATATGGAAATAAATTTCTTTGCTATGCTACCTATTGTTCAGGCCATTATGCCAAAAATGAGTGAGGGAAGTAGTATGGTGTTCTACAGTACTGTAGCAGTGGCAATGGGTATGCCATTTCATGCCAGTATAGCAGCGGCAAAGGGCGCTGTTGAAGGTTTTGTAAAGTCTATTGCTGCTGAAAATGCACCCAAACTTAGGGTGAATTGTATTGCACCATCGCTAACCAATACCCCATTGGCCGGACGCTTATTAAACAACGATAAGAAAAAAGAGATGATGGATGCAAGGCACCCATTAAAAAGAGTAGGTACAGCGGTTGATATTGCTGAAATGACTGTGTTTTTACTTTCAGACAAAAGCAGCTGGATGAGTGGACAAATCATTGGATTAGATGGTGGAATGGGAAGTTTAAACGTACATTAACAGGCTTAGAAAAAATATTTATTGAGTTTAAGCAGGTATTTATGAAGGAAGAAATTGTCATTTTTTGGTTTAGAAGGGATTTGAGATACAATGACAATACTGGATTGTCTAAGGCCCTTTTAAGTGGGAAAAAAGTATTGCCTATTTTTATCTTTGACACAGAAATCTTGGATATGCTTCCTGAAAAAGACCCAAGGCTTCAATTTATTGTGAACCAATTACATGAAATAAACCAGCATTTCAATACGCAGTTTCAATCAGGGGTTCAGTCTTACCACAACAGTCCATTAAATGTATTTAAATCCCTATTAGAAGCAGCAAATGATTTTAAAGTGTGTGGGGTGTACACCAATGAAGATTATGAACCCTATGCAGTACAAAGAGACTTAGAGATTAAAGCTTATTTGGCCACTAAATCAGTGGATTTTCACTCCTTTAAAGACCAGGTAGTTTTTGAAAAAGACCAGGTCACTAAAGAAGACGGCAAACCTTATGTAGTTTATACGCCTTATAAGAATAAATGGTTAAGTATTTTTGAACAGCAATACCCCAACGGATTTCAAGCAATAGATATGCCGCTTGAAAACCTATACAAAATGAATACTAGTCTTCATGATATGAAAGCTCTAGGCTTTTCTTCTGCAGAAATTGAAGTACCTCAATATTCGGTTACTTCAGCGCTCATAGAAGCATATGAGGCAAAAAGGAATTTTCCGAGTATAGAAAACGGCACCTCTAAATTAGGACCACATCTTAGGTTTGGGACAGTATCTATTAGGGCACTTGTTCAAAAAGCCAAAGGACAAAAAAACCAAGTATTCTTGAGTGAACTTATTTGGAGGGAGTTCTTCATGCAAATATTATGGCATTTTCCACATACCCCTACTAATGCATTTAAACCTGCTTACGATCGCATTGAATGGAGAAATAATGCTGCGGAGTTTGAACACTGGAAAAATGGCACAACAGGCTATCCTTTGGTAGACGCTGGAATGAGAGAACTCAATGCCACAGGAACCATGCACAATAGGGTTCGCATGCTTGTGGCTAGTTTTCTTTGCAAACACCTATTGATTGATTGGAGGTGGGGCGAAGCTTATTTTGCAGAAAAATTATTGGACTTTGAATTGGCTAGTAATGTTGGAAATTGGCAATGGGCTGCTGGATCTGGAGTAGACGCTGCACCTTATTTTAGAATTTTTAACCCTACCACCCAAATAGACAAATTTGACAAACAGCATATTTACCTTAAAAAGTGGGTCTCAGATTTAGGTGAACTTACTTATCCCAGTCCAATAGTAGATCATAAAATGGCCAGGGAAAGGTGCCTGGCTACTTATAAAAAGGCTTTGGCTTAAAATGGTTGTTGTTTGGTTTAAAAGAGATCTAAGACTAGANGACCACGAACCCTTAACCCGGGCTTTAGCGAGTGGCGAAAAGGTGCTACTGCTCTATTCGTTTGAAAGCTTTTGGACTCAAGACCCTCATTACAGTGACTTACATATAGATTTTATACAAGAAGGATTAGAAGAAATTCAGTTAAAACTAAAAGAATACGACACTAAAATTTTAATCCTCTCCGACTATATTCCTGAAATACTTAAAAAAATTCATTCCAAAGAACCTATTAAAGCCCTGTATTCTCATATGGAAGCGGGAATGGATATCACTTACACAAGAGATAAAGCGGTAAAAAAATGGTGTACTCAAAACAGTATTCACTGGCATGAATTTGCTCAAAATGGTTTGTGGAGGGCACTGAAAAACCGACAAAAATGGCGGGACCATTGGATCAGTNAAATGAAAGNACCTATCCATATCCCCAGCTTCCTNCCTACCACCTATTATACCGCATCAGAAATAGATGGTTTAAGTGCCGCGCTAAAACTAGTTCCTTTGGAATTAAACATTACCCATAAAAAAGGCATTCAAATTGGTGGAAGTTTAAATGGCTGGAAATACTTGCATAGTTTTATGACCAAAAGAATTAGTGGGTATCAAAAGTATTATTCTAAACCATTGGAATCCAGACTGCATAGTGGTCGGATTTCTCCTTATCTGGCTTGGGGAATGCTCTCTGCCAAACAAGTACTTCAATACGTTACTCGCCATCAAAAACAAGTGAGTAACAAACGAAACATCAATGGCTTTTTATCTCGATTGAGCTGGCAAGCCCATTTTATTCAGAAATTTGAAATGGAGCCTAGTATTGAGTTTGACGCTGTGAATAAGGGCTACGCAGCACTCAATAAAACTGTAATTCCAGCGCATCAGTTGGCTTGGCGACAAGGGCAAACAGGGGTTCCCATGGTAGACGCTGCTATGAGATGCTTGGTTCAAACCGGTTTTGTAAATTTTAGACTTAGGGCTATGTTGGCTTCTTTCTTCACTCATTTGCTCTGGCAACCCTGGCAAGATTGCTCACCACATTTAGCGCAACACTTTTTAGATTTTGAACCAGGGATTCATTTTCCCCAACTTCAAATGCAAGCAGGTGAAACGGGAATAAATACCATTAGAATATACAATCCAGTAAAAAATGGGTTGGACCACGATCCAAAGGGCATTTTTATAAAGAAATGGGTGCCAGAATTGGCTTTAATTCCAGAAGTCTATGTGCACGAACCTTGGAAAATGCCTCCATTAGAAGCGGCTTTTTTAAACTTCACATTGGGTAACGACTATCCTGCACCGATTATAGACCTCGAAAAAAGCAGAAAATATGCCGCAGATCAATTGTGGGGATTAAGAAAAACGAATCTGGTTAAATTAGAAGGAAAAAGAATTTTAAGCACACATGTAGTCCCTAAAAAGCCCCGTAAAAAAACACCCTAAGGGACACTTTTTCGGTAGTGTATTTTTTGTAACTTACCTTATCAAAAAATAACAACCAAACACCCATGAAAAAAATTTTTATCCTAGGACTTTTAGCCCTGACCACACAAGCGCTTTTNGCACAAAAAATGACTTCTCATAAAAAGGCTATTATAGCTTCTGTAGAAAAACACGAACAAGCATTAATTGCCGTGAGTGATTCTATTTGGGCACTAGCAGAAACTGCTTTTCAAGAAGACCAATCTGCTGAAATTTTGGCATCTTATGCAGAAAAAAATGGATTTAATGTCACTAGAGGTGTCGCTGGAATACCCACAGCATTTACAGCTACTTATGGATCTGGAAGCCCCGTAATTAGTGTTTTGGGAGAATTTGACGCATTACCTGGCATATCTCAAAAAGCACAGCCAGAGAAAGAAGCCTTGAATCAAGGGGCAGCAGGACACGGATGTGGGCACAATTTATTTGGTGCGGGTAGTCTTGGAGCAGCCATTGCCGTTAAGGAATTGATTGAAGCAGGAAAAATAAAAGGTACTGTAAAGTTTTTAGGAACGCCTTCTGAAGAAAAATTCTTTGGAAAAATCTGGATGGTCCAAGCTGGCCTTTGGGACAACGTAGACGTGAACATCAGCTGGCACCCATCTGCAGATACCAAAGCAGATGTGCAGAGCTCTTTAGCATTGATCGATTTTAAAGTAGAATTTTATGGGCAAGCGGCACATGCTTCTGCAGATCCATGGAATGGCCGTTCTGCTTCAGATGCACTGGAATTATACACTTCNGGAATAAACTACTACAGAGAACACATTAAACCTACTGTGAGAATTCACTACCACATACAAGACGGTGGTCAGGTTGTCAATGTAGTCCCTGACTATTCAAGGTTATGGGTTCGTGTGAGAGACTCTAAAAGATCTGGAATGAAACCAGTTTACGAAAGGGTTCAAGCCATGGCAGAAGGAGCTGCAATTTTGGCCAATGTAGATTATAAAATATCCCTCATTTCAGGAATATACGAAACACTTGTCAATAGAACTGGCGGTGCTGTAATGCAACAAAACTTAGAATTATTAGGTCCCTTATCTTACACTGAAGCAGAAAACGAATTTGGCAAAAAGATACAAGCAGCTACAGGAAAACCAGAAGTAGGCATGGATAGCGCTATTAGACCATTGGAGGAAACCAGAGAGAATTCTGGAGGTGGGTCTACAGATGTTGGCGATGTGAGTTGGAATGTTCCCAATATTAATTTAGGGGTTACTGTTGCGCCTAAAGACACCCCTTGGCATTCTTGGGCAGTAGTTGCCTGTGGCGGAATGAGCATTGGCCACAAAGGAATGATTCACGCTGCCAAAGCAATGGGAATGACTATGGTAGATTTATTTAACAATCCAAAACTAGTTGCTAAGGTAAAAGCAGAATACAAAACGCGTAAAGGAGATGAAGTGTACGAACCTATGATAGATGGTCCTGCGCCCATAAACCAGTAAATCAAATATGGTATTATCTAAAAAAGACCTCCAATTCTTTATATGTTTTGGAGGTTTACTATTGCTAGACGCTAGCTTGAGTCATTTTAACTTTAGTAGTTACAGATATGCGACAAAGCCACTAATCATGATTAGCTTATTGGCTTATTTTATCTCCAAAAAGTCTCTTATTTCTAAAAAGTTATACCCCTGGGGTGTCTTTGCCATAATAGCTGCTTTAGCTGGAGACATCTTTTTAATGTTTCAAGAGTACAGTGGGCTCTTTTTTATAGCAGGACTGGGTGCATTCTTGTTCGCACATATTGGATACACAATAATTTTTTTAACACAAAAAGGGAGAAAAAAACACCTCTTCCAATTCATATTATTGGCTAACTACGCTTTGATTATGGGGTATCTAATACTGCCCAAAGCTGGGGACTTGAAAATACCAGTCTTAGTGTATATTATGGCTATTTCTGCCATGGCATATACGGCACAAATCAGAAAAGGAACTGTTAGCAACGCATCCTATATTACAGGGCTTATTGGGGCTAGATTGTTTTTGGCATCGGACAGCTTGCTGGCCCTATCCATGTTTTTAGACAGCTTTCCTAAAGTAGATTTCCTGATCATGCTAAGCTATGGAATAGCCCAGGCTTGTATGGTATATAGTTTGGTAAATAGTAGTAAAATTAACTCCTAACTATGTGGGCGCCTATACTTCTTAGCCGCTCATCTATATGCTCATAACCCCTGTCTATCTGTTCAATATTGTGGATGGTAGAAGTACCATTGGCGGAAAGTGCTGCTATTAAAAGCGACACTCCAGCCCTAATATCTGGAGAAACCATGGTGGTTGCTTTGAGTAAAGATTTAAAATCATGTCCCATTACAGTAGCCCTATGCGGGTCGCAGAGAATAATTTTAGCCCCCATATCTATCAGTTTGTCTACAAAAAACAACCTGCTCTCAAACATTTTTTGGTGTATAAGCACCTCTCCCCTTGCCTGTGTGGCAGTGACCAAAAGAATACTCAATAAGTCAGGAGTCATGCCTGGCCATGGAGCGTCTGAAATGGTCAGAATAGAACCGTCAATATAATTTTGAACAGCATAGCCCTCTGTATGGGCAGGAATATAAATGTCGTCTCCTCTTTGCTCAGGCTAATGCCTAATTTTCTAAATACAGCAGGGATTTGTCCCAGCATATTCCAATTTACGTCTTTGATGGTTAACTCACTTTGTGTAATAGCCGCCATTCCAACCCAACTACCTATCTCAATCATATCTGGAAGCATAGTATGGGAAGCCCCTTTGAGCACTTCTACCCCTTCTATGGTCAATAAATTAGAACCAACACCACTGATTTTGGCACCCATCTTATTGAGTAGGGTGCACAATTGTTGTAAGTATGGTTCACAAGCTGCATTGTAAATAGTTGTGGTTCCTTCTGCCAGAACAGCCGCCATTAAAATATTGGCAGTTCCTGTAACAGAGGCCTCGTCCAATAGCATATAAGTCCCTTTTAATTGGGCCGCTTCTACACCATAGAAATGCTCTTCTTGGTTGTATCTAAATTGAGCCCCTAACTTAATGAAGCCTTCAAAATGGGTGTCTAACCTTCTACGGCCTATTTTATCTCCGCCTGGTTTTGGAATATATCCTTTGCCAAAGCGTGCTAATAATGGGCCTACAAGCATTATTGATCCTCTTAAACCTTTTCCGTCTTCTTTGTATTGTGGTGTTTGGAGGTAATCTAGATTAACGTCGTCTGCTTTAAAAGTATAACTGCCTTTACCTTTCTTTTGAATCTTAACCCCAAGGTCTTCTAATAAAGAAATGAGTTTGTTCACATCAATAATATCTGGGATATTATGAATAGTCACCTCTTCTGCCGTGAGTAAAACGGCACATAAAATTTGTAAGGCCTCATTTTTTGCGCCCTGTGGGCGAATACTTCCTTGGAGTTTATGTCCTCCTTCTATTTTAAAGGTACCCATTAATTAAAATTTAATAGCGTTTTTTTGACCTATTGTTGTTGCTGTTGTTACTTCGCTGTTTTTTATTCCTATTATTAGGTACAGTCTTAACAATTTTATTTTGTAAAAATATATCTGTATCTGTTAGCAATTCTCCTGAGGCTTCAAGATTAATCTCCCCCTGACTCAATTCAGTAAGGTGTTTGTAGATTATACTGTCTTCTACAGTGTCCTTATTCCAGTTTAAGAAACACTTTTTCATGTGATTGGCAATGGTGTATTCTAATCCAGAGCGCTTGTCTCCCTTTTCCCAACTCATGGCTACATCTATCATCCTCTTGATGTTATTGCCGTAGAATCGGTATTTTGGAAAATTTTGAGGATAATCTAAGGGATCTGGCTTTTGCTGTAAAAGCTCTTTTGAAGTGATTGGAAAAGGAGAAGGCACATCTAATTTAAAATCAGACATGATGAATAATTGGTCCCATAGTTTGTGATTAAACTCTGGTACATCTCTTAAATGAGGCTGCAAATTGCCCATTACACTAATAATAGCGTTGGCTACTTTAATGCGTTCTTCTCTATCTTCAATAGTAATTGCATGGTCTACCATTTTCTGAAAATGTCTTCCATATTCAGGTATAATAAGCATTTCACGCTCTGTGTTGTATTCTAAATTGTAAACTAATTCCAAATTGTAAGGTATTAAGGGAAAGAATATAAAGCCACTGCTTTAAAGATTGCAAAATACTAAAAAAATAGAAAGTCTCCTATGCGGCAGAAGGAATATTTAGTATTGAAATTAATTGGTTCAAATAGCTGGCCTTAAGCAGCAGACATATTAAAGGGAAATTACCCCCTCTATGGTTGCTACGGCCCTATAATTAGCAATTACTGCCTCTGGATTCTTAATCACTAAAGAGACGGATACACTGGTGAAAGCACCCTTTGANGAAGTTCTTGAAGAAATCTTTGCAGACTGGTTTTTAAAAACTGCTTCAATTGCAGCCACCTTTTCTGCTGATGATGGCACTATAAATTTGTAGAGATAGGGTGCTGGCCATTGGGTGTTTAAAGCGAGATTGTCTTTTAATCTCTGATAAAATTCTGCGGTCTTTTTGTCTTCCAAATCAAAAACTATTTTAAGCAAATATACGTCTAAAACTTAGGTTTTTTAGCCATTTAAGTGTGTTTTATGTAACTTGCGTCCCTAAATTACAAGACCTATTTATGGCCAAAAAGATTGTGTTTGCTGGTGGACCAGCGACTGGAAAAACAACATTGATCCAAACCTTGGAACTTAGGGGATACGCATGTGCTCAAGAAGTTTCCAGACAAGTTACCCTAGAAGCACGAGAAAATGGCATTACACAGCTCTTTGTATCAGACCCGCTATTATTTAGCGAAAAGCTATTAGAAGGTCGCGTAAACCAGTTTAAGGAAGCACATAAAAACAAGGCTTCATTGGTTTTTTTAGACAGAGGAATTCCAGAAGTATTGGCCTACTTAGACAGGGGAAATACCCCCTATCCCAATCATTTTACAAAGGCCTGCGAAGACAACCAATACGACCGTGTATTTATATTTCCCCCTTGGGAAGAAATATATACCTCAGACAATGAGCGGTACGAAGACTATCAGGAAGCTTTAAAAATTTATCCCTTTTTAAAAGCAGCCTATGACCGATTTGGTTACGAAAGCATTATNTTACCTAAAGACACCATAGAAAATAGAATTTCTTTTGTGTTAGAAAATATATAGGTATGGTTAAAGACCCCCTTGAAATACTCAAAAAATTCTGGGGCTACGACACTTTCAAGCGCAATCAATTAGAGATTATTAAAGATGTTTTAGCTGGATCAGATGTACTGGCACTTCTTCCAACAGGCGGAGGTAAATCTTTGTGTTTTCAAGTTCCCGCCTTGGCCATGGACGGAGTGTGTGTGGTTATCTCACCACTGATAGCGCTTATTCAAGACCAAGTCACTAGACTTTCCAATCAAGGAATAAAAGCCATAGGCCTCACTGCTGGAATTTCCAGAGATAGACTCATAGAGTTATTAGACAATTGTGACTACGGCGGTGTCAAATTTCTTTATATGTCTCCAGAAAGGTTACAGCAACCCATGGTATTAGAGAGGCTCTCTAGAATGAANATTTCTCTTATCGCAGTAGATGAGGCGCACTGTATCTCTAGTTGGGGACATGACTTTAGGCCTGCGTATCTTAAATGCACTTCATTAAGAGCCATTACAGACGCCCCAATGATTGCCTTGACAGCCACTGCAACANCAAAAGTACAACAAGATATAGTTGAAAATTTGTCGTTAAAAGTGGTGCAAAGGCACAAAGCATCTTTCTTAAGGCATAATATTTCCTATCATGTCACTCAAGTAGAAGACAAGCTNTATTACCTCAAAGAAATTTGTCACAAAGCCTCTCAAAGTGTCATAATCTATGTCAATAGTAGGAGAATGGTCACTTCTCTGTCCAATGAATTAAAAAAAGAAGGTTTAAGCGTGGCTATTTATCACGGTGGGCTTTCTAAAATTGAAAGGGAAGCAGCCCTAAACAATTGGCTCAAAGACCATGCTAAAATAATGATTGCCACCAATGCCTTTGGAATGGGTATAGACAAAGGCAATGTGAGTGACGTGATTCATTTTCAAATTCCTGAGAGCCTAGAAAATTACTACCAAGAATCTGGAAGGGCAGGTAGAGACGGAGATCCTGCAAATGCAATAATTCTATGGGCTACGCCCGATGTCACACAGCTTAAAAACCAATTCATAGATCCTATGGCTGCACTAAAAGAAGTGCAGTTGGTGTACCGGAAATTAAATGCTTTTTTACGAATTCCCTATGGAGAAGGAAACGACCAAACCTATCAATTTTCTTTTAATGCCTTTGTCTCTCAATACGAATTAAAGACCCTTAAAACCTATAATGCTTTAAAAACCTTAGATCAATTTGGCATTATTCGATTGGAGGAAAACTTTGACAAAAGGACTACATTAAAATACCTATGCTCCAAAGAGCGGTTGTACGATTATATGGATTCAAATGAGAAGATGAAACCTATTATTTTGAATCTTTCAAGAACCTATGGAGGCCTTTTTGAATTTGAAACAAAAATAGACCTCCATCTCTTGGCTAAAAAAATGACTAAAAATACCTCTGACATCCAGATAGACTTAGCCCAATTACACAAAGACCAGCTCATAGCACTAGATGTCTACACTACAGATCTTAAAGTAGTTTATCTACTTCCAAGAGAAGATGAAAGAACCATAGCGCCTTTTGCTAATCGCATTGAAAACATTTTTGAAGAAAGAATCAAAAAGGTCAATGCCATGATANCCTATGTGACGCAAAAGGAGCGTTGTAGGAATAAAATACTTCTGGCTTATTTTGATGAAAAATCAACTGACTGTGGCATATGTGATTACTGTATTCAAAAAAATAGCGCCCAAGACCTGGCTTTAAATGAACTAAGCCACGCCATATTATCACTTTTAGTGGCGCAAAATTACACTTCAAGACAATTAGTAAGTACCTTAGAGAAACCCAAAGAATTGGTTTTAAATTGCATTCAGTTCCTTTTAAAAGAAGGCCGCATTGAAATAAATAGTCAAAATGAATATGTTAAAAAATAATATGCCCATTGTTTTTATGGGAACACCCGGATTTGCTGCATATATTTTAGAGGCACTCNTAGAAAATGGACAAAAAATTGCAGCTGTTGTTACGGTAGCAGACAAGCCCGCAGGAAGGGGCAAAAAATTANATGAATCTGAGGTAAAAAAAACTGCTTTAAGGCACCAATTAACTGTTTTACAACCCACTAACTTAAAAGATCCTACATTCATTGAGACCCTAAAGGCCTTAAATGCAGCTGTATTTGTTGTCGTTGCTTTTAGAATGCTTCCTGAATTGGTGTGGAAAATTCCCTCCAAAGGCACTTTCAATCTACATGCTTCACTCCTGCCTCAGTACCGGGGTGCCGCTCCAATTAATTGGGCCATTATAAATGGGGAAAAGACCACTGGAGTAACGACCTTTTTTATTGATGAAAAAATAGACACAGGTGCCGTAATTGACCAAATGTCTCTATCCATAGAAGAAAGTGATACTGCAGGAAGCTTACATGATAAACTCATGGTACTTGGAGCGAATTTAATTCAAAAGACCCTTTTGGGTATAGAAAAGGGTACTGTAAATCCTAAAAACCAAACCAATGACAGCGCTTTAAAAGAAGCACCAAAAATTTTTAAAGAGGACTGCAGGATAGATTGGACNAAAGACGGAAAAATCATTGAAAATTTTATCAAGGGAATGAGTCCATATCCCACCGCTTGGACCCATTTAAACCAAGACAATGAAACTATTGTTTTGAAAGTTTTTGAGGCTACATTTATAAAAACGAGTCATGACAGCGAAATAGGTTCAATAATAAAATCCAAAAAAGAATTAAAAATTGCGGTAAAGGACGGATTTATTGCACTTTTAAAAATTCAGCTCCCTGGTAAAAGAGCCATGCATGTTTTTGAACTGCTCAATGGGCTGCAATTGAAAGAAAATGCCTACACACTCTAAGGGCTTATTCCTACTGACTTGCGAGAAAACAGCTATAAAACAACTGGCTTTATAAACAAAACGCTAAAGTTATTAACAAAAAGTGCGATTTCA
>JGI26086J50260_1001902_pt1 | contig 11686 bp, 13 predicted proteins | sample SaaInl3SG_22_DNA_FD_50260 | JGI IMG/M metagenome (IMG submission 50260)
GACCCGCGTAACTCACTTACCGGCGAAGTATCTGCGCAATTACATAAACATTTTGGCGATCTGGTGTATCGTACCGTTATACCTCGGAATATCCGTCTAGCTGAGGCGCCAAGCCATGGCCAACCAGCACTTTTCTACGACCGTTATTCAACAGGAGCGCGAGCTTACGCAGCATTGGCCGGGGAATTTGTTAAGCGTCAGACAGCCCGCTGATCTACTGATTAGGCGTAAAAGGAGTCAGAGTGTCCACACGTAAAAAAAGACTGGCTAAAGATCTCGATCTACTTATCGGTATCTCCAAAGCAGAATTGCCGGTAACAAACACGACGCCAGCCGTGGAAACGGCATCGACGCCGCAAGCTTTGAAAGAAGGCCTGGTCTTTATCCCTCTTGAACACCTCCAACGTGGAAAATACCAGCCGCGACGTGAGTTCGAGAAAGCGGCCTTGGCTGAGTTGGCGAGCAGTATTCGTACCGATGGTGTTATGCAACCTATTGTCGTTCGGGCTATCTCTACTGACAAATGGGAAATAATTGCCGGCGAAAGACGCTGGCGCGCCAGTCAACTGGCGGGCATCGATAGAATCCCCGCTATCGTAAGGGAAGTATCTGATGAGTCTGCCATCGCAATGGCACTTATCGAAAATATTCAACGGGAAAACCTAAATGCCATTGAAGAGGCGGTAGCGCTAAAGCGTTTACAAGTAGAGTTTGAGCTGAGCCAACAGCAAGTCGCAGAGCGAGTGGGAAAATCGCGTTCTGTCATTGCTAATCTATTGCGTTTGTTATCATTAGAGCCCGATGTTCGGCATCTAATTGAGACATCTCAGCTTGATACTGGGCATGCAAAGGTGTTGTTGGCGCTAGAAGGACCCAGCCAGTTGAAAGCTGCTCGGCAAGTCGTCAGCGGAAAACTATCGGTTCGGCAGACAGAGGCGCTCGTTAAATCGACGTTAGCGGGTCCAAGTGCAGGCGAAGTAGCGTCCACCAGCACAGACCCAAATATTACCAAACTAGAACGAGACCTTTCTGGAAAGTTAGGTGCGGCGGTGTCAATCAACCATGCGAAGGCGGGCCGCGGTAAATTAGTTATCAATTACAGCAGTCTTGATGAACTAGACGGCATATTGAGACGTATTCGTTAGCGTAAGTCAGTTGAAGTTGAATAGTATTTCGCCTACACTCGCGCCCGCTAAGTTTGTGGGTATTCGGCTCGGTGGCAGTTATGCGGGAACAAAGTAGCCCTCACAGCCCATGGGCTAGTGTCCGTCGCAACATATTAGTGACTCAGGCTGCTGCGTTGGCAACCGTTGTGGGTATAGCCATCTTGATTGCGTTGGTCAGCGATGTGCGGCCAGGTATCGATTTTATTGTTGGTGGCTTGATCGCCTTGCTACCACAGCTCTGGTTCGTTGTTCGCAGCACAGGACCAACAGCCGGCTCTCAGGCGGGTTTGTTAGCGCTGGGAAAATTAGCGATTAGCGGTGCCGGCTTTGCCGTTTGGTTTGTAATAGTACCCACAGCGAATCCAGTTGCGACTTTGGTTGGAACAGCGACCGCTATAGTAGCGGCGGCACTGTGTATGATTGGATTGCAACAGCGCTCTGTAGATTGATTGAATTAGGATATTGGACACATGGCAGCAAGCGGAAGCGAGCAAACAATATCGGACTATATTGTCCATCACCTTACCAACTTAACCTATGGCAAGTTGCCAGCAGGTTTTGATCGCGGTAACGGTGAGATTATTGGTGAAGGCGGTCAGTGGACTATGGCTCACGGTGGCGCCGAAGCGGCGGCCATGGGGTTTAATGCTATCACGTCGACTCCATGCTTTGGTCTGTGGGCCTTGGTTTGATTTTTTGTTGGTTTTTCCGGTCTGTTGCTAAGAAGGCCGAGACGGGCGTTCCCAGTGGTATGGTTAGCTTGGCAGAAATGGTTGTAGAGTTCGTTGACGGTACTGTTAAGGACACCTTCCATGGACGCAACAAACTTATAGCGCCCTTAGCGCTCACCATCTTTGTTTGGGTGTTTTTGATGAACCTCATGGATATTATCCCTGTTGACCTCATCCCCCATTCCCTCGAACTGCTCGGTGTACCCTACCAAAAGATCGTGCCTCAACCGACCCAAACATCACGATGGGTATGGCTTTGGGGATCTTTATTCTCATGTTGTATTACTCAATTAAAGTTAAGGGGTTCGGCTTTGTTAAAGAATTAACAATGAACCCGTTTAACCACGTTTTATTTATTCCGGTGAACCTTTTCATGGAAGTGGTTGGGTTGCTAGCTAAACCCTTTTCGCTGGGTTTGCGTCTGTTCGGCAACATGTATGCAGGCGAGATGATCTTTATTTTGATTGCAGCGCTGTTTAGTGCAGGAATTGCATGGATGTTACCTGCAGGCTTACTGCAAATCGGTTGGGCCATTTTCCATATTTTGGTCATCACGCTACAAGCGTTCATTTTTATGGTCTTGACCATTGTTTATCTAAGCATGGCTCACGAAGATCACTGATTTACTTAAACATTTACACATACTAGGAGAAAAACATGCCTGAATTAATCTACGTCGCTGCTGCCCTCATGATGGGTCTTGGTGGTCTAGGTGCCGCTATTGGTGTTGGCCTTTTGGGCGGTAAGCTCATTGAAGGTTCAGCACGCCAGCCAGAATTGGCACCTAAGCTACAGGTTACTTTCTTCCTGGGCGCAGGTCTTGTTGATGCGATTCCAATTATTGGTGTTGGTATTGCTATGTACCTGATCTTCGTTGTTGCAGGTTAATAGAGACAAACGTGAACGGAGTCGCTGCTCGTGAGCGATTCCAACAACCTGTGAGGAGAAGAGCGTGAATATAAATCTTACGCTTATCGGGCAGATGATTGCGTTTATCTGTTTCGTTGTGTTCTGCATGAAATATGTTTGGCCGCCCATTATTGCGGCTATGGCAGAGCGCGAGCAAAAGATTGCCGATGGACTGGCAGCAGCCGATCGTGCGAGTCACGACCTTGAATTGGCCCAACAGAAGGCGGTCGAACGCCTTAAAGAAGCCAAGGAAGAGGCGTCGAGCATTGTTGATGCGGCCAACAAGCGCGGTAATCAGTTGGTTGAAGAAGCTAAGAACGCGGCTATCGTTGAAGCTGACCGTGTTAAAGCGGCAGCTCAGGCGGAAATTGCTCAAGAAAGCAATCGAGCGCGTGAGCAGTTACGTGGGCAAGTTGCCGCGTTATCTCTGGCCGGTGCGGAGAAAGTTCTGGGTGCGGCGATCGACCAATCAGCTCATGCTGATTTGGTAGAGAAGCTGGCATCAGAGCTGTAACGCGAGGGAGCTATGGCTGAATTAAGTACATTAGCACGGCCCTATGCGAAAGCAGCGTTTGCCTATGCCCGCGAGCACAGTGCATTGCCGCAGTGGTCCGAGCAGCTGCTCACCGCCGCCGCAGTGACAGCTGACGTCGCGATGGCAGCAGTGTTAACTAACCCGTCGCTGACTAACGAACAGCGAGCACAAACATTGGTCGATGTTTGCGGCGACGTGTTGGGAGTCGAGGTGAAGAATTTTATTTCGATCCTCGCTGCTAACAAGCGTCTGGCTTTACTGCCAGAAATTTCGTCTCAGTTTGAGCTATTCAAGGCCAATCAAGAGAAGTCTGTAGAGGTGGAAGTTGTCTCTGCATTTGACTTGAGTGATGCCATGACTACTAAGCTTGCTGAGGCATTAGGGAAAAAACTCGAACGCGAAGTGAAGGTCTCTACTTCTACTGATGAAAACCTTCTAGGTGGCGTTTTAATTCGGGCCGGAGATCTAGTGATCGATGGCTCAGTGCGCGGTAGGCTGAATAAGCTCGCCGAAGCATTGAACTCCTAGCATTTAGGATTGAGGAACAGAGCATGCAGCAGCTGAATCCATCAGAAATTAGCGAAATTATTAAGTCGCGCATCGATCAGCTTGATGTGTCGAGCGAAGGTCGTAACGAAGGAACCGTAGTATCGGTTACCGACGGCATTATTCGTATTCACGGTCTTGCAGAAGTTATGTACGGCGAGATGATTGAATTTGAAGGCGGCATTTACGGTATGGCGCTTAACCTAGAGCGTGACTCCGTCGGCGCCGTTATTTTGGGTGATTACAAGACGCTTGCGGAAGGTCAAAGTTGTCGCTGTACCGGCCGTATTCTTGAGGTCCCTGTGGGCCCCGAGTTACTCGGTCGCGTCGTCGACGCACTTGGTAACCCTATCGACGGTAAAGGCCCCGTGAACGCGAAGATGACCGACGCCCTTGAAAAGGTCGCTCCCGGCGTAATCGCGCGGCAATCGGTTGATCAGCCTGTGCAAATTGGCTTGAAAGCGGTTGATGCCATGGTGCCAATCGGCCGTGGTCAGCGAGAGCTCATCATTGGTGACCGTCAAATTGGTAAGTCTGCTATTGCAGTTGACGCGATCATTAACCAAAAAGGCTCGGGCATTAAGTGTATTTACGTTGCCATTGGTCAAAAAGCATCTTCCGTCGCTGCGGTTGTTCGCAAGCTCGAAGAGCATGGCGCTATGGACCACACGATTGTGGTTGCAGCAACCGCGTCTGACCCCGCTGCTATGCAGTTTCTGGCACCTTTTGCCGGGTGTTCAATGGGTGAGTATTATCGGGATCGTGGCCAAGACGCATTGATCATTTATGATGATTTAACCAAGCAGGCGTGGGCTTACCGACAGATCTCATTGTTGCTCCGTCGTCCGCCCGGTCGTGAAGCGTATCCTGGCGACGTTTTCTATTTGCACTCACGGTTGCTCGAGCGCGCTGCTCGCGTGAATGCGAAGTATGTCGAAGACTTCACTAACGGCGAAGTTAAAGGTCAGACAGGTTCATTGACGGCATTGCCAGTGATTGAAACGCAAGCCGGCGACGTATCTGCTTTTGTACCGACGAACGTCATTTCTATTACGGATGGACAGATCTTCTTGGAAGCCGATATGTTCAACGCGGGCGTACGTCCTGCGATGAATGCGGGTATTTCGGTATCTCGAGTAGGTGGCGCCGCACAGACCAAGATTATGAAGAAGTTGTCGGGTGGTATTCGTACCGCACTCGCGCAATACCGCGAATTGGCAGCCTTTTCACAGTTCGCCTCGGATTTGGATGACGCCACTAAAGCACAGCTTGATCACGGTGAGCGTGTTACCGAGCTGATGAAACAGAAGCAGTACTCGCCACAGAGTATCGCCGAAATGGGCCTGCTGCTTTACGCTGCTAACGAGGGCCACTTGAAGGATATCGACGTCGCTAAAATTGGCGACTTTGAAGCCGCGCTGCTGTCTTATGTCCATGCGGAGCACGGTGAACTCATGAGCCAAATCGTTGAGAGTGGCGATTATAACGACGACATCGCGAACACATTTAAGTCTGCGATTGAGACGTTCAAGTCAACACAGACTTGGTAGAGCCCGAGGACCAGTAAATGGCAGCCGGAAAAGAAATACGGACGAAGATCTCGAGCATTCAAAGCACGCAGAAGATCACAAGCGCCATGGAAATGGTGGCTGCGTCCAAGATGCGAAAAGCGCAGGACCGTATGCAGCTGGGCAAACCTTATGCCCGCCGCATGCGTTCGGTTGTGGGCCACATTGCAAATGCCGCACCTGAATATCAGCACATGTACATGCAAACCCGTGAAGTNAAGCGCGTCGGCTACATCATTGTGTCCACCGATCGAGGCTTGTGTGGAGGCTTGAACGTTAACTTGTTTAAGGCAGCTATCAAGTCAATGAAGGAGTGGAACGAGCAGGGTGTGGAGATTGACCTCAGCCTTGTTGGTGCTAAAGCCATAGCGTTTTTCAATAGTTATGGCGGTAATGTGGTCGCGGCTATTCGTGATCTAGGGGAAGCGCCCGCCGTGGCCGATCTAATTGGTGGCGTTAAGGCTATGCTCGACGCTTACGAGGGCGGCAAGATTGATCGGCTGTTTCTCGTCAGCAACGAGTTTGTGAATACCATGACTCAATCTCCGACGGTAGAACAGTTGCTTCCGCTACAAGCAGAGGCTTCCGACGAGATGCAACACCACTGGGATTACATTTACGAGCCCGATGCGAGAGAGTTATTAGAAGGCCTGTTGACGCGCTACATTGAGTCACAGGTGTACCAATCGGTTGTTGAAAATGGCGCCTGTGAACAAGCGGCACGAATGTTGGCTATGAAGAATGCCACCGATAACGCCGGCGACCTTATCGATGATTTACAGTTGATTTATAACAAAGCGCGCCAGGCCGCGATTACTCAGGAATTGTCTGAGATCGTTAGTGGTGCAGCGGCTGTAAGCTAGGTCGCAAACTATTAAACATCTCTGCCCGAGGCTTACTTCTTGGGCAGCTAGAACTGAATTTTGCTATATAGAGGATCCGAACATGAGCAGCGGACGAATCGTACAAATTATTGGTGCAGTTATTGACGTGGAGTTTCCACGTGACAGTGTGCCTCAAGTATACGATGCACTGATGGTGCCTGAGAAAGGCTTAACCCTAGAGGTTCAGCAGCAGTTGGGCGATGGCGTTGTTCGCGCAATTGCCATGGGTTCTTCTGAAGGTGTAAGCCGCGGTTTGGCGGTTGAAAACACCGGCGCACCTATTTCGGTTCCCGTCGGTATTGAGACACTTGGTCGCATCATGGACGTGCTCGGCAATCCGATCGACGAGTGCGGGCCAATTGGTGAGAAAGAGCGTGCCGCCATTCACCGCAAGGCACCAAGCTATGAAGAGCTATCAGCCTCTGACGACCTGTTAGAAACCGGTATTAAGGTTATCGACCTGGTCTGTCCTTTCGCCAAAGGCGGTAAGGTTGGCCTCTTTGGTGGTGCGGGCGTTGGTAAAACCGTCAACATGATGGAGTTGATCAACAATATTGCGACTGAGCACAGCGGTCTGTCNGTTTTCGCCGGTGTTGGTGAGCGGACTCGTGAAGGTAATGACTTCTACTACGAAATGCAGGAGTCAAAGGTCGTTGATGTTGAGAATTTCTCAAACTCTAAAGTTGCGATGGTTTACGGCCAGATGAACGAGCCGCCCGGAAACCGCTTGCGCGTCGCGTTGACTGGTTTGACGATGGCTGAGAAATTCCGTGACGAAGGTCGTGATGTTCTCTTGTTCGTTGATAACATTTACCGTTACACCCTTGCGGGAACGGAAGTATCAGCACTACTGGGTCGTATGCCTTCAGCGGTAGGTTATCAGCCCACACTTGCGGAAGAGATGGGCGTACTCCAGGAGCGCATTACTTCAACTAAGACAGGCTCAATTACTTCAATTCAGGCGGTATATGTACCGGCGGATGACTTGACTGACCCGTCTCCTGCGACGACCTTTGCGCACTTAGACTCGACAGTTGTATTGAGTCGAGATATTGCAGCGAAGGGTATTTATCCAGCGGTTGANCCGCTTGACTCTACGTCACGCCAGCTCGATCCTTTGATCATTGGTAGTGAGCATTACGATGTAGCGCGTGGCGTACAAACCGTATTGCAGCGTTATAAAGAGCTTAAGGACATTATTGCGATTCTTGGTATGGATGAGCTGTCTGAAGATGACAAGCAAACCGTATCCCGAGCGCGTAAGATCGAGCGATTCCTGTCGCAACCGTTCCACGTAGCGGAAGTATTTACCGGATCGCCCGGTAAGTATGTGTCACTCAAAGATACGATTGCAGGCTTTAAGGGTATTCTGGCGGGTGAGTATGATGACCTGCCCGAACAAGCTTTCTACATGGTTGGCAGCATCGATGAAGCTGTCGAAAAAGCCAAGAATCTGTAGTAGTCGGTTAACGAGGCCAGCATTATGGCAATGACAATTCACTGCGATATTGTGAGCGCAGAAGAGGAAATTTTTTCCGGCTTAGTAGAGCTGCTTGTGGCAACAGGTGGTGAGGGTGAGCTAGGCGTGAATTATGGTCACGCCCCACTACTTACCTCATTAGTGCCCGGGCCTGTTCGCGTGGTAACGCAATCTGGCGAAGAAAATATTTACTACGTGTCTGGCGGTTTTCTTGAGGTTCAGCCCGGCATCGTGACCATTTTGGCTGATACTGCCATTCGTGCGCACGATGTTGATGAGGCTGCTGCTGAAGAGGCTCGTCGAGACGCAGAACATGCTATGACCAACCAGTCGGGAGACTTTGACTATGGTCGTGCGTCGGCGCAGCTTGCCGAGGCCGCCGGCCAATTGGCGGCGCTGCGTAAACTGAAGAATCGAGCTGGTCGCGGTTAAGGCCCTATCAGCACGAAAAAAGCCGCCTTTTGGGCGGTTTTTTGTTACAAACGTCTAAAAATCTCGCGACAAAATAACACGAGTCTTGTAAATCTTCGTTTGTGTGGCAGGCTGCATATTCGATAAATTGGGTGAAACCATGTTGGAAGTAATCATTCTTGCAGCCGGGAAAGGCACCCGAATGCGTTCTGCGATCCCCAAAGTCCTGCACAAACTCGCAGGAAAGCCTCTGCTCGAACATGTCGTGGCCACCGCGCGTAACTTATCGCCCACGAAAATCCATGTCGTTGTAGGACATGGATCGGAGCAGGTATCGGCTGCCGTTTCGGGTGATGACGTTACATGTCACAAACAGCAGAATCAATTGGGCACAGGTCATGCGGTGGCACAGGCGTTACCCCAGTGTGACCCGGCTAGCACCGTGTTGATTTTATTTGGTGACGTGCCACTGATGAGCGCGAAAACTTTACGAAACTTACTGGCAAGCACAACAGATGCGCCCTCCGTGCTAGCAGCGCACATTCCTGACCCTACAGGCTACGGTCGCGTTATTCGAGATGCTCATCAGCGGTTTGTGGAAATTGTTGAAGAGAAAGATGCCAGCGAAGAGCAGCGAGCGGTTCAAGAGGTGAATACGGGTGTGATAGCCGCTCCCGCGTCGTTACTGACAACGTTGTTATCGAGGGTTAACAACCAAAACGCGCAAGCTGAATACTACTTACCCGATGTGCTGGGTATTGCTCGCGAGGATGGAATGACGGTAAACGTCGTTGTTAGCGAGGATCCAGCAGAGATTTTGGGTGTTAACAATCGATTACAGCTCGAGGAGTTAGAGAGGATCCTGCAGCAGCGTTTGGCTGAGAAACTTCTGCTCGACGGCGTGGCGGTGTCTGATCGACGACGGCTCGATATTCGCGGTGAGCTTACCTGCGGTGAAGGCGTCAGTATTGATATCAATGTCCTGCTAGAGGGTGATGTCACGCTCGGTGACAACGTAACTATCGGCGCTAACTGTGTGATTCGTGACGCGGCGATCGGCGCCAATACGGTCATTCAGCCCTTCTCCCATATTGAGCGTGCCGTCATTGGCACCGACTGTTTGATCGGGCCCTATGCCCGCCTGCGACCGGGAACCGATTTAGGTTCTGCCGTGCGCATTGGTAATTTTGTTGAGACCAAGAATTCGACGTTGGGTGCGGGCAGCAAGGCNAATCATTTGGCGTATATCGGTGATACTACGGTGGGTGAAGGTAGCAACATTGGTGCGGGCACTATTACCTGTAACTANGACGGTGCCAATAAGTTCCCGACGCACTTAGGCGATGGGGTNTTCATCGGTTCAAACAGTACCCTTGTCGCCCCCGTTACGATTGCNGACGGGGGGTTNGTCGCCGCGGGATCAGTGATCACAAAAGATGTACTTGCCGACGATNTAGCGGTGGGTCGTGCTAAGCAGCGTAATATTAGTGGCTGGCAAAAACCCACAAAAGAGGAGCAGTAGCCCATGTGTGGAATAGTTGCCGCGACCGCGAAGCGAGAGGTGTCGGAGATATTGCTCGAGGGTTTACGTCGGCTCGAATATCGCGGCTATGATTCTGCCGGAATCGCGATGATTGATAATGATCGCGGTCTGCAGCTCCACAAATACAGCGGCAAAGTGGCCATTTTAGAGGACGCGTTACGTCTCAATCCGATGCAAGGATGCGTCGGCATTGCACACACACGGTGGGCGACACACGGCCAACCCAACGCAATAAATGCCCATCCCCACGTGTCGGCCAACCGCATTGCGCTTGTGCACAATGGCATCATTGAAAATCATCAGGTGTTGCGTACAGCCCTTGAGGCGGAGGGCGAAGAGTTCTTATCCCAGACCGATACCGAGGTCATCGTTCACCTTATTGCGCGCAAAGTCGACAGTGGCGCCACATTGTTTGAAGCCGTTCAATGGGTAACGACACAATTGGAAGGGGCCTATGCGTTGGCAGTTATTGACGCTCAATGCCCCGATCAAGTGGTTGTCGCTCGAGAAGGTAGCCCACTGGTTTTAGGTGTGGGCATCGGTGAAACCTTCGCGGGATCCGACACCTTGGCATTGCGACCCGTGACGGACACCTTCATTTATTTAGAAGAAGGTGATGTCGCGACCTTAGAAGCGGGCACGTATACGATTTACAACCGAGACGGCATCGAAGTGGAGCGGCGAAAAACCCGCTTGCAGCCCGAACAAGAGAGCGAAGAGCTGGGTGAGTATGAGCATTATATGCTTAAGGAAACCCATGAGCAGCCCGCGAGACTTAACGATACATTATCGATTGATTTGTTGGATGCTTCGATTTTTGGGGACCATGCGGCAGCCACTTTTTTGAAGTGAAGGCCGTACAAATTCTCGCCTGCGGGACGAGTTACCATGCGGGCTTAGTTGCACGGCATTGGATCGAAGAGCGGGTAGGTATCCCCTGTCAGGTCGAAGTGGCGTCAGAGTATCGCTATCGAAAATCGGTCACGCTGCCAGGAACATTGATTGTCACCCTTTCCCAGTCGGGGGAAACCGCGGACACCCTAGCGGCGCTTAAGATTGCTGATAATGCAAATGTTGTCAGTCGGCTTGCCATTTGTAACGTTGATCACAGTGCTATTGTACGAGCCAGCGACCTGGTTTTCCTTACGCGCGCAGGCGCTGAGATTGGCGTTGCTTCTACGAAGGCCTTTACAACACAATTGGCAGCGCTGTTGGTGTTGACCGCTAACTTGGCACACATCCAAGACACAGCAAGCTTTGATGAAAAAGAAATGATTAGCGCGTTTAGCGAAATACCCCTGGCGGTCACTAAAGTATTAGCGCTAGAAAGTCGTATTCAGGCAATGGCGGTCAATTTCATCACCAAACATCACGCGTTATTTTTAGGCCGCGGCATTTATCATCCGATTGCGATGGAAGGTGCATTGAAGCTGAAAGAAATCTCTTATATTCATGCTGAGGCCTATCCCGCGGGTGAGCTGAAGCACGGGCCGTTGGCCTTAGTTGATGACGATATGCCCGTCGTTGCCGTGGCACCTAATGATGAGTTGCTAGAGAAGTTACGTTCGAACCTTGAAGAGGTTCGTGCGCGAGGTGGCCAGCTATTTGTCTTTGCCGATGAGGCGGCCGGCTTTAATGATGGCAACGGGATACAGGTGTTACCAATGCCCCATTGCAGCGAACTGGTGGGTCCGATCGCTTACACCGTGGCGTTACAATTACTCTCTTACTATGTGGCGCTGGCAAGGGGTACCGATGTCGATAAGCCGCGCAACTTAGCCAAGTCAGTCACGGTAGAGTAAGAATTATTTTAACTACAGTGATCAGTGCATAGCAGGTTGCCCGCGACACCTCAGTGCCGGGGACAACCTAAAGTTGCAGTGTTTAGCTAGGATTCGCCGCTTTATATTCGC
>JGI26086J50260_1001908_pt1 | contig 11666 bp, 10 predicted proteins | sample SaaInl3SG_22_DNA_FD_50260 | JGI IMG/M metagenome (IMG submission 50260)
AACTTACGTGAGCAAGTCAAACAAACGTTAGAAAACAATATAAGATTCTCTTACAATGATCAAGATTTCAGTGTATATCCGATAGAAGAAGATTTTGATGGTTTTGATATTTTTCTAGAAAACAATACACCTTTAAATGACATCCCGTTAATGATTGAAGTGATGATATATTCAGAATCTTTATCAACATCAGTGTCAATGTCTAAAACCATGACGATTGGAAATGCATTTCTTGGAGATAATTTTAATTTTGGTGCCATGAGCGCATCTGTCTATCAAGAAATTATTGATGCATTTTTAGAGGAAGTTGAAGAAGAATTCTTCACATTACCATCCGCAATCGCGAGTGTTTCTGTAGAGAATCAACTCGCCGGAACACGTATCGTCAATCAACTTGATGTTGAAACGTATAAAGTCTATTATCCTGCGAATATTCCAGGATTCATACAAGAATTTCTTGTGTTTATTTTATCGATTGTTGCGATCATTATTTTAACGATTTTAGGTTTATTTTTATATGCAGTGATTCATGCAGTAACAAAAAACATGATGAACTCTAGGAAAAAAGATTTTTCAATCTTTAGATCAGTTGGTGCGCACGAGTCAACGTTATCTGTCCTTGTGATTTTAGAACAAATCTTACTCTCAATCATTGGACTTGCGCTTTCTGTGTTCATTTTAAACATGATCGTATTATTTGTACCTGATCATGGGTTAACCATTGAATATATGGGGGTCACTGATTATCTTATTTTAGTCTTATCCATAACGTTATTAGGGTTATGGTTAGGTTTAAGATTTAATAAGAAAGTGTTTCATCAAACTGTCATTCAAAGTCTAACTTCAGGAGGTGAATAACATGTCTCAAATGATACCACTCGTTAAAATATCTGGACTCAATAAGTTTTTTAACAAAAATAAATCGAATCAACTGCATGTGTTAAATCACATGACATTGGATCTTCCAAGTCAAGGACTTGTGATGTTACTTGGGCCTTCAGGATCTGGTAAAACAACATTGCTCAATGTATTAGGTGGACTCGATAAATTTGATAAAGGCCACCTTTATATGTTTGATAAAAATATCTCTAGATATCAGTCAAAAGTATGGGATCACATTAGAAATAATCACATTGGCTATATATTTCAAAATTATCATTTATTACCTGATTTATCAGTATTTGATAATGTTGCATATGTATTAAAACTCATGGGAATCACTGATGAAGCACTCATTGAATCCCGTGTTCATTATGTCTTAAAATCTGTTAATATGTATGCATTTAGAAAGAAAAATGCACTACAACTTTCTGGTGGTCAACAACAACGTGTTGCGATTGCGAGAGCAATTGTCAAAAATCCTGATATGATTATTGCTGATGAACCAACAGGAAACCTAGATTCTCAAAATACAATTGAAGTGATGAACATGATCAAATCCATTGCGAAAGACAAGCTTGTCATCATGGTCACCCATGAAAAAGAATTAGCAAGTTTTTATGGTGATCGCATCATTAAAATTTCTGATGGTCAAATTACGTCTGATGATGATACGCATGAACGTGGCGATTATCAAATGAAGTATGATGAAACTATTTACTTAGGGGATTTAAATNATGAGAAACTTGAAACATCCACGCATCAATCCTTTGATATTTATTCAGAACAACAGGATAAGAAACTTCAAGCAACCTTTATTGTAAAAAATGATACGATTTATATTAAGGTCGATAGTGATCTTAAAAAAGTAAAACTTTTAGATGAGTTTTCAACCATTCAAATTAAAGAAGGTAAAAAAGAAGTTCAACAAAAGAAAACCATGTCTGAAACGACTTTTGATAATGACGTTTTAAGTTTAGAAGGTGTGGNACGAAAACAACATTTTGTNTTCTCACTCAAAAAAGCTGTATTGATGGCCTTAGAAAAAGTAATTAGAACATCAAGAAAAGGCAAAATCATGCTTGCGAGTTTCATGTTGGCAGGTGCAGTCATTGCGTTTGCAGCAACCTCTCTTGCGAGTGTTTTATTCATGTCTCCCGATCAATACTTAACGCTGCCAAGTGGATATGCAGAAGTCTCNCTTGTTAACCCAGAAGAAGCAACACAAAATTTTCCAACATTTCAAGGACTACAAGATATTGAATCCATCCAATACATCAACACATACAANAGAGGTCGCGTCCAACTTAATTTCGTGAGACCCAATGGACTTAATTATAATACCGTGATCTCAGGTGCACTTGATTTATATGAACTTCATGACCTAGATTTAATGTACGGAAGACTTCCTGAAACAACGCAAGAAATACTTATCACAAAAGCGATGGCAGACAGTTTAGTTGATAGTGCAGCCGGTCAAGACATAGGAATTTGGAGTTATGAGCATATTTTATTTGAAACACTAACATTCCAAAATTTAGACATTAAAATTACAGGAATTGTTGATGCAACCTATTCTGTGATATTTACGAATTCAGATTTAGCAGATTATTTAACATATACNATCACACAACGTATGCCATTGAGATGGTTTGATGATGAAACNCTTTTATATGGTTCTGTGCCTTCAGAAAATCAGCTATTATTACCTGCATCACTCGTTAATTTTGATGGCAACACAACATTTCCAGTNGAAGTCGAAGGCATCATCATCAGTGGGATATATGATGATCAAGACCTCTTTCCGTATGTCTTTGCAACAAAAGATACNGTAGAACGCCTTCGATTTGAAAATAGTACACGATTTTATATATTATCAACAAATTTTAATGACACAAGTGACGCACTTGTTAATTATGATTTGATTGTAGTAGATGAGCTAGAAAATGCCGAACGTATCATCGAAAGCCAACGACAAGTTGCACTAGTTTCAACTTTGACAACATCACTTGTCGTGATTGGGTTTGCTGGTTTAGGATTTTATTTTGTCATACGATCTAGTTTGGTGAAACGTCAATATGAGATTGCCATTATGAGAGCAATTGGTGTCTATAAAAAAGATATCATGCGCGCATTTATCATCGAAATATTGATATTAACGACCATCACAACCTTAGTTGGTTATGGAATTGCAACCTATGGATTTTCATTGTTATCCGATAGTTTTCTAGGTGAACTTAACTTATTTAACGTCACATTTTTATCGGTCATAGGGGGCATTGGGGTTGCATATCTTGCAAATTTACTTGCAGGATTATTACCAGTTTGGTTACTACTCAATAAAACACCTGCTCAAATCTTATCTAAATACGATATGTAAAAAAAAATAGCCTTAATTCAAGGCTATTTTTTTTATATGATTTTTGCAGTATCATCAAAAGGTAAGCGTACAGATGGGAAACCTTCTTCAGCAGCTTTCCCGATAGAAACAATCATCACTGGCGTGTATCGTTCTTTATCTAAACCAACAACATCATGAATCATGTCGTGATTGAATCCACCAATTGGACACGTATCATAACCGTGTTCTCTTGCAACATACATTAAATTCATTGCAGCAAGTCCACAATCTATCATGCCACTGATGTTCAATTTAGCTAAATCCACTTTTTGAACCATATTTTTAATATTAGTCATTTGTTTTTCTTTTACTTCAGGAGGCATGAGTCCTTGATTAACAGCAGTATCATAAATTTTTTCTGCTAATTCAAATTTCTTTAAGTCATTAAAGATAACTATCATCGCTGCACTTGTTTCAAGTTGTTTCAAGTTTCCATAAAGTGCAGGGCGTAATTTTTCTTTTGCTTCATCAGAAGTAATGATGACATAACGCCATGGTTGCATATTCATTGAAGAAGGAGCTAGATTAGCTTCTAATATGATGTTTTGTAATTCTTCATTACTAATTTTTACCGATTGATCGTATAACCTAATTGAGCGTCTTTCAAGTAACTTCATAATTTCCTCCTATTGCATTTTTATTATAACATGACTCATTGAACGCCCTTAAATGTGTGTCAGTATGTGATATAATAGAGATGAGGTATGAGATGACAACTTTTTATTTAATTCGACATGCAGAACCACGTTATGATGACNTTCAAGAACGTGGTATTTATGGCATGGCATATAATTTTGGAAAACTTACGGATAATGGCATCATACAGGCACGAGATCGTGGGAACGATGACACTTTAAAAAAGAGTCAAATTATTTTATCATCGCCGTATACGCGTGCACTTCAAACGGCAGCTATGATTGCATCTAAATTAGGGTTAGACGTCATNGTTGAACATGATTTACATGAATGGATGCCAGATTTAAATCCAAATATCGATGTCGATGGCGAAGGTGCTTTTCGAAGTTACATGGCTCAAAAAGGTCAAAAAGATACAACTAATCAATTTAATTATGAAACGTATCACGCCATTAAAAAAAGAATGGAACTTGTTTTATTAAAGTATACGTCATATGATCACGTCATCGTTGTCTCACATGGCATCGCAATTTCTGCGTTAACCCATTTTGATGATGTCATCGAACACTGTGGTGTTCGTAAAATTGAATTATAATGGCAATCAAAGACTTACTAAGTTGGTATAAAAAAAACCAGAGACCTTTGTCATTTAGACAAACAAACTCTCCATATAAGATTTGGGTTGCTGAAATCATGCTTCAACAAACGCAAGTTGTTACGATGTTACCTTATTATGAAAAATTCATGAATAAATTTCAAACAATAGAGTCGCTCGCAAATGCAACATTTGATGACGTATTACCTTTTGTTACGGGACTTGGATATTATAGACGTTTTAGATTAATGCATCAAGCTGCACAAGTTATGTNAAATCAGTTTGATGGCAAATTTCCAAACAATTATCATGATGTACGCGCATTACCTGGGATTGGTGATTATACTGCTGGTGCAATTATGTCAACTGCATTTAAACAACCTCATAGTGCATTAGATGGGAATGTGATGCGGGTTTTAACNAGACTTTATATGATTGAGGATGACATTCGTAAACCAAAAACTATAAAAAAGCTCAATGCGCTCAACCAATCATTAATCGATCTAGATGAACCAGATACCTATACACATGCCATGATGGAATTAGGGGCAACCATTTGTAAACCTATCAGTCCAAANTGTGACGTGTGTCCGCTTCAAGATGGTTGTTTGAGTTACAAACATCAGATGCAAGCCTCATTTCCATATAAATCAAAAGCACCATCAAAAACACACATAAAATATATGACATGTATCATATATAATGATGATCAACACTATGTATTAAAAAAAGAGACGCAGCCTCTCTTTGAGGGGATGTATCTCTTTTTACAAGTTGAATCTGAAAGTGTAAACTATACAACTGAATGGCTTCTAGAGCAAGGAATACAAGCAGAACACCAAAGATTCATCACACAAATCAAGCATGTATTTACCCATCAAGTGTGGGAAATGGATGTCCATGCATTCAAACTGATCAAGATGAATCAAACACAATATTTTCTAGCAACGGTTGATGATCCAAAATTTAACATGATGCCTAAAGCACACTCAAAATTGAATCAGTTCTTGGAATGAGGGTTTTTCTTTCAATAGCTTATAAAACGGATAACCAATTACAAATAATACAACTGTTTGTCCGATGAAGATCCAACTGAAGGCTATTAAAAAAGCTGGAATTGTTGTAATATCACTAAAATAAACAAGCATCAATCCGATGATGATGCCATTAACAATGCCTGGCATAAGTAATGCGAGGAGTAGTTGACGTTTTAGCAAGATCATGAATAGTAAAGTAATGATGGTTGCAATGGTCCCAACCACTGCATCAACAAACCCATATGGGGAGAATAGCATATTGCCGACAAACGTTCCAATCGTAATCCCATAAAAGCTTTTTGAATTAAAAATAACTAAAACCAAAAGTAATTCTGCAATTCGAAATTGCACAAACTCAAAACTTAAAAATTGAAAGACATAAAGTAGTACAACATAAATTGATGCAATCATTGCATTTTTAAGATAAAATATTAAAGTCATCACACACCCCTGTTTTTATTTTTGGCTGGTAACTAGGATACAGCCCACATTATTATAACACAAAGGAAAACAATGGCAATCACATTTGAACTTATCCATACATGTAAGCAAACAGGCGCAAGATATGGAAAACTACATACACCAAGTGGCACATTTGAAACACCAATTTTCATGCCAGTTGGAACGCAAGCAACNGTNAAATCATTAACACCAGAAGAAATTTTAGACGTCTCAGAAGGACTTATTCTAGCCAANACCTATCATTTATGGAACCAACCTGGCATGGAAGTCATCAAAGCACATGGTCATGTTAAAGAAATGATGAATTGGCAACATGCACTGTTAACCGACAGTGGGGGTTACCAAGTCTTTAGTCTATCTGAGATGCGAAAAATTACTGAAGAAGGTGTCCATTTTAAACATCATAAGAATGGTAGTCCGCTATTTATGTCGCCTGAGATCTCAATTGATCTTCAGCAAACGATTGGTGCAGATATTATCATGAGCTTTGATGAATGTCCACCACCTCACGAAAGTAGAACGTATATTAAAGATTCATTAGAACGTACTTTAAGATGGGCACAAAGAGGAAAAGATTACAAATCATCAGACCAAGCGCTTTTTGGTATCGTTCAAGGAGGCTTACTAGAAGATTTACGTTTATACTCGGCAGAAAAAACAATGGAAATTGGCTTTGATGGTTATTCGATTGGTGGGTTATCAGTCGGAGAATCTAAAGAGGATATGTATCGTATTACAGCGTTACTTAAGGACGTCTTACCAAAAGATAAACCTAGATATTTAATGGGTGTTGGTGCACCTGAAGATCTTATTACGAATGTCATGAATGGTATTGATATGTTTGATTGCGTCTTACCTACAAGACTGGCAAGACACGGGACGGCTCTAACAACTGAAGGGAAAGTCATCTTAAAATCTAAACGTTATGAGTTTGATTTGACACCGCTTGATCAAAACTTAAAAACACTTGCGTCACCCTTTACAAAATCGTATTTAAGACATTTATACAAAGCTGAAGAAATGCTCGTTGCAAGGCTCGTAAGTATTCAAAATTTGGCGTATTTAAAGCAATTAATGAAAGAGATACGAGATGCCATTCAAGCGGATCGTCTCGGAGATTATTATTTAGACATGAAAACACGTACAAATTATTTTAAATGAGTTTAAAAGAATGATTTTTCATGATACAATAATGATAAGAATAAGAAGAGGTATGTAGCGATGGTATTTGGCGAGCACGATGAATTTAATCAAAAACCGATCATAAAAGTCATTGGTGTCGGTGGTGGNGGTGGAAACGCAATTAATCGTATGATTGATAATGATGTTTCAGGCGTCACNTTTGTTGCTGTGAATACAGATGCACAAGTCTTAAAACATTCTAAAGCAGAAACCCGTATTCAAATTGGAAAAAATCTTTTAAGAGGACTCGGTGCNGGTGCAAAGCCTGAAGTAGGAAAGCGTGCNGCACTTGAATCTGTNAAAGAAATTGAAGACATGCTTCATGGTTCAGACATGGTATTCATTACATGCGGCATGGGTGGTGGAACAGGTACAGGCGCAGCACCAATATTAGCAAAAAAAGCAAAAGAAATTGGCGCATTAACAATCGGTATTGTTACAAAACCTTTTGCATTTGAAGGTCCAGTTCGTATGAGAGAAGCAATTAAAGGTATCGAAGAGATGAAACCTCATGTTGATACATTAATTGTGATTCCTAATGAAAAGTTACTAGAAGTTTCTGGTCCATCCACACAACTCCTCGAAGCATTCAGAGAATCAGATAATGTCTTAAGACAAGGTGTTCAAGGTGTTGCAGAAATCATTACTGTGCCTGGATTGATTAATGTTGATTTCGCTGATGTAAGAACTGTGATGGAAAATAAAGGCATGGCACTTATGGGTGTTGGCATCGCTTCAGGTGAAAATAGAGCTGTTGAAGCCGCACGTAAAGCGATTCATTCTAAATTGTTAGAAATTTCAATCAATGGTGCAACCGATGCGATTGTCAATATTACGAGCGGTACAAATATCACGTTGTTTGAGACAGAGCAAGCCATTGCCGAAATAAGAAATGCGACAGATAAAGACTTAAATATTATTTACGGTTCTGCAGTGAGTTTAGAAATGAATGATGAAATGGTTGTCACCGTCATTGCTACTGGTTATGAACTCAAAGGAACCGAAAGTGGATTAGATATTTTTGATGAAATTTTGAATAATAAATCAGATGATCAATTAGAAATGATAGATGGTGGACTTAAGTCAGTAGATCAAGCAGAAGAGAAAAAAGATGGACCCAAAATACCTTCATGGTTAAAGAAAAAAGGGTCGCTATAAAAAGGCGTAAAGCCTTTTTTTAAAGGAGAAGTTATGTTAGAAGCAGGAATAATTGGTTTACCGAATGTTGGAAAATCCACACTATTTAACGCTTTAACTAAAGCAGGCGCATTAGCAGCGAATTATCCATTTGCAACAATTGAACCCAATGTTGGGATTGTTTCAGTACCTGATGAACGTTTACAACGTTTGGCTGAAGTTCACCAACCTAAAAAGATCATTCCTACTGCATACCAATTTACAGATATTGCAGGTCTTGTCAAAGGGGCTTCTAAAGGAGAAGGGTTAGGAAATCAATTTTTATCACATATTAGAGAAGTGGATGCTGTATGTCATGTTGTGAGATGTTTTGAACTCAAAGATGTGACGCATGTCGATGGTTCAGTTGATCCAGTAAGAGATTTTGAAACCATTGATGTTGAATTACGTTTAGCAGATTTAGAAAGTGTCGAAAAACGATTAGATCGATTAGGGAAAAAGAAAAAGCAATCACCTAAAGAAGGTTTACATGAAGAAGCACTTCTTACCAAAATAAGAAATATATTAGATTCAGAAAATCGCTTAAGTTATGAACTTTTTGAGGATGAAGATCATCTATATTTAAAGCAACTTCAGTTATTAAGTTTTAAAAAAATGCTTGTGATTGCAAATGTTGGAGAAGAGGATTTACTAGATTTAGAACATCAATTACATTATCAAGCGTTATTAAAGTATTTGTCAAGATTTAACATCGAAGTTGTTCCTGTATCAGCCCAGTTAGAGTCCGAATTATCAACCCTTGACGATGATGAAAAAAAAGAAATGCTGTCATCATATGGACTTAAGCAAAGTGGACTAGAAACCGTGATTGAAAAAAGTTATCAATTACTTGGCTTACATACTTTTTTTACCGCAGGGGAACAAGAAGTTAGAGCATGGACATTTAAAAGTGGCATGAAAGCACCACAATGTGCAGGCATCATACATACTGATTTTGAAAAAGGATTTATTCGATGTGAGACGCTTGCATACGATGATTTTTTACAATACAAAACGACTGCTAAAGCTAAAGACGCTGGAAAATACCGTCTTGAAGGGAAAATGTATGAGATGAAAGATGGCGATATTGTACATTTTAGATTTAATGTATGAAAACTTTAGCTGATGTAACAATTGTTTGTGCATCTAAGTATTTTGATGCCAATCAAATGGTAAAAATCTTTAACAAAGGGTTTGTGCATATGGGAGAAAATCGGGTTGACGTTCTCCTTCAAAAGAAAAANGAATTAAATNATTATCCATTAGTATGGCATTTTATCGGTCATTTACAGAGAAACAAAGTGGACTTAATCATTCAAGAAATTGATGTATTACATTCATTAGATTCTTTGGATTTAGCGCTTAAAATTCAAGCACATCGTTCTAAACCGTTAGACGTTTTCATACAGGTNAATGCGACAGGTGAACCTCAAAAATATGGCATTGATATAGAAAAAGTATCTTCTTTTTATGAAGAACTTAAAAAATATGATAAAATTAGGGTACTTGGTCTCATGACGATGGGAAAATTAGATGATTTAGTTGTCACAGAACAAGCCTTTGAAAAAACATTTAAAAAGACTCAAGAATTAAACTTGCCATCGATTTCGATGGGAATGTCAGATGACTACGAACTTGCATTAAAACATCATGCCACGCATCTTAGGTTAGGACGATACTTTAAATCAATATTAGAGGATGAAAATGGGACTTTTTCGTAAGAAACAAAAAGAAGTCATTCAAGAAAAAGAAGCTTCAGCAAATCGCATTCAATTTCATAAATTAGATCATGCATTTGATGAAAAACTCATTGAACTTGCTGATATTTTAAAAAAAGATATACCGATTGTTATTAATTTTGAAAATTTGGAAATTGATGATATCAATAAATGTATCGCATTTTTATCAGGCGTCAGTTATGCGATTTCAGGAGAAGTGATTCCAGTTCAAGAAAAAATATTATTATTTGGAAGCGAAGCTTCTTTTGAAGATGGAAGTGTTAAAACGTTCTTAAAAGAACTTAATTAAATCGTATGATGATAAGGACAGCACAATATATTTGATTTAAACAAGCGATCTAGAGATGGTGTGAGTCTAGATAAATGAATATATATGGGATCACCTTTAAATACAATAATACAGAAAGTGTCAGCAAAGCTGGAAATAGGGTGGTACCGCGATGATTTCGTCCCTAGGTCTTGTTTTGCGATTTTTATTATAAGGAGAAATAAATGGATTACAAGGATACATTAAATTTACCTAGTACTGAATTTCCGATGAGAGGGAATTTAGGTGTAAAAGAAATCGAAATTCAATCTAATTGGGAATCTCTCAATTTATATGAACGCGTCTTAGAACATAGAAAAGATGCTGTTTCTTTTGTTTTACACGACGGACCGCCTTATGCAAATGGTGACATTCATATCGGACACGCACTTAATAAAATCTTAAAAGACTTTGTGTTGCGCTACAAAACCATGGCTGGATTTAAAGTTCGNTATATTCCTGGTTGGGATACACATGGACTTCCTATTGAAACNGCNCTTGCTAAAAAAGGCATTAAAAGAAAAGATATGCCGCTTCACGAATATCGTAATTTATGCATGGATTACGCGAAAGAACAAGTCGAAAAACAAAAAAATCAATTTAAAAGATTAGGTATTTTAGGAGAATGGGAACATCCTTACATCACGCTGCAAAGCTCTTATGAAGCTGCACAAATTAAAGTGTTTGCCAAAATGGTGGATAAAGGACTCATTTACAAAGGTCTAAAACCAGTATTTTGGTCTCCTTCATCTGAATCAGCTTTAGCTGAAGCAGAAATTGAATACAAAGATGTAGAGGATACATCGATTTATGTCGCATTTAAAGCGAAAGAATTAAAAGATTTTGACCATCAAAATGTTCATTTTGTTATTTGGACAACAACACCGTGGACAATTCCAGCGAATAAAGCTATCTCTGTTCATCCAGCGCTAAATTACGCCTTTGTCAAAGTGGAAAATCAAGTATTCGTAGTTGCAGAGTCATTAGTAGCGCATGTTGCAGAAAAAGCATCTTGGAATTCGTTCAACATTCTTGAAGTCGTTAAAGGATCTCAATTAGAGCATTTAACGTATGAACATCCCGTATTCCATGAGACNTGTCCCATTATTTGTGGCGATCATGTTACCGCTGAAGATGGATCTGGACTTGTTCATACTGCACCAGGACATGGTGAGGATGACTATATCATCGGAAACAAGTATCATTTAGAGGTTTTTTGTCCTGTCGATGAAAAAGGATTTATGACAGAAGC
>JGI26086J50260_1001911_pt1 | contig 11642 bp, 12 predicted proteins | sample SaaInl3SG_22_DNA_FD_50260 | JGI IMG/M metagenome (IMG submission 50260)
AGCTGCACACGAGGATTTCCGCGCTCGGCATACTTTCGCGGACCGTCGATAGATGCCTTCGGCCAATACTTCCGTAGCCGAATATCGCAACGCGGTTCATTCTTGCCGCCAAAAAGCCAAACCTTGGTAGCTCGGTTCGCTACCCGGCAAGGGCAAGAAGCCCTTTTGGGAATCAACCTGCATCGCGGAGGGCGCACTGGTTTCGCTACTGGAGTCAACTTGGATTTGGATCACGCTTTACCCTTTATCCAAGAGGTCCGGGGCGCGTCTCAAATCCTCGGGAGCGCCAAGATCAGCCCACGTCTCGTGCATTGCAAATGCCACTACTCGGCCTTCCTCAATTCTCTCAGTGATCAGGTCTGGCATATCACTGGCCTTATCTGAAGGGACCGACGAAACCACATCCTTGCTGAGCACGTAGACGCCCGCATTCACCAAGTCCCGGTAGGTAGGTTTTTCTTCTATTCCCGTAATCGTTGAACCGCGGGTAGAGAGCACCCCAAACGGAACTGTCGTATCGACAACTTTTGCACCAACAGTGATCTCCGCCGAATTACTAGTGTGGAAGTCCAACATTTTCGTTAGGTCTGCAGAAACGATGAGGTCCCCGTTCATGACCACGATGGGGGAGACAACCTCCTCACCCTTTAACAAACCTAAAGCTCCAGCGGTACCCATCGGTGCACTTTCTCGGAGATAACGAATTGAGACACCAAAACGAGATCCGTCGTGAAAGTAGTCTTCAATCTGATCTCCGAGATAGTTGACTGCGAGGATGATGTTCGTGAGGCCCTGATCGCGGAGTTTTTCAATGAGGTGCTGCAGCATTGGTTTCTCTCCGACAAACAACATCGGCTTTGGAGTTTCATTAGTTAGTGGCCTTAGACGTAAGCCTTTTCCGCCCACCATGATCACCACGGTGTTGTGTCGCGGGGTTTTGATCGTTGCGCCAGATGGAACATCCACACACACCAGCCGGCCGTCTGGATCAAGCACCGGGTAAGCGTCAACGCCGCGGGACTTTTGGGTCAGAGCATCAGTGGAGCTGCCATCATCGGGGAGCGCTACAAAGTCGTAGTTGAAAGCCTGTTCTGCGGGACTATCTAATCCATTACCAGCAAGGAGAGCCCTCCGAACATCGCCATCGGTCGCTACTGCTACCAGGGTTCCGTCACGATCGACGGCAAACACCATCCCGCGGCTCGATTGGTCTATGGCCTCCACAATGTCTCGAACAGAAACGGGGTCTGTCACTATCCAGGGAGCCAGCTCGTAATCGCGAATGAATAACCTCTAACGCTAACCGGTTACATCAAAGTACTTCTTATGACCCAGGTTATCGAATGCAGTCGATTCTAGGAGCCTCATCACACGCTCAACTGCTCCCTCACCACCGTAGGGAGTCTCAGGCGCGCTCAGATGATTCGTAAAATCTTGAGACATCGCGTGTCGAAGATGATGTTCAATGGCTGAGGCCTCCGCGGGCGAAGAGAGGACACTTGCGGCCTTGAGCCGACCGTCCTGCCGAGGCCCAATGTTTACCGACGGTATGCCGAGAGACGGCGCCTCAAGTAGGCCGCTTGATGAGTTACCAACGACCACTGCCGACAACGCCATCAGCGAAAGGTACTTCCGGGACCCAANCGATGGGAAGCTGTGCCAGGCATCATTCTTCGACACTGCCTTGCTGATGGCGGCAGAGATTATGTCGTGCTCCGGGTCAGCATTAGGGAGCGTAAAAACAACCGTCGCATCGGGGAACTTTCCGAGTGCTGCCACCAACGCATTGATTTCTTGTTGTGTTTCATGGGGGGCTGCCGTNACCGGGTGATAGGTGACGAGCAAAAGTTGCTCGCCGATAGCAATTCCCAGCTCAGCCTCCAGCTCACTCCGAGTAAAGCGATTGGTCGTAGCGACAAGATCAACGCCAAACCCTCCTACAACGTGGACAGATGCTGGCTGCTCCCCCGCTCGTATGAGCCGATCCCGGTATTCCGGCGCCGCCACGGCATGCACACTCGCAAACTTCGAAATCGCATGGCGAATCGTGTCATCGAACGCCCCCTCGGTTACCTCACCCCCGTGTAAGTGCACGATTGGAACCTCTAGGAAAAAGGCAGCAGTTGCCGCGGATAGCAATTCGTATCGATCACCCAGTAACACCAAAGCGTCAGGTTCGAGCGAAACCAACGCGTCAGTGAAACCAAGGATGCCCGACCCCACCTGGCGTGCCACGTCTGCACCGTCCCGGGCGCTCGCAATCTCAGGGATAGTTGCGTCGACGGCAAAACCTTCGCTCTTTATGTCTTCGACGGTGTAACCAAAATCAGGCAACAAATGGGTTCCGGTCACCATGGTTATCAGATCAAGGAGCTGTGACGCCTCGATTTTGTGCATGAGAGGCGCAAGAAGTCCAAATTCGGCCCGAGTACCCGTTACGACTGCAATTTTCACGGCTCGTCAACCATCTCGCCAGGCTTGTACTCTCTCCGAGCAGGGCTGCCGATGACATCGTGCCACCGCATGGGCGAAAGTCCCGTGCCTGGCCGCATGACCCCTAGGTTGTCGGAACTAAACGGCTCCCCGGCAGAAATATGCTGGGTCGCAACAATCGATTTCCTGATGATTTCGCGATTTCGTGACTCGGAAGTCGTAATTCGTTTTTGATCAGAGCCGAGGGCTACTGATACGCCTCTTACGGCCAAAACCATGCTGGCAAACTCGGTGGGCTCAAGCGAAGCAGCGTGATCTGGCCCGACCATACTGCGGTCAAGAGTGATGTGTTTCTCCAAGACGGTCGCGCCCAGGGCGATCGAAGCCACCGCAGCTACATGGCCCTCAGTATGGTCCGAGAACCCCATACCGACGCCCCATTTTTTACTCATCCGCACCATGGCGAGCAAATTGGCGTCGTGAATGGGTGCCGGATACTCGGTTGTGCATTGCATAACCGTAATCTGATGACGAGAAAGACCTTCTGCTTCAAGCACCGATATCGCCTCGAAAACCTCGTCTTCGTTGGATGCGCCGGTCGACAATAAGACAGGTTTGCCTTGCCGCCCCACCAGCTGGAGAAACGGGAAATTTGTGATGTCTCCAGAGGGCACCTTCACGAAATCTGAATCCAAGTCAAAGACAAACGCGGCACTATCCAGGTCGTGGGCGGTGGTGAGAAAACCAATCCCGACACTTTCGCAGTGAGCAACGATTTCCTCAAACTCTCGGTGCGTCAGCTCAAGTGAGGCCAACAAATCCACCTGATTGCTTCCCTCAAATCGCAGCTTTTGGTAGTCCGCAACCGGCGCATCGGTTGCAGCTAACTTAACCGCTTGGAAAGTCTGGAACTTTGCGTAGTCAGCTCCTGCACTGGCAGCTTCGTCGACCAACCGCTTCGCAAGCTCCAGTGATCCGTTGTGATTGACACCGATTTCGGCGATGATCACCGCTTGTTTTCTACTCACCATCGCTCCTTCTTCCTGACCGCTTCATCATCCGGACAACGAGGCAGAGGATGGCAAACACACGACACGGCTGTACAGATCCTTAGCGACCGGGGTGCCGGCACTAGGACAGCCTGAATAAGGCGACAAAGTGTTCAAGGGCTTCCACAGCGGACGAACCGAGATGCCGGACTCAAGGCAGGNGGTGATCAGATCGTCCCGAGCCAACCCGGACCGCGAATCGAGCACAAATGCCTGGAGCCAGNAATTACTGCGCGTTCCGGGGTTTTCTTGGCGGAGAGTACCGAAGCCGATCCCATCGAATACCTCGCGGTATCGAAGGTAAAGGGCCCGCTGTTGTTCCAGAATCTGCGGCAACTGCTCGAGTTGAGCCAGCCCTAAAGCGGCGTTAATGCCCGGCATTCTGTAGTTGTAGCCAACTGCATCGTGATTAAATTCGAAAGGATGGGGAGTCTTTGCGGTAGTCGACAGATGCCTCACTCGATGGGCCAGGTCCGTGTCGGTCGTCACGATCGCACCGCCGCCCCCGGTGGTGATTGTTTTATTCCCGTTGAAACTAAACACACCGGCGTGTCCAGCTAAACCTGTGTGCACATTGTCTGCGTAGCTGCCGAGGGACTCTGCTGCGTCTTCGACAAGCGATAGGCCAAAATCGTCGGCCACTTCCCGAATTCCGGCTGCATCGCAGGGATGGCCCAGCGTATGCATCGGAACAATCGCCGTGATGGGTCGATCCGTATCGCGATTTACCAACCGACTGCCTTCGCTGACAAAGTTGGCTTCAAGGTATTTTTTCAATTGATCAGGATCAATGCCCCAGGTTTCATCCGATACATCGACGAAGTGCGGAACCGCTCCAGCAAGCGCCACTGCACTCGCGGTGGCCACAAAACTCAAGGCAGGAACAATGACCTCATCGCCAGGCTTCACCCCCACGGCCACCAGGGCAAGGTGAAGAGCAGAGGTGCCGTTGACAGCGGCCACGGCCGTCGGAGAGCCTACGAAATCAGCTAGGCCAGACTCAAACCGCCCGACAAAACCACCCACCGAAGAGACCATTCCCGATTCGATGCACTCCGACACGTATTTCTGCTCATTGCCAGCAAATACGGGCTCATGGAGTCCCAGAGTCTTTCCACCAACAACGGTCTCCAGGGAATTCAAGAATTCCCGTGCGGGACTGTTACCTGCAATCGAAGTCATGTTCCGGCTTAGACGATGTACTGAGAGGCGTTGTAGCCAGCGTGAGAATGGTTTTTTCTGAGCCAGTCAAAAGTCTCCTGCAGGCCCTCTCTAAGCCCCGCGAGTCCTTTCTTGTGGGGCTCCCAACCGAAAGTGTCCTTCATCTTGGAGGAATCGCTGAGCAGTCTTTCTACTTCTGAGTTAGCTGGCCTGATTCTCCCCTGATCAACGACCACCTCGGGGTTGGCCCCGCTGATTTGACAGGCGATGTCCACGACCTCCCGCATTGACACCTCGAAACCACTTCCCATGTTGAAGACTTCACCTGGACCCAAATCGCTGGCGATTACCGCCGCAAACCCCCGGGCTGTATCTTTCACAAAGGTGAGGTCTCGAGTCGGATCTAGGGCCCCGAGACGCAAAGTTGATTCACCAGAAAGCAACTGGACCATCACCGACGGGATAAAGGCTCGCTGAGACTGTCGGGGGCCGTAGGTGTTAAACGGGCGAATGGTGGTCACNGGGAGCCCAAANGACGACCAGTAACTGTAAGCCAGCTGGTCTGCAGCGATTTTCGATGCGGAATAGGGTGACTGTCCGACAAGGGCATGTGCTTCGTCAATCGGGACGTACTGAGCAGAGCCGTACACTTCGCTGGTTGACGTGTGAATGATGCGCTCCACGTTGTTTGCCTTGGCCGCCTCGAGAACGTTTAGTGTCCCCCGAATGTTTGTCTCGAGATATGAGGACGGAGCGACATAGGAGTAGGGAATAGCAATAAGAGCCGCCAGATGGGCAACCCTTTGGTGGCCGCGAATAACCTCGCGCATAAATTCGGCATCTCTCACGTCTCCGTGAATGATGGAAACCGCATCCATTACCTCTGTCGGTAATGACGCCAACCACCCCTGGCTGTTGAACGAGTTGTATTGCGCAAGGGCGGTTACTTCGTGACCACCGCGAACTAATTCCTCCACAAGGTGTGAACCGATAAAGCCTTCAGCACCGGTGACAAACACTTTCATCCGCGAGGCCCTCAATTCAGGAGTTGGTGGCACAAGCCTAACNAATCNCAGCTGTCCCGATCGGGCAACGGAACGCTTCTCGACATCGGACCAGGTTTCCGTGGCCCCATAACCTACTAAGACTGAATTCCACCAACATCACTCTGGTAGCTCCGAAAACTGTTAACATCAAAGGCCGAACCGCTGATCCAGCTTGGAGCGCACAATGCCCCGGTTTCTTCATTTCCGCGCANCGCTCCACCGAGTGCTGTTGTGGGCGCTTGATGCCCGGGCGCTATCACGTGGCAGGCGCCACTGGTCTGACGGTCAACTGGTGAGCTTTCCGATCGCGACGTACGACAGAATCGACATCCTCGTCGAGCGCACGATTCCCTCGATCCTCGCGCAAACCCACTCCGAGGTTGAAATCCTTGTGGTTCTCGATGGCACCCCGTCCGACATGGCTCAAAAAATCGATCAGCTCCAGGACGAACGGATTCGAGTTGTCCCACTAAAAAGGAGAACCAAGTACCCGAGAACCCCCGAGGAACGATGGATGGTAGCTGGTTGGCGCCCGCGAAACCACGGTGTGAGGAAATCGCGAGGTCAGTGGGTGTACTGGATCAGTGATGACGATGTGTTGCTGCCCCATGCCGTCGCCGATCTTCTCGCGCACGCTCGAGCGGAAGAGGCTGAGTCCGTTTCTGGGGGCTATCAAGCTGGGCTCAAGAATCCAACTCCACATTACCCCGGCGAAGGGATCGAGCACTTTGGGGTGCCAATCTCCGGACCGCCAGCATGGATCTGCAGGAGCTACGTCGCAAAGATGCGCTGGAATCGACTCAGTTGGGTGAAAAAACATAACCGACCAAGTGACTACGACCTCTTCGAGCGAATGGTACGACGCAAAGTCCGGTTCTCCAGCCTGCAGTCGATAGTGGCTGTCCAACCAGAAGTGGAAGGCACCGAGCACTCCGGCCGCAAGGGTGCAATTCAAGCATGGAGTCAAGCCTCAACAAAAGAATTCAAGTAGCCGCCATCAGACAAAACGGTAGGTGGGAAGATCTGCCGATAGGGCCTGGCCTTCACGGGCAACAAATATCTGTGCCCTGTAATCCGTTTCGGCCACCGTGGCAAGCGCGCAGATTACCTCGTAGGTGGAGAACGGCCGGTTTTCGGTTGACAGGGTCAGCTGACTATCCGACGCCGCCCGGGGGTAGCTCTGGCGGAAGTCCCCGTGTCTTTCAATGAAATCCTCATCGAACCAAAAGTATTGCGAGTGGTTGAGGTCCACCCCCGCCAAGACAATCTCTTTGAAACCCGAAAGTAGCGCCAACGAAATCATCCGAACAACGGAAGCCCCATTGTCGAGAAGAACCGAGTCTCTCTTTCCCCGTGCAAGATAGCGAAGCGCAACCCGCAGATCGCGCTCAACATTCTCCGCCCGCCGAGTAACCAAATTGGCTCGACCGTAGAACCACAACCGACGGGCGTCAAGGGACTCCAACCATGTGGCCACATGGGGTAACTTCCGGGAAGAAGGCCGCAAAAACATCACGGGAGTTGGGTGCCGGTCAGCTTTCGACAGAGCACGAGCAACCAAAGTTCTCAATTGGTCGTCGACTGGTTCGGCGTCGTTGCCAAACTCGAAGCTATAGACGTTGGGTAGGTACGGGTGAAGTGGCCACCCATTGAGGCCAACTGAAAATCCCTCGTCCATGACCGAAAAATCGCTCTTCGACAGCGAATTCACGGTTGCGCCATTTCCCAGGATGAAAAAAGCTGCTCGGGCCCGCAGGTGCGTAAAGTCCGCCGCTTCAACAAACAAACTTGAATACGACCTCGAGAAACCCCGGACGAGATCGACAGCTCTTTGTTCGCGGCGGGCTGTTTGTTTGAAGAGACTGTCTCTCGCTACGCGACCAATCAGCGATTCCAGCAAAGTACGTGACATACGGCGTAGCGCACCAGGGGAACTCTTTTGCATTTCCCCACCATCCTGTCTGTTGGTCAAACCATCACTCAAGAAACCAGACAGCTGCCGCCGCAGCAAGTGCCACCAAGCGAACCTCCCCGACGGCGGACACTCTAACCTTCTTGGCTCTCGACCGGGAGGAACTTCTCCCACGAGGCCAGGCTAACCCCCAACTCGAGCGCCGCCTGCCGCGCCCGCATGAGTCCATCACCTACGAAGGCGAGCAAGTTCGAGGTGAGGACGGCTTTAACTCGAGTGTCCATCAATACCTCCGAGACATGGTCGAGAGATCCAAAACCACCGGCAGCAACCCATGGCAAGCTATCAAGCTCCGCAAATCGCGAAAGGCTGTTCACGGGAAACCCCTGCCCTGACCCATCACGATCCACAGATTGAAGAACCAACTCGCCCGCAGCCGCAGTCATTTGTCTCAGCGGTAGATCACCGAGTTTCTCGGTTGCGATTTTGCCNGCCGAAACGCNGCGCACGAGGATCTCCTCGTTTTGAGTATGAAAAAAGTTGATAACNCCAATCACGGCCTGCTGACCGTATTTGTCCGCGATTTGNTNCACTAACCGCGGATTACTCATCAAGCCGTTACTAAACATGACACGATCTGCGCCCGCTCGGAAAAGCGAATCGGCATCCGCGAGAGATCGGATCCCCCCACCGACACTGATCGGGACAAAAAGCCCTTCAGCGAGCTCTGCGAGTGAGAGAGAAAAATCAGGCGATGCGTCTGTTCGTCCAACATGAAATATCGCAATCTCATCTACTTGCGAAGCCAAATCGAATATCTGGAAATTTCTTCGCAACCACGACATGTCCCCCAAGCGCTGCAAACGAAAGTTTCGCGAGAGATAGAAGTCTGTGCCGTCAAAAAGAAGTCCGAGAATAATCCTTTTCACAACAGCAAATCACCCGATCTGGCGAACCGCTCTAACACGGCAAGGCCCTGCCCTTGGCTTTTCTCCGGGTGAAATTGGACTCCCATCACGTTATCGCTGGAAACAGCGGAAACTATCTCTACGTCCCCCCACTGTATTACCGCGGCGGCAACCGAAACATCGTTGGGGACGAAATGATAGCCATGGTTGAAGTAATAGTCGCACACCAGACTTGAAGAGCCCGGGCGCCGGAAAGCTGCCCCTACTTCGACTTTCCTGAAGCCCGTGTTCGTCACCGACTGACGTGGCGGCAGGCGAACCGTCGAGGCTTTTAGCAGCGCTAGCCCCTGTGTTGAGGGGCTCTCCTCACTGGTGCTGCCAAGCAACTGCATACCCAGACAAATCCCCATCAGCGGGGTTCCTGCCTGCGCCGCCACGACCAGGGCTTTTCCCAGCCCAGTCTCGCCCAGACGCATGACGGCGGACCCGAAAGCTCCAACACCAGGCAGCAGCAATCTCGAATACTTGGAGACTTTGAGTGGGTCGTCAACAAGTTCCCACTGGGCCCCGACCTTGTTTAGAGCATTGGCAACAGACCGCATGTTTCCAACCCCATAGTCAGCAACGCCGAGAGCAGCCATTTTCCTAGTCAAGAACGAATTTAGGTACCCAAGTGCCATCTACTCGGTCGAAGAGGTCCGTGTTTACCCAGCGGTCGATGATGTTGGACAGTTCAGCCAGCGAGACACCGTAATAGTCAGCAAATCTTTGCAGCGCCCCATCCGCGAGTTTCCCATCATAAATTCGAACGAGGTTCAGGGCCTGTTCGCGTGTAAGAGCGCCTCGCCGAATTTCAATACAAGCATCTTGATTGGCGCGCCCAAAACCGAACTTGAGGTACATCAAGTACGTGTGCAAAGCGTATATTTCTTGGTCATTCTGGGCAAAGTTGGTGAACGTGCCCTCGTTGGTGTCTTCTGCGTCGGTGAGACCGCATTTCTCCTTAGCGACAAGGTAGTTTCTGTAAGGGTCCCAGTTTTCAAAGTACGACCAATGAGTGATCGACACGCTTTCCAGCTGGTCGTCGTCAGGAAAAGAGAAAGGGGTTAGCTCGGCTTCGCTGAGCCCTGACTCTTCCATGACTTTCGAGTAACCTCCCTCCAAGTAAATCCGCTTCATGTACTCAGCCGTGTAAATCGCTCGGTTCTTGCTCTCTGCATTACCGCCGTACTCAACCTCGCCGTCCTCACCATAAAAAACCAGAGGAATGCCGAACGAGCTGGCAATCCGAAGAGGGAGAGACTGAATCGCAACCAGCCAGCCGTAGTAAGGAAAACCCATCTGCTCGAGTCCGGTGAGATTGAGAGAGCGCAGTTTCTCCGGGTCAATATCAAAGCTAAGCACGTCAAACCCGCTAGCCATGAAGGCCTCAAGATTCTTGCGCCCCAAAGAAGTCGGCGTGGGAGGGGTNATCGTGACNCAAAGAGGGTTCATCCCAAACTCATGCTTTAGCTTGTACGCAACGTATGAGCCATCTTTACCGCCGCTCACCGGGACAAGGCAGTCATATCCACTTGTCGTCTCAGCTTTAGCTTTCTCAAGCAGGGAGCGAAGCTCGGCAGAGCGGTTGCCCCAATCCAACGTCTTTTTTTCTTCAGCCCACTGGCATGCTGTGCACTGTCCAGCGGCATCAAATGAGTTTCGCGGCCGAGTTGAGGTAGAGAGGCAACGCGAGCACGTGGTGATCATGCCCGAAGTCTATCGGGACGACTGTAGACCGCCGAAGCAAGCAATTTGGTAAAACGGAGCGCAACCGAGAACTTATCCCGCACCTCTTGATTGTTGCCGCTTTTACTGGAAGCATTAGAGTTTCAGATTTTCCATCAGCTCCCAAAACCCGTCTCGCACGACGCAGCTGGAGNTGCCAACACACGAAGGAATAAGAATGGACTGGCGCGATCAAGCAGCTTGCCTCACGGTTGACCCGGAGCTTTTCTTTCCCGTTGGAAACACCGGGCCTGCAGTCGATCAAATCGACCGCGCAAAATCGGTTTGCTCGCATTGCCCGGTAACCGAGTACTGCCTCCAGTATGCGCTCGACACCAACCAAGATTCGGGCGTGTGGGGTGGACTCAGTGAAGATGAGCGTCGCGCCTTGAAGCGTCGTGCTGCGCGAGCACGCCGAGCCTCCTAGATTTGTCCGTCGGAACCGCTCCTGCGAAACCGGCCCATTATGTCCGGTAGGGATGTTTTGGTCGTCCTCGGAGATGGGGGGCACGCAGCTTCCGTCGCTGAAGCAGCGGAATCCGCGGGCTTTACAGTTGCCGGCTTTATTGAAACCGCTGCGGAACCCGCGGCAATGGAAAGACTTATCTCCCGTATCGGNGAGTTAGATTTCAAGTCGACAGCCCTTGCCATTGGAGTAGGCACAAACTTTGCACGAGCCGCCATTCACGTTGCGGTGAGCTCAGAGTTTCCCGAAGCANGCTTTCCGTCCATTGTTCATCAAACAGCATGGCTATCCCCCAGCGCTGAAATCGCCGACGGGGTCACCTTGCTCGCGCACAGCAGCGTCGGACCAAACGCGAGCCTTGGACTGGGTTCGGTGGTTAACACGGGAGCGTCACTCGACCATGACGGTGAACTCGGCGATTTCGCTTCGCTTGGCCCCGGTGCGCGCACGGGTGGCAACGTGGCAGTTGGGCGGCGCACCATGATTGGACTACAAGCCGGCATCCTTCAGGGCCGAACAGTCGGCGAGGATAGCGTGGTGGGGGCCCAATCGCTGGTCCTAGAAGACATTCCAGCTCTGAGCGTCGGGATCGGATCCCCCTGCCGGGTAGTCCGATCCAGAGAGCGGGAGGAGCGGTACTACTAGAGCGCTACACCCCGGGAACACCGGTGGTGTCCCCGGTGAGCGTGAGGAACTGCAGCGGAATATCTATCCGCACCTCGGTGCCTCCTGAGGCCTGATGGTGCCACTCGATAGAGCCGCCCAGCTCACCATCAACCAGGGTTCTAACGATTTGAGTTCCCAGCCCATCACCGACTTTGCCGTCGGTCAGCCCACCACCGTTGTCTGTAACCGAAATCTGGAGAATCTCGTCGCGTCGGATGGATTCGATACCCACCT
>JGI26086J50260_1001913_pt1 | contig 11641 bp, 5 predicted proteins | sample SaaInl3SG_22_DNA_FD_50260 | JGI IMG/M metagenome (IMG submission 50260)
ACGGCGTTCAGCATAGGCTGGACACCTTTGTTCTTAAAGGCTGATCCACAAAGAACAGGTACGAATGACATGTTCAATGTACCCTTGCGGATGAGCTTGCGCAGAGTGGCCTCATCAGGCTCTTCACCTTCGAGGAAGGCTTCCATTGCGTCATCGTCCTGCTCAACAGCAAGCTCGATTAGCTCAGCCCGCATCGCAGTGGCCTTATCAAGCAACTCAGGGCGGATTTCTTTAAGTGACCATGTGGCACCCAGATCTTCTGAGTCCCATACCCACTCTGTCATGGTGATTAGATCAACCAGACCAGCAAATTCGTTCTCGGCACCGATTGGCATCTGCAACGGCGCTGGAATAGCACCTGTACGATCGCGGATCATGTCAACACAGTTAAAGAAGTCTGCGCCGATCTTGTCCATCTTGTTTACGAACACAATACGCGGCACTGAATAACGGTCAGCCTGACGCCATACTGTCTCAGTCTGTGGCTCTACACCAGCATTCGCATCGAGCACACAAACGGCGCCGTCAAGAACAGCCAATGAACGCTCTACTTCAATGGTGAAGTCAACGTGGCCAGGTGTGTCGATGATGTTAAAGCGGAACTTAGCGGCCTCTGGATCAGCACCATGCTCACCAGATGGTGTTTCACCATCAGTTGTGCGGTACCAGAAACAAGTTGTAGCAGCAGACGTAATCGTAATGCCGCGCTCCTGCTCCTGCTCCATCCAATCCATAGTGGCGTTACCATCATGGACTTCACCGATTTTATGCGAACGACCTGTGTAATACAGAACACGTTCTGTAGCGGTTGTCTTACCGGCGTCAATATGCGCCATAATACCGAAGTTACGGTAGCGCTCGAGTGGATAATCACGGGCCATGTCTGGTCTCCTACTAAAGCTTTACCAGCGGTAATGCGAAAATGCGCGGTTGGCTTCGGCCATCTTATGCGTGTCTTCACGCTTTTTGACGGCATTGCCACGGTTATTCGAAGCGTCCAGCAATTCTGCTGAAAGGCGGTCAACCATTGTGGTCTCTCCGCGCTTGCGTGAGCTGTCGATCAACCAACGAATGGCCAGCGCCTGGGCGCGCTCTGAGCGCACTTCAACAGGAACCTGATATGTTGCACCACCAACACGGCGAGAGCGAACCTCAAGCTGTGGGCGGACGTTTTCCAACGCATCATGAAACACTTTAACTGGCTCGCTGCCTGATTTGGACTCGATACGGTCAAACGCACCATATACGATCTTCTCAGCAATCGAACGCTTGCCGTCATACATCAGGCAAGACATGAACTTTGAAACAACAGTGTCCTTGAACTTCGCATCAGGAAGAACTGGACGTTTTTCTGCTTTATGACGACGTGACATACTAATGCCCCTCTTATTTAGGACGCTTGGCGCCGTATTTCGAACGACGCTGGCGACGATCAGACACGCCTTGCGTATCCAAAGTACCGCGGATGATGTGGTAGCGAACACCCGGCAAGTCTTTTACGCGACCGCCTCTAATCAACACGACTGAGTGCTCCTGCAGGTTGTGACCTTCGCCAGGAATATAGCTGGAGACCTCAAAACCGTTAGTGAGACGCACACGTGCGACCTTACGAAGGGCCGAGTTCGGCTTCTTCGGTGTTGTTGTGTAAACCCTGGTGCAAACGCCACGCTTTTGTGGACATGCTTCCATGGCTGGAACTTTTGTACGTGCAACAGGCTTTTTGCGCCCGTGACGGATCAACTGATTAATCGTCGGCATTGCTGCCCCTTTTTTATCTCGACCAATACGCACTAAACGTGCAACAGGGCGGTTTTGCTCGTCTTANCTAAGCAAAACACCCATCCGAAACCCTTAGGAAAGGGCTTTAAGTCACCTAATATACCGACCTAGCGTCTGGCACTCCGGAGCTTTTACGCACCCGCGAACCACTACCCAGATCTAAAAGGTGAGCGGAAACTATTTTAACAGGGCGAGTGGGTCAAGCGCTTTCTGCTTAAACTCACCCGTAATCCCTGTTTTTTTCCCATTAGCGCGAAAACAGCTCAATAAAGCCGTTTACGCTTCGCCTTCAATCGCCGATTCACTCGATTCGGCGGCAATTTCGGCATTTTCTAGTGCTGGCGCAGCCGCCGCACGCTGTTCCATGATTCCTTTATCACGGTCCGCCGCGATACGACGTAGCCGATTCATCACTGAACCGGTACCTGCAGGAATCAGCCGACCAACGATCACATTCTCTTTAAGACCGTTTAGCGTATCCTGACGACCGCTAACGGCGGCCTCAGTCAGAACGCGGGTGGTCTCTTGGAATGACGCCGCTGAAATGAACGACTTGGTCTGCAAGGATGCCTTGGTAATACCTAGCAATACAGGCTCAGCAACGGCCGCACGCAGCCCCTCAGCCTCGATTGCGGCATTGTCCTTGGCGAACTCCTCACGGTCGACCTGCTCGCCCACAAGGAACGTACTATCGCCGGCATCGGTTACCTCTACCTTTTGCAGCATCTGGCGCACAATGACTTCGATATGCTTGTCATTGATCTTCACACCCTGCAGACGGTAAACGTCCTGGATTTCCTTAACCAGATANGCGGCCAAGGCTTCGACACCGAGAATCGCCAGAATATCNTGTGGCACTGGGCTACCATCAAGCAACAGATCGCCCTTACGCACGATGTCACCCTCATTGACCGCTAGCGGCCGTCCCTTTGGCAACAGATATTCAACTGGCTCGGCATCGCTCTCCATTGGGATCACGCGGATCCGGCGCTTTGCCTTATAGTCATTGCCAAATTCAACGCGGCCTTCGGCCTCGGCGATAACGGCAAAGTCTTTCGGCTTGCGGGCTTCAAACAATTCGGCAACACGCGGCAAACCACCGGTGATGTCACGTGTCTTTGAAGATTCGCGTGGAATACGAGCCAACACGTCACCAGCGCGAACCGCCACACCATTCTCAACCGACAGAATCGCACCAGCTGAGAGGAAGTAACGNGCCTCAAGACCATTGGTAAGTGTNAGCACCTCGCCCTTATCATCACGCAGGGTNATGCGCGGACGAAGGTTGCCACCGCCAGCGGCCTGTTTCCAGTCCACAACCTCGCGGCTACCAATACCAGTGGTATCGTCGGTGACTTCACGCACAGAAATGCCCTCGGTCAGATCAACGTAATTCGCAAAACCATCAAGCTCGGTGATGATCGGCATGGTGTATGGATCCCACTCGATCAAGATCTTACCAGCGGCAATCTCCTCACCTTCGGATACAAACAGCTTGCCACCATAAGGAAGACGGTGACGCACGCGCTCACGGCCCTGTTCATCAAGGATCAACAGTTCCATGTTCCGGCTCATGACGATCTCGGCACCATCCTTGTCGGTCACCAACTGGGCGTCCTCAAGCTTTACCGTACCGCCAACAGCGGCTTCGATATTTGACTGCTCAGCGCCACGCTGCGCGGCGCCACCAACGTGGAACGTACGCATTGTAAGCTGGGTTCCCGGCTCACCAATCGACTGGGCGGCGATAACACCAACAGCCTCNCCGATGTTCACATCAGTACCACGGGCCANGTCACGACCATAACAAGTCGCACAAATGCCTGTATCAGCTTCACACAACAGAGCCGAACGGATCAGCGCTTGGTCNACACCAGCATTCTCGATCAAATCGACATGTTCCTCGGTAACCATCTGGCCGGCTGGCAGAACCAACTCACCAGTTTTCAGATCAACCATATCAGCGGCCAGAATACGGCCAAGGATACGGTCATACAGAGGATCAACAACATCACTGCCATTCATCACTGGACGGATGGTTAGGCCTTGTGATGTGCCGCAATCAACTTCATTGACGATACAATCCTGAGCAACGTCAACCAAACGACGTGTCAGATAACCCGAGTTCGCAGTTTTCAATGCGGTATCGGCAAGGCCCTTACGAGCACCGTGTGTCGAGTTAAAGTATTCCAGAACATTCAAACCCTCTTTAAAGGATGAAATGATCGGGGTTTCGATAATCTCGCCAGACGGCTTNGCCATTAGACCGCGCATACCTGCAAGCTGTTTNATCTGTGCGGCNGAACCACGNGCACCAGAGTGCGCCATCATCCAAACAGAGTTGATTGGCTCTCCATCCTTTGTTGTGGAAATGCCTTTCATCATCTCGTCNGCCACACGGTCAGAACAGCTCGACCAAACGTCAACCACCTTGTTGTACTTCTCACCTTGTGTGATCAGACCATCAAGATACTGCTGTTCAAAAGTCTTCACCTCGGCCTCGGCCTCAGAAACATACTTTTCCTTCAGCTCAGGAGTGGTGAGGTCGGCGATACCAAATGAGATGCCGGCGTCACATGCCTGACCAAAGCCAAGTGTCATCAGGCGGTCACAGAAAATGACGGTGTCCTTCTGGCCACAATGGCGATAAACGTGATCGATCACGTCACTGACTTCTTTTTTGGTCATTAGTTTATTGACCAGATCAAACGAACAATTCTCNTTATCAGGAAGCAGATCAGCAAGCTGGGCGCGGCCCGGAGTGGTTTCGATAACAGCGTAAATACGCTCGCCATCNGCACCACGGGTTGGCACACGTGCCTTTACCTTGGCATGCAAGCTCACCGAGCCATTGCCAAGCGCAAGCAAGATTTCCTGGACGTTAGAGAAGATCATTCCCTCGCCCTTTTCGCCGTCACGCTCCATCGACATATAATAGAGGCCAAGGATGATATCCTGTGATGGCACAATAATCGGCTTACCGTTAGCTGGGCTAAGGATGTTGTTTGTCGACATCATCAAGACCCGTGCTTCGAGCTGGGCTTCGAGTGATAGCGGCACATGAACAGCCATCTGGTCACCGTCAAAATCGGCGTTAAAGGCCGTACAGACGAGCGGGTGTAGCTGGATCGCTTTACCTTCAACCAATACTGGCTCAAATGCCTGAATACCAAGACGGTGCAATGTTGGCGCACGGTTTAGCATCACAGGGTGTTCACGGATAACCTCTTCAAGGATATCCCACACTTCCGGACGCTCTTTTTCGACCATACGCTTGGCCATCTTCACCGTACTAGCCATCGCATATAGCTCTAGCTTTGAGTAGATGAACGGCTTGAAAAGCTCGAGTGCCATTTTCTTTGGCAGGCCACATTGATGTAGCTTTAGCTCTGGGCCAACAACGATTACTGAACGGCCTGAATAGTCAACACGCTTACCAAGAAGGTTTTGACGGAATCGGCCCTGCTTTCCTTTAAGCATGTCAGACAGAGACTTTAGCGGGCGCTTGTTAATGCCGCTGATGACACGGCCACGACGACCATTGTCAAACAACGCATCAACAGATTCCTGCAACATACGCTTTTCGTTACGCACGATGATATCAGGCGCACGAAGCTCGATCAGACGCTTTAGGCGGTTGTTACGGTTGATCACGCGGCGATACAGATCATTGAGGTCAGACGTGGCAAAACGACCACCATCTAGCGGTACCAACGGACGCAATTCCGGTGGGATAACCGGCACGACATCAAGGATCATCCATTCNGGACGACAACCAGATTCGCGGAACGAGTCAACCAGCTTAAGACGCTTTACCAGCTTCTTACGCTTGGCCTCTGAACCGGTCTCGGCCAGATCTTCACGGATNTTCACCCGCTCAACATCAAGGTCTAGGCTCTCAAGGATTTTCTTGATCGCCTCNGCGCCAATTTTGGCTTCGAACGCNTCATCGCCAAATTCCTCTTGGGCATCGTAGAATTCTTCTTCGCTCAAAAGCTGGCCATAAGTCAGCGACGTCATGCCCGGCTCGATAACCACGAAATTCTCGAAATACAGAACCCGCTCAAGATCCTTTAGCGTCATATCAACCAACAGACCGATACGGCTTGGCAATGACTTTAGGAACCAGATATGAGCAACCGGCGCGGCTAGCTCGATATGGCCCATCCGCTCACGGCGGACTTTTGAGAGGGTAACTTCAACGCCGCATTTCTCACAGATAATGCCGCGATACTTCATCCGCTTATACTTACCACATAGGCATTCGTAATCGCGAACTGGGCCAAAGATACGGGCGCAGAATAGGCCGTCTTTCTCTGGCTTGAACGTACGATAATTGATGGTTTCCGGCTTTTTGATCTCGCCAAATGACCATGAGCGAATGCGCTCGGGAGCGGCAATCGAAATGCGGATCTTGTCAAAGCTCTGTGGGCCTTGGTTTTGCCCAAATGGGTTCATCAAATCATTCATTTATTTATCCCTTCACCATGTGATGGTGTCGCCTTAGGTAAATTTTGATGCTGCCCATCCAGAAAGAACGGGCAGCGAACCTGTTAGTGGCTTAATATTCGGCCTCGTGAAGATCAACATCCAGACCCAGTGAGCGTAGCTCCTTGACCAAAACATTGAACGATTCTGGAATGCCTGACTCAAAGTCATCATCGCCGCGGACAATGGCCTCATAGACCTTTGTACGACCCGATACGTCATCCGATTTCACTGTCAGCATTTCCTGCAAGGTATAAGCGGCGCCATAAGCCTCAAGTGCCCAGACCTCCATCTCACCAAAGCGCTGGCCACCAAACTGTGCCTTACCACCAAGCGGCTGCTGGGTAACAAGAGAGTATGGACCAATCGAACGTGCATGGATCTTGTCATCGACAAGGTGATGCAGCTTGAGCATGTAGATGTAGCCGACAGTCACTGGACGATCAAAGACCTCGCCAGTACGGCCATCTGTTAGCCATTCCTGACCAGTGTTGCTAAGACCTGCCTTGTCCAGCAATGTCACCACATCGGCCTCACGGGCACCATCAAATACCGGTGTTCCCATCGGCACGCCACGGCCCAGGATATCTGCCTGTTCCATGATTTGCGCGTCATCCATCACTGCCAATTCGCTCTTATACTGCTCTGGCGAGTAGATTTCTGACAACAATGTGCGGACACCTTTGGTATCGGCAGAAGCCCGTGCTGCCTCGGCGGCGGCTCCGACTTTCTTGCCAAGACCACGGGCGGCCCAACCAAGGTGGGTTTCCAAAATCTGTCCCACGTTCATTCGTGATGGAACACCTAGCGGGTTCAACACGATATCCATTGGTGTACCGTCTTCCAGATATGGCATGTCTTCGGCAGGAACAATGCGTGAAATCACACCCTTGTTACCATGACGACCGGCCATCTTATCACCTGGCTGAAGCTTACGCTTAACCGCAACAAAGACCTTTACCATCTTCATCACGCCCGGAAGCAATTCATCACCGCCCTGCAGCTTGTCCACCTTGTCATTAAAGCGGGCCTGCAATTCCGCAACAGCATTATCAAAGTTCGCAATCTGCGCTTCGATCAGCTTTTGCACCTTGTCGTCAGACACAGCAATTTGCTGCCATGATGACCGTGGCAATTCATCCAGAATTTCAGCAGTGATNTTGGTGCCAGCTTTGATTGTCTTTGGACCAGANGCAACGCTCTGACCAGAGAGCAATTCTGTCATACGGCCAAAGAAACCACGCTCAAGGATAGCCCGCTCATCGTCACGGTCTTTTCCAAGGCGATCAATCTCAGCGCGGTCAATCGCCAAGGCACGCTCGTCTTTCTCAACGCCGCGGCGCGAGAATACACGTACTTCAACAATTGTACCTGATCCGCCCGGTGGCAACTTCAACGAAGTATCACGAACGTCAGACGCCTTTTCACCAAAGATCGCCCGCAATAGCTTTTCTTCCGGTGTCATCGGTGATTCGCCCTTTGGCGTTACCTTACCAACCAGAATATCGCCCGGACCAACTTCTGCTCCGACATAAACGATGCCAGCTTCATCGAGGTTCTTCAGAGCCTCTTCACCAACATTTGGAATGTCGCGGGTGATTTCTTCCTGACCAAGCTTTGTATCGCGGGCCATGATCTCATATTCCTCGATATGGATCGAGGTGAACACATCATCACGTACAATACGCTCAGAGATCAGGATTGAATCCTCAAAGTTGTAACCGTTCCATGGCATAAACGCGACCAGCACGTTACGACCAAGCGCGAGTTCACCATCCTCGGTAGACGGGCCATCAGCAATGATGTCGCCGCTACGCACAGTATCACCAACCTTGACCAACGGACGCTGGTTAACGGTGGTGTTCTGGTTAGACCGCTGGAATTTCAGCAATGAATAGATATCAACCGGTGATACGTCATCCGCGCTTTCTTCGGTTGCCCGAATAACGATGCGGGTTGCATCCACCTGATCGATCACACCGGCGCGCCGTGCCACGATTGTCACGCCTGAGTCACGGGCCACACGGGCCTCCATGCCAGTACCAACAATAGGGGCCTCAGCCTTGACCAATGGAACCGCCTGACGTTGCATGTTCGATCCCATCAGGGCCCGGTTCGCATCGTCATTTTCCAAGAACGGGATAAGCGCTGCGGCAACAGATACCAACTGTTTTGGCGACACATCCATCAATTCAATATCAGTAGGACGGGCCAAACCAATATCACCTGCGCGGCGGACCGGAATAAGTTCACCAACAAAGGCGCCTTTATTATCCAGCTCGGCATTCGCCTGGGCAATTGTGTAACGCCCCTCTTCCATTGCCGAAATGTAGCGCACTTCATTTGTCACCTTGCCATCGACAACCTTGCGATATGGCGTTTCGATAAAGCCGTAACGGTTGATCTTGGCATAGGTAGCAAGCGAGTTGATCAGACCAATGTTCGGACCCTCAGGTGTTTCAATCGGACAGATACGACCATAATGCGTTGGGTGCACGTCGCGCACTTCAAAGCCCGCACGTTCACGGGTTAGACCGCCCGGTCCAAGCGCCGATACGCGGCGTTTGTGGGTGATTTCTGACAATGGGTTTGTCTGGTCCATAAACTGTGACAGCTGTGATGAACCAAAGAATTCGCGAACCGCGGCGGCGGCTGGCTTGGCATTGATCAGATCAGCCGGCATTGCCGTATCGATCTCAACAGAACCCATGCGCTCACGAATAGCGCGTTCCATCCGCAATAGGCCGATGCGATACTGGTTTTCCATCAATTCACCAACCGAGCGAACGCGGCGGTTACCAAGATGGTCAATATCGTCGATTTCACCGCGACCGTCTTTCAGGCCAATGAGAACACCAAGGATCGCCATGATGTCGTCTTTGCGCAGAATGCGAACGGTGTCGTCAGTCTCAAGCTCTAGGCGTGAATTCATCTTTACCCGACCGACAGATGATAGATCATAGCGGTCAGAGTTAAAGAACAGGCTCTCGAAAAGCGCGTGTGAGCTCTCCAATGTCGGTGGCTCACCCGGCCGCATGACGCGGTAGATATCAACCAACGCCTCTTCACGGCAGGTGTTACGATCAGCCGCCAGAGTGTTGCGCAGATGCGGTCCGAAATTCACATTATCGATGAATAGCACTTCGACTTCGGTAGTGCCGTTCTCGCCCATAGCGGCGAGTAACTCTTCAGTGATCTCATCACCAGCCTCGGCATAAACTTCGCCAGTCGTCATATTAACGATATCTTCGGCAAGGTAGCGACCAAGCAGGTCACTATCAGCGGCAAAGATCGCTGTTACGTTTGACTCAGCAAGCTTTTTAAGTGACCGCGGAGTCATCTTGGTACCAGCAGCAGCCAGAACCTTTTTGCTCTTTGCATCAACCAGATCACGGATCAGTTTATTGCCCTTTAGGGAGTCGGCATCGAAATCATAGTTCCAGCCATCACCATCACGGCGGTAGGTGGTTGCCTTGTAGAATTGCAACAGGATTTCTTCGCGGCTCATACCAACGATGCGGGCCGGATCAACTTCCTCACCAGCCTCAATGCATTTGTTGACATAGGCGAGCGAATCTTCGTTTGGCAGGGCCATCATCAATGTTGTTGCCGGTAGCTTGCGCTTGCGGTCAATACGAACATTCAGGATGTCTTTGGCGTCAAATTCAAAGTCCAGCCATGAACCGCGGTAAGGGATGACGCGGGCGGCGAACAGGAACTTACCTGACGCGTGGGTTTTACCACGGTCATGGTCAAAGAATACACCTGGCGAGCGGTGCATCTGGGATACGATAACGCGCTCTGTACCATTCACAATGAAAGTACCATTGGAGGTCATCAGCGGCATGTCGCCCATGTAGACATCTTGTTCCTTGATGTCACGGATTGAACGGGCGCCGGTATCTTCGTCTTCTTCCCACACCTCAAGACGGAGCGTAACCTTCAGCGGTGACGCATAGGTCAGGCCGCGCTGTTGGCACTCTTCAACATCATATTTCGGTGTTTCCAGTGAGTAGGACACAAATTCGAGCTTTGCACGACCGGCAAAATCCTCGATTGGAAAGACTGATTTGAAGGTTTCTTCAAGGCCGTGCACATCACGCTGGTGCGCCGCCACATCCATCTGCAAAAATGTATCATAGCTCGAACGCTGTACATCAATCAGATTTGGCATTGGCGTGATTTCTTCCAAATGCCCAAATGTGCGACGTACCCGCTTCCGACTATCAAGTGTGCTTACATGCGATGCCATCGTTGATCCCTCTAAAATTGATCATAGCCGGACAAAGTTCGCACAGTGCCAGCTATCGGTTTTTATGATGTTTTTCAATTGGTTAGCGGATTTTCAAACTTCCCAATCAAAAAACGACCTTGCACCGGGCAGAAAACCACCCGGTGCAACGTCTTTAGTCAGCGTCTTGAAAGAGCTGAACTGTCAAAGTTATTTAACTTCGGCAGTTGCGCCAGCTTCTTCAAGCTTACCTTTGATCTCAGCAGCTTCGTCTTTAGAAACAGCTTCTTTAACAGCTTTAGGTGCACCTTCAACAAGGTCCTTAGCTTCTTTCAGGCCTAGACCTGTGATAGCGCGTACTTCTTTAATCACGTTGATTTTAGAAGCGCCTGCTGAAGTCAGAATTACGTCGAATTCTGACTTCTCTTCAGCCGCACCGCCAGCATCACCACCACCAGCAGGCATTGCCATTGCCATAGGAGCAGCAGCGGCGCTAACGCCCCACTTCTCTTCAAGCAATGTTGCCAGCTCAGCAGCTTCGAGAACTGTCAGCTTGGATAGGTCTTCTGCGATTTTTTCGATATCAGCCATAATTTACTCCATTGGGGCTTGAACTTCTGATCAGGTTCCTATGAACCCTGTTGCAATTGGTCTTCGCGTGCCTTGATAACACGTGCCATTTTCCCGGCCGGAGCCTGGACAACACGGGCAATCTTGGCTGCCGGAGCTTGGACAAGTCCGACAAGCTTGCCACGCAATTCGTCAAGAGATGGCATCTTGGCCAAGCCTTCAACGCCAGCCTGATCGAGAGTTTTCCCGTCCATGCTGCCACCGATGACTGTGACCTTTTTGTTGCTCTTGGCGTAATCTACGAGGGTTTTGGCAGCTGCCACTGGGTCTTGCGACGTACCGACTGCTGTCGGTCCAGTAAACATGCTTTCAAGATCCTCATAGCGCGTGTCTTTGAGCGCTAGCTTGGCAATCCTGTTTTTGGTTACCTTGAAGCCAGCTCCAGCATCCCGCATCTTGCGACGCAGATCGCTGCTCTCTGCAACGGTCATACCGACCTGATGAACAATGACAACAGTCGTTGAGTCATTCAGGGTCGATTGCAACGATTCGATCAGTTCGGCTTTTTCTGTT
>JGI26086J50260_1001915_pt1 | contig 11639 bp, 9 predicted proteins | sample SaaInl3SG_22_DNA_FD_50260 | JGI IMG/M metagenome (IMG submission 50260)
AAATCTTTAGACATCAAATCCCTCAATGCATTTGACTTTGATTTATTGGCTACAGATAAAATTTATCACCTCGACCAGATCAAAAAAGTGAGTATTGACTATCGTTTGCGTTTTTTAGATCTTAAATATTTTAAAAATAAATTGCCCCAAGAAGCATTAGACACGATTCAAGCCTTGGAATCNGCACACGANACCCAATTGGGTTCTTTTAAGATTATGGCTCCTTCTGCGCTTTTCCGATTAGAAAAAACTGATGACCCTTTGTTGTTTGTGCCTCTAGGCAAGGACTATTACTACCTTGTTCACAAATGGGGAAATGACTTACATCCTTTGCGTAAAGTGTTGATGTGGCCCTTTAAAAATATATGGAACTTGATGTTGGCTGTTTTTGCCTTCAGTTGGATCCTAACCGAATTGACTCCCATGGGATTGTTCACACGAACCCCAGACAGCTCTTCCTATTGGATGTTGTTGTTCTTTATGTTTAAAGCCGTTGCCTCTGTAGTACTGTACTTTGGCTTTGCATTAGGGAAAAACTTCAACCCTGCGATTTGGAACAATCGCTACAACAAAGCCTAAAAACAAATTCACAATGTCCCAAACTTCCTACATAAAATTATTTGTCGGTCCGCAGATGCAGGTCCTGAAAATTTCCAGTGCATTAAGTGAAGTTAAAATCATTCCTGTAATTAAAGATCGTGCAGAATCTGCTCGTCTTGCTGGGTTTGGTTCTTTTTCACGAGATCAAGAAATCTGGGTTCATCCTGACGAAAAAGAAAAGGCGGAAGAAATTCTAAAAGTGCTTTCGGTTTAAATTAGTTTTCCTAAATTTAGATCGAAACATTTGATTTAAACAACCCATGCAATTCATTATTTTTATTGCCTTTACCCTACTTGTCGGGGTAATCGCCTATCTAGCCACACGCAATACGAACGAAAATTCAGAAGACGGGTATTTCTTAGGAGGTAGAAGTTTAACCGCTCCCGTCATTGCTGCTTCATTGCTTTTAACCAATTTATCAACGGAACAGTTAGTCGGGCTAAACGGCTCTGCTTTTAATGAAGGTATTCTAGTAATGGCCTGGGAAACCCTAGCCGCAATCGCTATGGTTGTCACCGCGACCTTATTACTTCCCCGTTATCTCAAAGGAGGCCTTACCACGATCCCTCAATTTTTAGAACGTCGATACGACACCGCAACCAAATCCATCACTTCAGGGCTCTTCCTCAGCGGCTATGTAGTTGTATTGTTGCCAATCGTTTTGTATTCTGGAGCTGTAGCAATTATCGGAATGTTTGATTTGACCACGCTCCTTAATCTAGGCCAAAGCACTACCCTAGTCGTCACCGTTTGGTCAATTGGACTGATCGGCTCCATCTATGCTATTTTTGGTGGACTAAAGGCNGTTGCGGTCTCCGACACTGTCAATGCTATTGGACTTCTTATTGGCGGATTGATGATNCCTATTTTTGGATTAATGTATTTGGGAGACGGAAGTCTTTTTTCTGGTATTGAAGNATTATATGCGAATGATCCTTCCAAATTCAATGCAATTGGAAGTGATACTTCGGCCATACCTTTCAGTACTTTATTTACGGGTATGGTTTTAGTTCAATTGTTTTATTGGGGAACCAATCAAGCCATTATTCAAAGAGCTTTAGCAGCAAAAAACTTAGTAGAAGGTCAAAAAGGATTGATCATCGCAGCCTTTGTGAAAATTTTGGGACCTATAATTGTGGTGCTCCCAGGTATAATCGCCTATTCTATTTTTGGAGACACACTGGATCCTAGTCAGGCCGATCAGTCTTATGGTTTACTGGTCAATCGGGTATTACCGCCCGTTTTGTTGGGTTTTTTTGCAGCCGTGTTGTTTGGTGCCATTTTGAGTTCGTTCAATTCCGCTTTAAACAGCTCGGTAACACTTTTTGGTTTGGATATTTACAAACAATACCTCAATAAAAATGCAGACGAAAGACAAGTGGTGCGAGCAGGGAAAATCTTCGGTATCGTTTTGGCTGTGCTTTCTATGCTCATTGCTCCTGGAATTGCCAATGCCCCTGAGGGATTGTTTGGTTATTTACAAGAAGTTAATGGGTGCTACACGGTTCCTATTTTAACTATTATCTTAGTGGGATACCTTACCCAGTACGTTCCTGCACTTGCAGCTAAGGTAGCAATGATCATGGGTGTGACGCTATACTCTTTTAGTCAATTTTTCCTAAAAGATTATGTAATTAGTAACGGAGGAACCTATCCACACTTTCTCCATATTATGGGGATGTTATTTCTCTGTATTATCGCTGTAATGCTCGTCATTGGAAAATGGAAACCACGGTCGGAGGCTTATGTTCAGGCCTACACAGAACAAGTGGATATCACCCCTTGGAAACCGGTTAAAATAATGGGTGTGATTATCACCGTAATTGTCATCAGTACCTACTTTATTTTTACTTAGGAACTGTGAAATTGGGTGCGCAATTCTTTTATTTTGGGGTCTGTCATGTATTCATCAAACAACATATGACGATCGATCACACCCGATGGGGTTAGCTCTATAATTCGAGTTCCTAAGCTTTGTGAAAACGCATGGTCACTGGTACTACACAGTAGTGTCCCTTTAAAATTATTTAACGAATTATTAAAAGCAGTAATCGATTCCAAATCCAAGTGGTTGGTGGGTTCATTGAGTAAAAGTACATTAGCGCGTTCCATCATCATTTTAGAAAGCATACAACGGACTTTTTCCCCTCCGGAAAGCACATTACATTGTTTTAACGCCTCTTCACCACTAAAAAGCATCTTCCCTAAAAAGCCACGTAAAAAAACTTCTTCTTTTTCCTCTTCAGTTTTGGCGTATTGTCGAAGCCAATCTACCAAAGACATCGCATTTTCAAAATACGCATCGTGATCTACGGGAAGATACGCCTGGCTGGTTGTGATTCCCCAGCTAAAGGTCCCTTCATCTGCCTTGGCCGTACCCATCAAAATATTGTAAAAGGCAGAAATGGCGCGGGTGTCTTTGGCATACACAATCACTTTGTCGCCTTTGGCTAAATTGAGGTGGAGGTCTTTAAATAAGACTTCGCCATCTAAAGAAGCAGCGAGTTTTTCGATGTTTAAAATTTGATCTCCCGCCTCCCGTTCTTGATCAAAGATAATTGCAGGATACCGTCGGCTAGAAGGTTTAATCGCTTCGATGTCCAATTTATCGATCATCTTTTTTCGAGAGGTCGCCTGTTTGGACTTGGCTACATTTGCAGAAAATCGCGCAATGAATTCCTGCAACTCCTTTTTCTTCTCTTCTGCCTTTTTGTTTTGTTGCATACGTTGGCGTGCTGCCAGTTGACTGGACTCATACCANAANGTATAGTTCCCTGAATAATGGTTTATTTTNCCATAATCGATATCGGAAATATGCGTACAAACGGCATCCAAAAAGTGTCGGTCGTGTGAGACAACAATCACGGTATTGTCGTAGTTGGCCAAAAATTGCTCCAACCACATGATGGTNTCGTAATCTAAATCATTGGTCGGCTCATCCATAATCAGTACATCAGGATTGCCAAAAAGTGCTTGAGCGAGTAGAACTCTCACTTTTTGTTTACCNTCCANTTCTGCCATGGGGGTATAATGCAATTTTTCGGGGATTTCTAAGTTGGACAGCAANGCGGCAGCTTCACTGTCGGCGTTCCATCCATCCATTTCCTCATAGGTGACTTGCAAAACCCCTACCCGTTCTCCATCAGCATCGGAAAAGTCCTCTTTAGCGTAAAGAGCATCCATTTCCGATTTGATTTCATAAAGCTTTTGATTTCCTCGAAGAACNGTNTCCAAAACGGAATGCGAATCGTAGGCATTGTGATTTTGTTCTAAGACCGATAGCCGTTTTCCCGGTTCCAAATGGACACTGCCTGAGTTGGCGTCTTGTTTTCCAGAAAGGATTTTTAGGAAGGTGGATTTTCCCGCACCATTGGCGCCAATAATTCCATAACAATTGCCCGGAGTAAAACTNACATTGACTTCGTCAAATAAGANTCTTTTTCCAAATTGAACCGACAGGTTTGAAACCGATAACATAGTCCTTGATTTTAAGCTGCAAACTTACACAAATCTAATTGAGTGATTTAACAGCATTCTAAGATTTTTACACATAAAAATTGGTAATTTTGAACGGTATGAAAAAAGGAATTGGGTTCATTTTTCTCTTGGGGTTCGTTTTAGGCTGCCAGGCTGAGAAAAATTCACATAGCGGAATTTTCCTGGGAGGACAGATAGTCAACCCTTCCTCTCGTGCAGTAACTCTATATCAGGGATCTCAGGTGATTGAAATGTTGGACTTAGGAGAAAACTTGAGATTTCAACGTCAGTACGATTCCCTTCCTGACGGGATTTATAAACTGGAACACTTGCCCGAATACCAGACGCTACTTTTGGAAGACCAAGACAGCCTCTGGGTACGGATCAATGCGGCGGCTTTTGACGAGTCCATGGTTTATTCCGGCGTGGGCGCATCCAAAAACAACTTTTTGCTAGAGCTGTTTTTAAAACAAGAAGCAGAAAACAACTACCTCTCTTCAAAATATTCGAACAATAAACGCACTTTTAACGCCATTATTGATTCTTTGCTGCTTGAAAAAAAGCAACTGTGGATTCAGATGGATTCGTTAAACACATTGAGTCCCATAGCTCAAAAGGTCACTCAGGCCGCCTACATTTATCCCTATGCCAACATCCGCGAGCGATATGCGCTGCTTCGTGGTGCGCAGTGGACAGAAGAAGAGGACAGTTTGTTTTTCAGTTACAGACGCTTTTTAAACTACGGCGATAACGACCTGGCTTTTTTTGATCCGTACGTCAACTACATCATTAGCTACATCAGTCAAAAAGCCTTGAAACCCAACGAGGCGTTTTTTAAAGTCAAACAAACCACGGATTTCAACATAAGGCGTTTGGAAGTTTTGGATCAGGAGATTTCTGGTAAATTCTTACGTAACAATATCGCAAGGGCCATAGCTTTTGAAGAAATACTAAACTTTGCAAACCACGGAGCACACGAACGCTTTTTACAGTACTACGCTACTGTAAACAGCTCTCCCAGTTATTTGGCAGAAGTTTTGGAATTGCACTCTGACATCAGCAGAATGGACGCAGGAAAACCCCTCCCAAATGTCCAATTGCAAAATGCCAAGCGTGAACTTGTAAACAGTGCTTCTTTTTCCAACGGCAAACCCACCCTACTCTATTTTTGGTCACAAACACAAATGAATCAATACCGCAACACATTAGACCGAGTATTGCGCCTAAAAGAACAGTACCCTCAAATTCGTTTTGTTGGAATTTGTATTCAGCCTTTTAATGCCTTGGTGGATCAAGTTCAAAAAATGATGGAACTTAACCCAGAAGATCAGTTTGCTTTAATAGATTTTGAAAAAGCAAGTAAAGCTTGGGTGTTGACCTTGCTCAACAAAAGTATTGTTTTAAACAAACGAGGTGTTCTAATTGAAGGCTTTGGAAATCTTTCCGATCCCAATTTTGAAAAGGTGTTAGAGGGGCTTTAATTCCCTTTTTTATGATCGGCTAAAAACTTTGCCAGTCCAATATCCGTAAGGGGATGATTCAGTAAGCCTTTAATCGCAGAAAGGGGTCCCGTCATNACATCNGCNCCAATTTTTGCACAGTTTACAATATGCATGGTATGGCGAACAGAAGCGGCAAGGATTTGCGTTTCATAGGCGTAGTTGTCATAAACCAAACGAATGTCTTCGATCAACTCCANCCCGTCCGTAGAATTGTCGTCCAAACGACCGATAAAAGGAGAAACATAGGTGGCACCNGCTTTGGCTGCCANTAGNGCTTGTCCTGTAGAAAAAACTAANGTACAGTTGGTCTTGATTCCAGCGTCAGAAAANTATTTTAAGGCTTTGATTCCCTCTTCGATCATAGGAATTTTTACGACAATCTGAGGGTGCAAGGCTGCCAAGGCCTCCCCTTCTCTGACCATGCCCTCAAAATCTACCGCGATGACTTCTGCGGATACATCGCCCTCCACAAGTTCACAAATATCGACGTAATGTTGAATGATGTTCTTTTCTCCTGTGATGCCTTCTTTAGCCATCAGCGAGGGATTGGTCGTTACCCCGTCTAAAACCCCAAGGGCTTCGGCTTCACGGATTTGATCTAAGTTGGCAGTGTCAATAAAGAATTTCATAGTTAGTGGTTTAGTTTTTAAAAAAGAGTAGTAATAGTTTTTCAAAAAGGCGACTGGGTAAAATCCCTTTTAAAACTACTGAAAATTTTTGCAAAGGTGCACCCACTCGGTAGTGAACTTTTGGATTTTTTTGGGGTAAAATGCGTGCTATTTTATGGGCAATAACTTCAGGTTGAATTCCTGCGGATACATGCGCATCTATCGTCGCTAGNTTTCTTTTGTATATCGCTTCGTAAGGAGATTGTTCCTTTTGGGGCGCATAATAACGTCTTGAGGCGATATCCGAGACAAAATCACCAGGCGCTACCGTACACATTTTGATTCCAAAGGGTTTGACTTCCATGCGAAGGGATTCGGTAAGCAAGGATAAGGCCCCTTTAGAAGCTGAATAGGCTCCACGAAAGGGAAGCCCCATCGCACATCCAATCGAGGTAATAGTAACAACAAAACCCCCTTTTTGGTTGCGCATGACAGGAAGCACTTTCTGCATGAGTAGTAAGGGTCCGTAACAATTCGTTTCAAAGTTGGCGTGCAGCGCATCAATTTCCAATTCTTCCATCGGACCAATGATTCCGGAACCCGCGTTGTTGATCAATACATCAATGCGACCTTCTTCTCCCAAAAGCTCTTCCACTGCACTTTGAATGGAAGTGGGTTTGTTTAAATCCAAGGAAATTAATTTGTAGTTAGGAGGGGTTTCGTATTGGTTGGGATTTCGGCATGTCCCGTACACCACATAGCCCAAATCTGCCAAATGGCTGGCTGTGGCTTTTCCCAAGCCAGAAGAGGCACCCGTAATCAAAACTACTTTGGACATGGACTGAAAAAAAAGGGCAAGCGACCTACATCACACCGCTACGACCACCTACCCTTGCTGCGTTCCCGCCCTGGGGGATTCAGCAGGAGCTGGTTGTGTAGGACTTGCCCGGGCACAAAGATAACCCCTTACATTGATTTCAACAATCATTTTAAATGCTTAATTTCGTCCCTTGTGAAACCCCGAACGGTTTATTGATATGAAATTATTTGTGAGTACCCTTAGCGCCCTTTTGCTCCTGACCTGCAGCGGTCCTAAAGCCCCAGCCCTTAAAATTAAAACAGGACTAAAAGGTGACAAAGCAACCCCAACCGCTCAATTGCAGTTGAGTCTCAAGACCGCACTNGAAGACTACACAGTGACGTATTTTTTAAACGACCAACCNATCTCTGCGGAGCATCAGTTTTCCGACGAACCCTTAGGAGAATACGAACTCAAAGCCCAAGTAGTCCATCAAGAGCAAACCTACGAAACGACAACAACACTCACTTTACTAGCAGAAGCTCCTCCAAAACTGTTTACTTACGAGTTGGTCAACACCTATCCACACGATAAGACCGCATACACCCAAGGTTTGGAATTTGACGGAGAACTCCTCTATGAAAGTACAGGTCTCAATGGAAAATCAAGTCTGAGAACAGTGGATTTTAAGACAGGTAAGGTATTAGAAAACAAGCCTTTAGACAACGCTTTCTTTGGGGAAGGTTTAACTGTGCTTCAAGATCGAATTGTCCAATTGACCTGGAAGGCACAAAAAGGATTGGTTTATGATAAAGCCAGTTTAAACATGCAAAAGTCTTTTGCTTATGGAGAAAGCAAAGAAGGTTGGGGCTTGTGTAATGACGGAAACACTTTGTACAAATCCGACGGCACTCAAAACATTTGGAAACTCAATCCTGAGGAGTATAACGAACTAGGTCGTATTCAAGTAATGACGCACAAATCCGCCTTAAAAAACATCAACGAATTGGAATGGGTGAACGGAAAGATTTATGCCAATACCTATCAATTTCAAAAGGACGTGGTGGTGATTATCAACCCTGAAAGTGGTGCGGTAGAGGGCGTAGTAGATTTCTCGGGCCTTAAAGAAAAGGTTACTCAACATCCTGAACTCAACGTTTTGAATGGAATTGCCTACCACAAGAAACGGCAAACTTTTTTTGTCACTGGGAAAAATTGGGACAAACTCTTTGAAGTTAAAATTGTTCCCAAATCATGAATTCCTTTACCCTAGAACGTACGGTACTCACCGAACATTTAGATACGCTTAATCATGTAAATAATGTCCAGTACCTGTATTGGGTGCAGGAGGCAGCACAAGCCCATTGGGAAGCCTTAACTGCCCATAGCGCTTTGCATTTTCACACTTGGGTGGTGCGCAGTCATAACATTGAATACAAACAGCCCGCTCAGTTGGGAGATGAACTCCTTCTCACGACCTACGTAAAAGCAAGTAAGGGATTTCTTTCCGAGCGGATTGTAGAAATTGCAGTAAAGCAAACCCACACTCTTTTGGCACGTTGCAGTACCCAATGGTGTTATCTCAACAAAGATTCTGGGAAACTGGAACGGATTCCGCAGGAAGTATTGGAGTTGTTGGGCTCGTAGCCTCACGCCCGCAATACATATCAGGTCGTCGTTAGGCATTAAACAAAGCCCGTCCTTGCATTAAAGCGTGTACTTCTTTGGCTACGGCAGCTAAATTCGTTTCGTCTTCGTAGTTTGTGATGACACGGTCAATCAAGTCCACAACAATTCCCATTTCGTTTTCCTTCAGTCCTCGAGTCGTTATGGCGGCGGCTCCTATGCGGATACCCGAAGTCACGAAGGGAGATTTGTCGTCAAAGGGAACCATGTTTTTGTTGGCAGTGATTTCTGCTTTAACCAAAGCGAGTTCTGCGTCTTTCCCCGTAATGTTTTTATTGCGCAGGTCGATCAACATCAAGTGGTTGTCTGTTCCCCCAGAAATCAGATGGTAGTCTTTTGCTACAAAAGCGGCGGCCAGAGCTTGTGCATTTTTACGAACCTGCTCCATATAGGCCTTAAAGCTAGGTTGTAGCGCTTCTTCAAAGGCAATGGCCTTTGCTGCAATGATATGCATCAAGGGTCCTCCTTGGTTTCCTGGGAAAACGGCCATGTTCAATAGATGTGACATCTTTTGAGGATTTCCATTTTTAAAAGTCAAACCAAAAGGATTATCAAAGTCCTCCCCCATCAAGATCAGTCCTCCACGTGGGCCTCTTAAGGTTTTGTGAGTTGTGGTGGTCACGACGTGGCAGTGTGGGATAGGGTTGCTGTGGAGTCCTGTAGCAATCATTCCAGAAGGGTGCGAAATGTCTGCTAATAGAAACGCCCCGACTTCATCTGCAATCTCTCGAAATTTGGCAAAGTCGATGTCTCTAGAATAAGCAGATGCCCCTGCGATGAGCATTTGAGGTTGTACTTCTTTCGCAATGGTACGGATGTTTTCGTAATTCAAAAGTCCCGTTTCTTTTTCTACACCATAAAAATGAGCTTTGTACAAGCGCCCTGAAAAATTGACTGGCGAGCCGTGAGTCAAATGTCCGCCATGCGCCAGGTCAAAGCCTAAAATTTTGTCTCCAGGTTTTAAAAAAGCATGGAATACTGCCGTATTGGCCTGAGAACCTGAATGGGGCTGCACGTTGGCATAGGCCGCGCCAAACAAACTTTTTGCTCGTTCAATGGCCAAAGTCTCTACTTCGTCAACGACTTCACAGCCTCCGTAATATCGCTTTCCAGGATAGCCTTCTGCGTATTTGTTGGTTAGTACAGAACCGCAAGCCTCCATCACGGCGGGGCTGGTGAAATTTTCGGAAGCAATCAGTTCAATTCCATTGGACTGTCGCTCCTTTTCTTGCTCTATCAAATTAAAGATCGTTGTATCGCGCTGCATGAATAAATTTTAAAGCGTAAAATTAAGCATTTCACTTCCCTAAATCGAAACTATTTCTTCAAATTCAAAGGATTTATTCAACAGTAATTAACAGTCGAATTAAAAGGAAAATCAAATAAGCTTTGTCATTTTGTCTTGATTCCTAGGGTTTTAGCTGTCAAAAGGACAGCAAAATTGAATTGGAACAGCCTTTGCAAGAGCAGAACCAAAAAATTGCTATGAATTTGAATCATCTTACCTTAAAAACCCAAGAAGCCGTTCAGGCAGCCCAGCAATACGCGTTTGAAAAAGGGCATCCACAAATCGAAAACGAGCATTTATTTTATGGACTCCTAGAAGTAGACGATACCGTTTTGCCTTTTATCTTCAATAAATTGCAAGTGCAACTCCCTCTTTTAAAACAAATGAACGAAAGTGCTTTAAAGCGCTTTTCTAAAGTGGAAGGAGGCACTCAGGTTTTATCACAAAAAGCATCACAGACACTTATGAATGCCATTGCGCTTGCCAAAAAGCAACAGGATGAATATGTGGCTACAGAACATCTGTTGCAAGCGCTTTTTGAGTCCAACGGCACCCTTTCCAAAATGCTCTCGGATCAGGGAATTACCAAAAATAAGCTTCAAGATGCTATTCAGGAGCTCCGCAAAGGAGAAAAAGTGACTTCTGCCTCTGCAGAAGGAAACTACAACGCTTTAGAAAAATATGCGAAAAACCTTAACGCACTTGCCAAAGAAGGAAAACTGGATCCTGTCATTGGTCGTGATGAGGAAATCCGACGTTTACTGCAAATCCTGAGCCGACGAACCAAAAACAACCCCATACTGGTGGGGGAACCCGGAACGGGGAAAACGGCAATTGCAGAAGGATTGGCACATCGTATCATCGATGGAGATGTACCTGAGAACTTAAAAGACAAACAAATCTTTGCTTTGGACATGGGTGCCTTGATTGCTGGTGCTAAATACAAAGGGGAATTTGAAGAACGTCTAAAAAGTGTCATTAAAGAAGTGACCCACAGCGACGGAGATTTGGTTTTGTTTATAGACGAAATCCATACCCTTGTCGGTGCAGGAGGAGGCGAAGGAGCCATGGATGCTGCCAACATACTAAAACCTGCTCTAGCTCGAGGAGAACTGCGCGCCATCGGTGCCACTACCCTAGACGAATACCAAAAGTATTTTGAAAAAGACAAAGCCTTAGAACGTCGCTTCCAAAAAGTATTGGTGGACGAACCCGATTTAGAAAGTGCCATTTCCATTTTAAGAGGAATCAAAGACAAATACGAAACCCATCACAAAGTCCGCATCAAAGACGATGCCCTCATTGGAGCGGTATCCTTATCGCACCGCTACATCAGCAACCGGTTTTTACCTGACAAGGCCATCGACCTGATGGACGAAGCCGCCTCAAAACTGCGAATGGAAATCAATTCCAAACCTGAGGAGTTGGACAGTTTGGACCGTAAGATCCGTCAGATTGAAATTGAATTGGTCGCCATCAAGCGGGAAAAAGACGAGGCGAAAATCAAACAACTCCAAAAAGAGCTGAGCGAACTCAAAGAAGAACGCAACACCCTCTTTGCACAGTGGAGTCAAGAGAAAGAAGTGGTAGATGCCGTACAGCAGACCAAGACGGATATTGAAGAGTTAAAAGCACAAGCAGATCGAGCGGAACGAGAAGGAGATTATGGAACGGTAGC
>JGI26086J50260_1001916_pt1 | contig 11638 bp, 13 predicted proteins | sample SaaInl3SG_22_DNA_FD_50260 | JGI IMG/M metagenome (IMG submission 50260)
AGTATAAAGCATAAAAAAAGCAGGCACGAAGGCCTGCTTTTCTTTTATAAACGGTTGGATTAGTTTCCTTCTTTTGCTGCAACTGCGGCACCATAAACTACTAAACCGAATCCGATTTTGTTTACTGCGTCACCGATGTTGTAAATAACATCCATTGCTAAACCGCCGAAAATTCCTTCGTACCATCCTGGAGTACCAGCCATATATCCGATTGGATAAATTGCCCATCCCACTAATACGAACCAAGCGAGTGTTTTGTGTGCATTTAGTACTGCTCCTCCTGCTTGCTCAGCTAGTTTCTTAGCTTGACCGAACCAGATGTCATAAACGATTACGAAGTAAGCGATTCCTGAAATTAGACCCCAGAATGCAGCTTGATCTCTGTAAACGGCCTCTCCAAAGTATCCGGTTACTAACATAATCACTGAAAGAACGATCAGTCTCCACATCAATGATTTCTTAGCACCAGCTGCCTTTAAGATGAGGAAGAATTCAACACACATCAATGGAACAGTAAGTACCCAATCTACATATCTGAAGAATGTAGGTGAATCAGCGTGAGCAGACCAATAGTCTCTCATGTACCAGTAGTGTACCGCTGCAATAAAGGTAATCAGACCTGATACCAAAATTGAGGTGCGCCACTTAGAGTCGAAGTTGTTCATCGACAAGAAAAAGAAGGCAGAAGCTGCCATCATAGCCATACATCCAACGAAGAAAGTAAAGCCTACGTAGTCGTCAGTAGCTATCTTTGAGACATCAGCAACCAACGGCAGATTAAGTAATAAACTTTTCATAAGTACTATAGTTTAGTTTTGTTTAACCAAATGTAATTAATTCTAAACATAATATGATATTTTTATTCAAAATTTTTTATTAACTATTCAATTAACACCACTTTGTATTTTGGAATTTATCAATAAATCGATTTTTTTTAGGATTTCTGCATCATTAGGCCTTTTCTTTCTCTCTTCGCTGGTTAGTGGGGAGATGCAATGGTTTATTGCCCTTTTGCTTATAGGTAGTGTGGGGCTTTTGCATGGGGCCAATGATCTTAATTTGATTAATGCACTTAGGATATTTCCTGAAAGTTCGAGACGCAAGCATTTAGTCCTGTATCTTTCAGCGGTGGCACTTGTTCTTATTGTTTTTAGTTTAAACCGTTCTTTAGCTCTATTCTTTTTTGTTGTTATTAGCTCGTTTCATTTTGGTCAGCAACATCTAGCAGAGGAGATCACCGGCAATGTGATACTTCGCTATTCAAATTATATCGCTTATGGTTCGAGTATATTCGGTTTGTTATTTTATACTCATCCGATTGAGAGTAGTACTGCGATTGCCGAAATATCTGGGATTTTCTTTACAGTCGATGATTTTCTAAACTTCTTATTACTATCCTTAGTTGTCTGGATAGCTACTTATTTAATGTTGCAGCTTAAAGGCTTTCTACTATTAAGTATAGAGCTTGTGATACTCTCTCTTTTTTACTTTTTATTCAATCGTGTAAATCTAGCCTTAGCTTTTGCTATTTATTTTGCTTTATGGCACGCAATACCTTCTCTAAATGATCAATTTCGCATACTCTACAAAGGAGAGGTAAAAAGAAGTTGGCTGGTATATTTAAAGCAATCAGCGCTTTTTTGGATTCTTTCTATTATAGGTCTTGCGATTGTTTTTAGTCAGGTTTTTCTTCAAAATAAGACCCCTTTGCCTCTTCTTGTCTATTTCTTGGCCGCAATAACCTTTCCGCATGTACTGGTGATGTCTAGAGTCGAAAATGCCTTAAAAAGCTAAGATTCTTATTACTTTTGTGCCTTTGTAAAACTACTTGCTATGTTTCAAAATCTTTCGGATAGAATAGATGGTGCTCTTCACAAGTTGAAGGGTAAAGGACGTATTAATGAAATTAACATTGCCGAATCAATGAAAGAGATTCGTCGTGCGTTATTAGATGCGGATGTTAACTTCAAAATTGCCAAGAGTTTTACTCAAAATGTAAGAGATAAGGCGATCGGTCAGGAGGTGCTTAAATCCTTGCAGCCTGGTCAACTTATGGTTAAGCTTGTTCGTGACGAATTGGCAGAGCTTATGGGTTCTGAAGCAGCAGATATAAATCTTACCGGTTCACCAACAGTAATTCTAATGTCAGGTCTTCAAGGTTCTGGTAAAACGACCTTCTCTGGAAAGCTCGCCAACTACCTCAAGACGAAAAAATCAAAGCATCCGCTTTTAGTTGCTTGTGACGTATATCGTCCTGCGGCAATTGACCAGTTGCACGTAGTAGGAGAGCAAATAGGAGTACCTGTTTATTCAGATAGAGAGCAAAAGGATCCTGTGACTATAGCACTTGCGGGTATAGCTGAAGCTAAGAGTCAAGGAAAGAATGTGGTAATCATCGATACGGCTGGTCGTCTAGCAGTAGATGAAGAAATGATGAATGAAATTGCAGCTATTCATTCTGCGATAAAGCCATCAGAAACGCTCTTTGTTGTCGACTCGATGACTGGACAAGATGCTGTAAATACGGCCAAGTCTTTCAACGATCGACTTAACTTTGACGGAGTAATTCTTACCAAGTTAGACGGTGATACCCGTGGGGGTGCTGCGCTATCTATTCGTTCGGTGGTTGATAAGCCGATTAAGTTTATCGGTACGGGAGAAAAGATGGAAGCTATTGATGTATTCCACCCGGATCGTATGGCTGATCGTATCCTGGGAATGGGTGATGTCGTTTCTCTGGTTGAACGAGCTCAAGAACAATTTGACCTTGAAGAAGCCCGTAAGATCCAAAAGAAAATTGCGAAAGACACTTTTGGATTTGACGACTTCCTGGGACAAATTCAACAGATTAAGAAAATGGGTAACATGAAAGACCTTATGGGAATGATTCCAGGAATGTCTAAGATGACCCAACAGGTAGATATTGACGATGACGCATTCAAGTATGTAGAAGCCATCATTCACTCGATGACTCCTGCTGAACGTTCTCAACCTAAACTATTGAATACTAGTAGAAAAAATCGCATTGCAAAAGGCAGTGGTAGAAGTATTCAAGAGGTTAATCAACTCATTAAGCAATTTGAACAGATGAGTAAAATGATGAAAATGATGCAGGGAGGTAAAGGAAAAAACCTCATGCGTATGATGCAACAATTTAATCCTAGATAATATGGTCCTTATTGATGGTAAAGCAACTGCTAATCAAATTAAAAATGAAATAGCCGAAGAGGTAAAGACTATTAAATCAAGGAGAGAGCGTGCACCGCATCTGGCTGCAGTTCTTGTTGGAAATGATGGGGCCAGTCTAACCTATGTAGGCAGTAAGGTTAGGTCTTGTGAAAGAGTGGGTTTTGATTCTTCGCTTATTCGTTTACCCGAAGAGACCACAGAGGCAGAATTGTTGGCTAAGATTGCAGAATTGAATCAGGATGACACCTTAGATGGTTATATTGTTCAGCTGCCGCTTCCAAAGCACATCGACGAAGAAAAAGTACTTCTAGCAATAGATCCTAAGAAAGATGTAGATGGATTTCATCCATCTAATTTTGGACGTATGGCTTTAGAGCTTGAAACTTTTATTCCTGCAACTCCTTTCGGAATCATGCAGCTTATTGAGCGTTACGATATCGACACACAAGGTAAACATGTTGTGGTGATTGGTCGTTCGCATATTGTCGGAAGACCGATAAGTATTCTAATGTCTCAAAAAGGCCCCTATGGTAATGCTACGGTAACTGTGGCTCATAGTCGTACCAAAAATTTAAAAGCGCTTACACATCAAGCCGATATCATTGTATCTGCATTAGGAGTTCCTGGATTTGTTACCGCTGATATGGTTAAAGAGGGAGTAGTGATCATCGACGTGGGAATTACACGTGTTGAGGACACCTCTAAGGAGAAAGGCTATTACATTACGGGTGATGTGGATTTTGACTCGGTTGCACAAAAAGCCTCTTATATCACTCCAGTGCCTGGGGGAGTAGGTCCCATGACGATAGCGATGCTTCTTAAAAACACGCTTTTAGCCCGAAAGTGGAATGCCTAAAGTAGCTTACTTAGCGAATAGCTGACTTCTATCCTTGAAGCTCTTAAACTCAAGAGCGTTACCTGAAGGATCTTTAAAGAACATGGTCTTTTGCTCGCCAACTTGTCCGGCAAATCGCAGGTAAGGTTCAATGATAAATTCAATCCCTTTATCTGCGATACGTTTTGCGAACTTGTCGAAATGAGTCCACTCTAATACAATTCCGTAGTGTGGAACAGGAACTGACTTACCATCTACGTGATTCGCAGTGACAGGTCCTTTGTGGTCTTCATCCAAATGAATAACTAACTGATGCCCAAAAAAGTTGTAGTCAACCCAGTGGTCACTACTTCTTCCTTCTTCAAGTTCTAAGATATTCGTATAGAAGTGTCGGTTAGCAGGTAAATCATTTACCGGGATCGCAAGGTGAAAAGGAGCTAAATTCATAACCTAAAGTTAGTTTAGAAATTCTATTATTTTTTGACAAACTTCTTTTTGATGCATTGAGTGTCCAAATCCTTCACTGATAAAAAGTTCTCCGCCAACTTTCTTTTGTATCCGTTCGGCTTGCCAAAGTGGAATGGTTGGGTCTAATCGATCATGAAGAATCAGGAGTTCACCTAGATTTTCATAGGTGAATTTAGAAGTTGAAAATTCCTTAATTCCCAACTTAATCTCTTTTTCAATGAGCTGATCGAGTAGCTGGTAGACTCTTTTATTAAATCCGATAGTCTTTTGATAACCTGCAACGATTAGGGAAAAATCGGTCGGAGCACCGATACTTACTAATTGTTTTACAGTTTCAAGAGGTTTCCTATTTTTCGCAAAAAGCATTGCCATACCGCCCATTGAGTGGCCCACTATAATCTCTATGTCGTATTCTTCGATCATTTTAGTCGCCGCAGCCGCGTAATTAGTAAGGTAGTGGTAGGTTCCGCTAGAGTAGCCATGAGCTGGTGCGTCTATTGCATGAATGTCAAAATTTTGGGTCTTTAAAGAGCGTATTAAATTTCTCCACCGATGAGTATTGCTTTCCCAGCCGTGTAGTAATAGAACTTTCTTTCCTGATCCTTTCCAGTGATAGCGTTGAATTTCATGCCCATTGCAATGAAATCGATTCTGTTTTCCTTCTTCTAGTATAGGGAATGTTTTGTCTTTATCGATCTTTCCATTACGCACCTTAGCAAAGATTTCCAGTGTTTTTTTTGCCGTGTAGTTGGGTGCAATTAACGATAATAGGTTGAGGTATTTACCGATGCTTTTAGCTATAATTTTTTTCGTCATTACCAGCTGACTAGTACCTGAGAAACAGGGATATTCTCGTCGATTTGAACAGCTTCAAGCGGTTGTATTGAATAGCGTAAGCTTTCGGGTAATTCATTTTTATCAATCAGAAATACAAATGGCTTGTCTTTCACCGCAATTGAAACACTTCTGATCGAAGGGGTGATTCTTATAATGTTGTATTTCTTTTGGATATCAGCAAAAGTGCTTCCTACTCCTATGCCCTCAGGAGTTGTAAATCTTTTGTCAAATACTTGTACTACCTCAGAGAGTCCGTAAAAATTACTTCTAATTTTCAGACTTAGTTGTTTATTAGCATCGAAGGTGCTCAANCCTACAATTTCTCCAGTTCTTAGACTGTCGATGGAGATTGAATCTGCAGCTAATATTTCTAAAATATTTTTTANGGTGTCGGTCCTTTTTAAAGAACCAACAGCNTCATTTGAAATCTCATAGGGGTTTTGTGTACANGCTACGAGGCTAAATGNAATACTCGATAAAAGAAGAAATTTTTTCATAGTGCAAAAATAGAAATTTAGCTGATGGGAATACGCTCTAACATTCGTTCAACCACCTTAAATGCGGCTGGACAAATGGATGTGTTTTTAAGAGTCAAGGATCTTATCTGATGAAATTTNTTACGATCTGTGTGAGGATATTCACGACATGCTTTTGGNCTAACATCATAAATATTACAATAGTTATCATGGGCTAAGAATGGACAAGGCAGTTCTTTTAGAACCCAGTCGTTATCCTCATCAAGACGAAGATAGGTATCCGTAAAGGCCGCTTCCTTCATTTTGAAATGCTTAGATATTCGTTGTATATCGGCTGAGGTGAATAGTGGGCCTGTAGTTTTACAGCAATTCGCGCAACTGAGACAATCCACTTCTTCGAATACTTCTTCGTGAATTTCTTTAANTCTATAGTCTAGATCTTTAGGAGTTTTTTTCGANAGCTTTTTCAGATAGGTAGAATGAGCTTTAGCTCGATCTTTGGCTAACGATTTTAACTGATCTAAGGACGGTGTCTTCATGGATTGTCAAAAATAGACCAACTTTGCAATATGGATGATGTTTTTGGAATTGCTGCTCGAGATTTTTTCATGACTAAAAATAAAAATTTGGTCATTGAAACTCGTTCTTCTCTTGGAGACGAGGATGAAATTCCTGTTTATTATTTATTTCGATCAAGGANTGAAATGCCTCCGCTAGAGGTGAAGGCTTTAGAGGTGAGTAAGGGGGCAGTTCTTGAGATCGGTTGTGGAGTGGGGAGTCATCTTCTCGAATTAAATTCACCTAATTCTTTTGGGATAGATTCTTCTTTACTATCTATTGAAATTGCTAAAAGGAGANGTGTGCAAAATCTTAAGGTGAGCACTTGGCAAAATTATATTAGTGAACAAAAATTTGACTCAATTCTACTTCTTATGAATGGCTTAGGTCTAGCAGGTTCGCTGAACAAGTTACCGAGCTTTCTACTTCATCTGTCTAAATGGTTATTACCTGGGGGGTCAATCATAGCTGATTCTAGTGACATCAATTATTTATTCGAAGAGGAAGATGATGGTGGAGTTTGGATGCCCGCGACAGCTTATTACGGAGACCTTACTTATTCGATAACCTACCAAAAGTCTCGATCACAATTTGACTGGCTCTTTGTTTCTTTCGAAGAACTACTGAAAGTTTGCGTTACCCTTGGATTTAAATGTGAGAAAATCTTCGAAGGGGAGAATAATCACTACTTGGCGAGAATTACTCCTTAAGGNACATTCAGGTATTTATGAGTTTGGAGTGTGATCTTCCACTGTGGATTATTCTTCACAAAATCAACCATGAGTGGCATCATTTTTTCTCGGACGCTCCATTCTGGTTGCATCAGTAATTGACATTTTGTATTCACCTTAGAAGCCTCATCAATAGCAAATTCAAAATCGTGTTTATTGTAGATAATCACTTTCAATTCGTCGGCTAGCTCGTAAGACTCTGGGTTAGGTGCCTTAAATTTTTTAGGAGATAAACAGAACCAGTCCCAATTTCCTGAAACAGTATGTGCCCCAGATGTTTCAATATGAGTTCTAAATCCTGAATCTTTGAGATGATGCGTTAATTGATCTAGTGAGTGCATTAGGGGTTCTCCGCCGGTAATTACCACAATTGGACATTGCTCGGGGATCTCAGCGACTAAATCTTGAATAGCATATTTCGGATGCGTATCCATCGGCCAACTTTCTTTTACGTCGCACCAATGACACCCGACATCACAACCGCCCAAGCGAATAAAGTAGGCTGCAGATCCTTGAAATTCACCTTCGCCTTGGATGGTATAGAAGGATTCCATTACGGGCAGCATTTCTGAATTCATGCTGCAAAGATAAGTTACCTATGGATACATTATATGGCGAGAACGGATCACTTTGAAGGCTTCGAGATCTTTTTCCCAGGTTGCTCGAATTTGTTTTTCTGTGAACCCAGATTGGATCATTTCTTCTAATGCCGATTGACCACTGTGAAGTTTAAATGACTCACTCTTGAAAAAAGCCCCTTTGTGATGATGATACGCTTTAAGTAACCAATGTAGGCTTACCTTTTTAGGTACTTCTACCAGGCTCAAATCTTCTCCATAACATAGTTCTCCTAATTGCTTTGGATATTTAGCCCCTTGGGTAGATGTTACCTCATAATTAAAACTAAAAACCGTTTGATCAAGATCTTTTGATCCATATCGCTGAAAGGGTTGCGGAGTTCCTCTCCCAGCATTGATATGGGTACCCTCGAATAATCCAAGCGACGGATAAAGGGCAATTGATTGGGCATTAGGTAAGTTTGGCGATGGCTTAATGGGTAGATGGTATCGATGTGTTCGATCATAATTATCCATCTGAATCACTTTTAATTCTAGTGACTTTTCTGTTTCTAGCCAGTTCTCTTCATTTAATAAACGGGCATATTCTCCAATGGTTAAACCGTAGACTAATGGGATCGGTTGAAGCCCGAGAAAGCTTGTGTTTTCTTTCTCCATTACCGGCCCATCAACTAGGTCTCCATTGGGATTAGGTCTATCCAGAACAATCAATGGGATATGGTTATCAGCCGCCGCTTCCATAATATATTGAAGGGTGGCGATATACGTATAAAATCGCACCCCAACATCTTGAATATCGAATAAGATGAGGTCTACATCGTTTAAGTCTTCTTTAGTGGGTTTTCTCTGTTTCCCGTACAAGGAAACGATTTCGATTCCTGTTTTTGGGTCGATACTTGAGCTTACTTTTTCTCCTGCGTCAGCTATTGTTCGAAATCCGTGCTCAGGACTAAATATTTTAGACACCTCTATTTTTCTACTTAGTAGCGTATCTACTAGATGCGTATAACTATTTCTATTGCATCTTCTTACCACAGAAGTTGCATTAGCAACGATTGCGATGTTTTTATTTTCAAGTTGTTCTATGTAATCGCCTATTCTTTCAGCCCCAACAATTAGATTTTCTTCTAAAGATTGGGCTTTGGTTGGTAAACATCCCGCTATAATTATCAGCACCAAAAGCGTACTTTTGATACGATGACTTCTAGAGTGAATATGACTTTTCAACGTTTTGTAGCTCATCGGTGGTTACAAGGATCCGGATGGATCTTTCCGAAAGGTAGCGCAAAATTTGCTGTTTTAGCGATTGCATTAGGAGTCTTTATCAGCTTTATGGCAATCGCTTCCGGACAAGGATTACAGCAAGCCATTCATCAAAAAATAAGGCACTTTGAGGGCGACTTATTACTTACTCCTTATCCATCAGAATTAATTTCTGATACCCTTGTACCTCATCAAATAGAGGCTTCACAATTTTCTCAGATGATTGAGTATGCACGAACTATTGCTGTATTACGGTCATCAAAAAAGGTGAAAGGGGTACAAGTCAAAGGAGTTAAATCTGAAGACCTCAATTTTTTAGTGGGAGACTATCTCCTTCGAGGTGGGCTTAATAGGTTCTCAGGTTCGGAGTTTACGGCTATCCTATCAGAGACTATTGCTAATGAATCGGGGTTAAACATAGGAGACGACTTTTTTCTCCTTTTCAATTCAACTACTGGTGTACCCAAGCAGCGTAAATTTAGACTTGCTGCAACCATTCAAACTGACTTCCCTACCTATGACGAACAATTGGTGTTCATCTCTTTGAGCACTCTAAGAGGGGTTATTAAGGATGATCTGATTTCTGAGTACTCTTTATACACGCGAGATGATCAAGATCCTTTAACGCTTCTTGAGTCTATGGATCCTATAGCATTCGATTTTTTTGAAGTTTCCTTTTTGTCCGATCGATACCCAGATTTGTATCAATGGATCGAACTATTTGATTTAAACATCTTGATCATCTTAGTTGTTGTTTTAGGAGTAGCTTTTTTTGCACTTATAACCACGCTTATCAGCCAAATCATTGAGAGACGTACGAGTTTAGGTTTGCTCATAAGTATGGGANCTAGCCAGTCTCATTTGCGAATGATTTTTTCTCAATTGGGAGCTTACTATTTGATNGTCGGATCATTTTACGGTACGCTTTCAGCTTGGGTTCTGATCTTATTACAGAATCAATTTCATTTTTTGAAATTTCAAAATCCTGAAGAGTATTACATCACTCATGTTCCTTTTGAGCTGAGCCTATCCGATACCCTTATATTTTTGATTCTTTTTATTCTGATCGGATATATCGTCATTCAGATTAGTTCTCGCGCACTTAGGCGATTAAATCCGATACAATTGTTACGTATATGATAAAGCAGATCAGTCGAGTTATAGATGGTTTAGCGCATTGTGTGCAAGTTGATTCAGGAAAAATAGCGAGTTACACCGTTGATGGGTTTGAATTCATTCATCAAAGAGCAACAGGATGGCCTAATTCGGATACTGAAATGTTTCCGATAATCGGACCCACTGCCAAGGCGGATTATCGTGTTCAGGTGAATGATTCCAAAGTTGTACTCGATCAGCATGGTTTGTTAAGGGAGTTCCCATATGAACATTTAACCTCTGAAGGAGCGATGTCGAGATGGGTTAAGAAATACAAAGCATTCACCGAGCTTACCAATTCAAAGTATCCGGAGAATTCACCGGAAACAGTTCAGTTTTGGCCGCATGATTTTACTTTTACCAAGTCTTTTGGCTTTAATGAAAAAGGTCTTGAAATTACTTTTGAAATCGAGGCTGACAAGGAAATGCCCTATATGCTTGGGTATCATCCCGCCTTTAAGATTAACCCCGATTATAAGGCTGAACTTATCGCTGATAAACAGACACACACCATACAGAATGTTTTACATGCGGGTTCTGAGGCCTATGAAATTGCTCATTCGACACGCCTCATTTTAAAGAACGAGAAGTCAATAGCCATCGAGACTGAGGGTTTTAATCACTTTATGTGCTGGACAGAAGTCCCAGAAATGCTATGTATCGAACCCATCACTTTCTACCCTAGTTCGGTGAATCAGAAAGAACTGCATAAAGGCTTTCAAACGATGAATACCCCCAAACGAATTTTCAAAACTTTGATTTATCCTGTGGAGCTTTTATAATGAGCAGCGGGTTGGTGTGTTGGCCCTGCGCACGAATGGTCATTTAAGCTCCAGTGGAGCTTAAAAGTGAGTGGCGAGATGGTGCGGTAGCAGGAATCGTGGAGCCGGAGGTATAATAATATCAACTTTTGGTCGTCACTGGTTGAGAGAAATAGGCGAAGTTACCTGTATGAGCAAAAAAAGCTTCGAAATTATACAAAAGCCTATGCCTTAGACATACAAGCTGAGGTAAGAAATATTATGGAAGATACACTTAATGACCTGTTGTAGCTATTCAGAGTATATTAATAGATGAAAACAAACTAATCTACTAGAACTGAAACGAACTTATCGTATTTACTACTTCAAGCTAACCCTTTCTATTCCTTATCTTGAAACAAACAAAACACCAGTCTTTTATGCAGAAATTAGAGCATTAAAAGGTGTTTAATCATGCATTAAGTTGATGTTATATTCATTTTCAGAGACTTATAGCCTTTCGATAACATAGTACTATTATAATGCAATCTTGTAATTTCAAAATCGTTTTATTTTACCCACCGGGGTAGGATTAGAAATTATTAATTCCGAAGTTTTTGGCTTTTTTAGCTTGTCAAATTAAACCTGGAAAATGAAATGATCTTATTTGCTCATAGTCAGCTCTTATATTTTCCATAGACTGCTGATTTATCTTTTTTATGATTTCTCGAGCTAATTTTTTTGCTTCTGAGTCAGAATAAAATAGATCGTGTGATATTTTATATTTCTTCGGTGAGTTAATATTGAA
>JGI26086J50260_1001918_pt1 | contig 11637 bp, 6 predicted proteins | sample SaaInl3SG_22_DNA_FD_50260 | JGI IMG/M metagenome (IMG submission 50260)
GAGATGCAGTATCCGGGAATTGTCCAAACTGCAGTGGTGGGAACCTTTGCAACTGCCGGGACTATGTTTGCCGCCTATCGTTTTGGATGGGTCAAAGTAAANCAGCGNTTTACTCGTTTNATGACCTTTGCGATTACTGGCTACCTGGTCTTTGCACTTGTGAATCTGGGCTTTGCGATGTTTGCCGGGATTAGCATTTACAGCTCTCCGTTCGGGTGGCTGATCGCATTGGCTGGTGTTGGACTTGCCGCCTTCACTTTGAATCTTGATTTTGAGGTTATTAGCCAGGGTGTTAGTCAGCGTTGGCCACAGGAGATGGAATGGCGTGCCGCCTTTGGGCTGACCGCATCTTTGATTTGGCTATATGTTGAAATTTTGCGCCTAGTCGCAATTTTCAACCAGGACTAAGAAGCTCGTTGCTGCCACTGTTGCCACAGCTGGCGTAAATCCCAGGCGTTCTCAGCAAGGACTGAAACTCCGCGCACTCCGGTGCGACGAGTCTTTCCGGAAATCAGCAATAGCTTGTTTTGAAATAGCAGATTGCTGCACCTGCGCTGGGCCTCGTCAAAGAATGTTGCGTCCGCTAAACCAGTACCGTCGTCCAGGCTTATAAATACAACCCTCTTGCCACTGCGCATCGGGGGAGTCTGGGTTGCAACCCTTACACCTGCAACCAAAACCTCGGTGTTGCTGCGAATGCCAATTAGCTCACCGGCTCTAACAACCCCCATTTCGTCGAGCATCTGCTGAAATTTTTCAATTTGATGCCGGGTGATATCCATCTTGGTTATTGCCAGCTCTGATTCAAGTTCCATCTCTTTGGAGATCGGGGCATTGCCAACTGGAAGCTGATCTAAATTCTTTAGATCAAAACTCAGCTGGTTGGCATCAAGTTTCGGTGCTGCTTTGGCGGCAAGCTGCCTTATTTTCACAAGCAGGTCGCTCCTGTTATGGACAGCGGCCTCACCTTCAATGCCGGCAACTGCATCAAGTGCTCCAACAAGCGCAAGTTTCTCAAGTGTTCTTCTGGATGGCCTTGCTCTTAGGTAAAAATCAGTGACGTCCTGAAACGGCTGTTCGCAGATTATTCGTTCAACTTCCGGTTTGGAGATTCCTGCAATCTCGGATAGTGACACCCGAACCGCCACGTCACCATCGTGTTTCTCGACAAGGTATTCATTGGTGGACCGGTTGACGTCTATGCCAAGCAGCTTCACCCCCAGTCTTCTTGCCTCCGCTAGTAATAGTCGCCGCGGATACATGCCGGATCGTGAGTCAGTAGACCTGAAATGAATTCAGTTGGGTAGTGGGTTTTTAGCCAAGCAGAGTGATATGTGGGGACGGCAAAGGCGGCACCGTGTGCCTTGCAGAAGCCGAAGCTTCCAAACCCTTCGAGCACCGACCACACCTTGTCGATTACCTGCTGACTGTAGCCTCTGGCCGCCGCCGCTTTCTTGAAGTATGTTGCAACACCTTGAGCCTTGGCGGGCTTGCCGAGTTGGCGTCTCATCTCATCGGCCCTGGCTAATGTGCAGCCGGTCATAACCTTCATAATCCGCATCAACTGCTCGTGAAACACAACTACTCCGTAACTCTCTTCCAAAATATCTCGGAGGTCTCTGTGCATGTAGTCCGGTTCAATGAAGCCGTGTCGCCCATCCAGATAAGGCTTGATCATGTTGCCCTTCATGGGGCCGGGCCTAAACAGTGAAATTTGCATGGTTAGATCGTTGAACTTTGTTGGCTGGTGCTTTCCGGTTAGTTCACGTTGACCGGGGCTTTCTATTTGAAACAGCCCCAGAGTGTTGGTGGTTCGAATCATTTTGTAGACAGCTGGATCATCCTTGTCCACTCTGTCCAAATCAAGGTCCACCTGCTTGACTCTCTTGATCTCTTTGACTGTGTAGGCCATTGCGCTTTGCATCCTGACTCCGAGTACGTCCAGCTTCAAAAAACCCATTGGGTCCATGTCGTCTTTGTCGAACTGGCTCATCGGCAGGCCCATGCCGCTTGGCTCAGTGGGTGTTAGATCCAGAAGACTTGAATCGCCCAAAATAACTCCGCAGGGATGCATTGAAATGTGCCGGGGGAGCCTGTCTAGTCGCTGGGTTATATCCACCAGTAGGTTTAGCTTTCTATCGGTTTCGGTGAGTTTTGAAAATTCTGCGAGCTCGGGCTTTTGGTTCAACTCGGTTCGGAAATTACGCGCTGAAAAGCGCCACATGTTTTTTGCTATTTCGTCAATTTGCTCATCCTCCAGACCAAGTGCCAATCCACCATCCCGCACCGCTCCGCGCCCGCGATAGGTAGATTGCATGGAAAGCAGCGTTACCCTGTTGCCTCCGTAGCGCCGGAAAATGGCTCGGTATATTTCGTGCCTTCTTGCCGACTCGACATCTATGTCGATATCCGGCAGCGTGCTGCGCTCGGTCGACAAGAAACGCTCAAAGAGCAAACCTTCGGCTACCGGGTCAACTCCGCTTATGCCGAGCAGGTAATTAATCAGCGAGCCAGCCCCCGAACCCCTTGCCGAAATTCTGATGCGCATATCTCTGATCATTTGCGCAACATCGGCAACCGTCAGGAAGTAGGTTGAAAACCCGAGCTTATTTACTGAAATTAACTCTTTGGAAAGCTGATGCTGAACCGTTGCAAGCTCGGCTGCCTTGATCTCTGGGTATCGCCAGTTGATGGCTGAATGAGTTTTTTGCCAGAGCACCTCAAACGGGTTTCCGGTTATTCCAAGTGCACTTTTTTCTGGAGTTTTTGGTTGATTCCAGCCGCAGTCTTGTTCTGGATCCAGAAAGCAGTTGCTGGCCAACCGCTCGGTGTTCTCAATCAATGCCATTGACTGTTTTGTGTCCTCGGTCACCTCCAGTGCCAGGGCGGCAATCTTTGAGACTGGCTTTAGCCAGGCCTGAGCATTCGGCTGTGGCTCAAATAAGCCAAGTGGTTCCAGGTGTCTGGCTGAATCCAAAACATCGGCTGTAAGTGCCCCATCTGGCTCTATGTAGCGAACGGCATTGGTCATTACGGCTGAAATGCCAGTTGCTGTCGCCAGGTCCAACATTGCCCGGGCGTGTTTTGTTGAACCAATCAACCCCGGCTCTGTCATGTGGTTCACCACTTCAATTGCCAAGGAGCCCGGAGTTGGAAACTGCTCCTTCCAGAATTCAGAGAGCTCTTTAGCTTTTCCTGGCTCTTTTAGTACCAACCTGCTCAGAGAGCTTTCTAGGCCGAGCAAAATTGTGCAGTTTGCCTGCTCCCTAAAAAAACTTGCTAGTTCGTGGATAGACAGCGAAGTTTCCTTTTTACGACCCTTGCGGCTTGTCGCCAGTGACACAATCCGGCAAAGCGTGGACCAACCCAAGCCCTTGTTGTGGCCATGTGCAAGGATCACCACACGACCAAGGTCCTGCTCTCCGGTGATTTTTAGGTTCACGCCGACTATCGGACTAATGCCAACTGAAATACAGGCACCAATGTGCTTCACGGCCCCGTAGAGGCCATCACGATCTGTAATTGCTAAACCACTAGAGCCCATGGCTGAAGCGGCAGCAGCGAGCTGTTCTGGGCGGTTCACTCCATAGTGGGCAGAAAAGGCAGAGCTGACGTTGAGGTGGCTAAAGCCCATTTAGCCGGTAGCCTCTTCAATTTCCCAGCTGTCTTCTGGTAGTTGGTGGCGCAGCTGAAAAAAGTATCTACCGGTTGTGCTTGCCGCCCACAATCGCCACATTTCGGTTTCAACTAGATTGCGCCCCTGACCGACCTCGGCTTGGCCGGCATGTTGCCACCAAAGCGATCTGGAATACCAACGAACTGGCCTGGAAGAGGTTAGAAAAAGTTCCCCACGCCAGTCAAAAGACGCGGGTGCTCCATCGGCGTCAAGCATGACACCAGTAGCAAGCTCAATTTCCAAAGCTAGCGCCCCTTCTAACTATTCGAACAAATGTTCGATTAGTTAGAAGTGTATGACTTGACTAAGACATTTACAAAATCAAATTTTGATTCTGTTGATCAATTACAAAAAACCTGCACAGCCGCTACACGAAGCACAGCTAATTCCTCTAAGAGATCTCCAATGGAGTGTCTCCAATTGGTCCAGAAAGCAGCTCTAGTCTCTTCCGGAACGAATTCAGCTTCCTTGCTCCCGAAACAGGCATGTCGCCCCATGCAGTGACCAGTCTTATGCCCTGGAGTGCCGAAAGACTCCAGATTTCGAGGCCGGCTAGGTCTTGAGGCTGCTTGCGCACCTCTCTGGTTTCGTACCCAGCCTGGTTTGCCAGTTCGAAAACGAGCGACCTTGTTACCGAAGGTAACCAATCTGTGGAATCATCCGGACCGCAAAGCACGTCTCCTTCCCACCAAACGATGGAAGACAGTGCACCGTCTGCTACGTGGCCACCGGAATCAAGAATGACAGCCTCATCTGCTCCATGTAGGTTTGCCTTCCTCCTAAGCTTCTGGCAAACCGAGAGATCCGGCCCCTTCACTAAAGGTTGGTTTCGCGGGTCTGGCTCGTTCAGTGCCCAAAGCGTGCAGTGCGGGCTTCTAATCGGTGCCGGTCGGATTCTGAAAAATAACTGCTGACCAATTGGCTGAAAATGGCGAAATTCTATTCTCGGAAACCACGATTCTTCCAGTGGCGTGGCGGCAATAACCGCGTCGAAGAAATCCAACAGCTCTGGCCGAGAAATACCAGTAACCGATCTAGTAAAACGCGCAAAGTGACGGTCTAATCCGCGAACCATGCCCTCGTTCACCAGCCAGCTGTCGGCCACCGAGAGTGAGCCTGGGATGGCCTGGTCGACGGGAATCAGGCCATCACCCGTGAATTGGTAGACATCACCCGTTACGCTCATCTCAACAAGATTACGGGTCTAAAGGACTAAAGATTGCCACTTTTTAGCGAACGCATTGAGGGTTGGAGCCCAATCCCTGACACTTTTGTGTCATTTTTTGCCGCTAGCCCCAATTCATTTTGGCTCGATCGAGAGCATCACCATGATTCTCGCTACTCGATCATTGGCTCCGGACTCTACTCAGAGCAGATGCCAACCTCAGAGCCTGACTCCAGCCCAGGGCAGTTGCCATTTAGTTTCAGGCCAGGGTTTGTCGGGGTTATTAACTATGCGCTTCCAGAAGCTGCCCGACTTGAGGTTTCTGGGATCGATGTTGATAGGGCGTTTGTATATGACCACGACAACCGCGCCATGTTTTTCCTTGGAAACTTCGCAGATGAGGCCGCCTTCAAGCAGTGGTTTCACGCGGCCCTACTAAGGCTGGCACTGGTCGGAGGTGATGCCGCAAGTTACCAAATGGCTCATGATCCAGCTTCGGCCGCTAGGTTCAGCGCGCTTGATTCAAAAAGCGACTATCTGGCGAAAATTGAAACCGCGAAGGATCACATTGCAAAAGGCGACATCTATCAGCTTTGCTTGACCACTGAACTGCAGGCAGATTACGTAGGGGATCCGCTGGCCCTGTTCCTCAGGCTCAGAAGGGCGCACCCAGCCCCGTACTGCACGTTTTTGAAAACAGAGCAGGCGACCTACGTGAGCATTTCTCCAGAGCGGTTCATAAGCGTTCAGGGCTCAAGAGTCACCAGTTCTCCGATCAAAGGCACCAGGCCCAGGTCGAATGATCCGGCTGAAGATCTAGAGCTGCAGCAACGACTTGGCTCGGATGAAAAAGAGCGTGCTGAAAACCTAATGATCGTGGATCTGATTAGAAACGATCTGTCGAGCATTTGTGAATCAGGCAGCGTCAATGTTGAGTCACTGCTGGCAATTCGGTCCTACTCGACGGTGCACCAATTGGTATCCGATGTCAGTGGCGAGCTAGTGGAGTCAAAAAACGGGTTTGATGCCTTGCGCGCCTTGTTTCCCGGGGGGTCGATGACCGGAGCGCCAAAGATAAGTGCCTGCGCAATTTTGGAGCAACTGGAAAAGCGCGAGCGCGGTGCTTACGCAGGAGCGATTGGCTGGATTAGTGCCACCGGCGACATGGATTTGGGCATGGTTATCAGAACGGCAATCTTTGAAGCCTCGCGAGTAAAAATTGCAGTGGGTGGCGGAATTACATCAGGTTCGCACCCAGCCACTGAGCACGCCGAAGTCCAGTTGAAAGCAATGGCGCTTGTTGAGGCCATGGGAGCTGAGGTCAGTTGGTAATCTATGTGTTTGAACGAAGTTGAAGGTAGCTAATTGCAAGAGAATTACGACGTCACCGAAATCCAGAATAAATGGCTTCCGGTTTGGGACGAAATAAAGCCTTTCGACTCATCTAGAGCGGATGATGATAGGCCCACCAAGTATGTTCTGGACATGTTCCCATACCCTTCAGGGGACCTGCACATGGGCCACGCCGAAGCCTACGCACTCGGAGATGTAATAGCCAGATACTGGGCCCAGAAGGGCTACAACGTAATGCACCCGATTGGCTGGGACGCCTTCGGACTGCCGGCAGAAAACGCGGCGATTAAGCGTGGCTTAGATCCGCGCGATTGGACCTACGAAAACATCGCTCAGCAAAAAGCTTCAATGCGCAGATACGCCTGCAGCTTCGACTGGGATAGGGTCTTGCAAACCTGTGATCCTCTCTATTACCGCTGGAACCAGTGGCTATTTCTAGAGTTCTACAAAAAGGGCCTTGCCTACCGCAAGAACTCAAACGTGAACTGGTGCCCTAGTTGCCAGACTGTTTTGGCCAATGAGCAGGTAGTTCAAGGTTTGTGTGAGCGCTGTGACTCGGTGGTAACCAAGGCACTGACCCAGTGGTACTTCAAGGTGACCGACTATGCCGACCGGCTCTTGGATGATTTGGACCAACTTGAGGGCAAGTGGCCCTCCAAGGTGCTCTCGATGCAGCGCAACTGGATCGGTCGCTCCCAGGGTGCAAACATTGATTTCAAGATCGTTGATTCCGAGCAAAAAATCTCGGTGTTTACAACTAGGCCCGACACGCTCTTTGGTGCAACCTTCATGGTCCTAGCCGCCGACAGCGAATTGGCAGCGAACCTGGCCGCGAATGCGTCCGACACCGTTCAGCAGGCATTCGAGCAGTATTTGGATGGCGTCAAAAAGGCAAACGACATCGAGAGACTTGCAACGGACCGCAAGAAAACCGGTGTTTTCTTGGAGCAGTACGCGATCAATCCGCTCAGCGGCGAACAGGTTCCAATCTGGGTCTCTGACTATGTACTTGCCGACTATGGCACCGGCGCCATCATGGGTGTTCCGGCTCACGACGACCGTGACATTGAGTTTGCCAAGGCAATGGGGCTTGAAATCAAAATGGTTGTGGACACCGGGGAAGAAGACCCAGCTGTTTCCGGCATTGCCACAAGTGGCGATGGCGTGATTGTGAACTCTGGCGAACTAAATGGCCTGAGTAAACAAGACGCAATCGCAAAAGCAATTGAGATTGCAGAATCAAAGGGAACCGGAGTTGGGTCGAAAAACTTCAGGCTTCGAGACTGGCTGATCTCAAGGCAGCGCTACTGGGGAACTCCTATCCCGATTATCCACTGTGAGAAGTGCGGTGAAGTTCCCGTTTCACAGGACCAGCTCCCAGTTACCCTGCCTGACAGTTCAGGATTAGACCTGCAACCAAAGGGAACCTCTCCGCTTGGTGCAGCCGATGAATGGCTGAACGTTTCCTGCCCTAGTTGCGGTGGTGCTGCAAAGCGTGACTCAGACACGATGGACACCTTTGTTGACAGTTCTTGGTACTTCCTGAGATTCCTATCGCCACACTCGGAGGAGTTCGCGTTTGATCCGGCGGAAGCCAAGAAGTGGGCACCGGTTGACCAGTATGTCGGGGGAGTAACTCACGCAATCCTGCATCTGCTTTATGCACGCTTTTTCACAAAGGTTCTGCACGACATCGGAATGGTTGATTTTGAAGAGCCATTCACCAGGCTCTTGAACCAGGGCATGGTTTTGATGAACGGTTCGGCGATGAGCAAGTCGCGAGGCAACCTAGTGCGACTAAGCGAGCAGCTGGATATCCATGGAGTTGACGCAATCCGTCTGACCATGGCCTTTGCCGGGCCTCCCGAAGACGACATCGATTGGGCTGACGTTTCGCCTGCTGCATCAGCCAAGTTCTTGGCTCGAGCGTGGAGGATCGCCAAAGATGTTGATAGCGAGCCCACCGCTGACTTTGCTGCTGGCGACAAGGGTGTCCGCAAGGCAACTCACCAATTCCTGGTTGGTTTTGAGGAGGCCATCGAGGCTCACAAGTTCAATGTGGGCGTGGCGAAAGCCATGGAGCTGACTAACGCCCTTCGCAAAGCTATTGATCAGGGCGTCGGACCTAAGGACATTGCTGTTCGAGAGGGCGCAGAAGAGCTGGCCAAGGCGCTAAGCCTGTTCGCTCCCTACACCTCGGAGGACATGTGGCAGTTGCTCGGTCACGAGCCTGCTGTGGCTTTGGCAGGGTTTGGAACGGTTGATCAGAGTCTCTTGGTCGAACAGAGCACGGTTGCCGTGGTGCAGGTAGATGGAAAACTTCGGGACAAGTTCGAAGTTGACCTGTCCATAACCGACGCCGAGTTAGAGGCGATGGCCATGGCTTCTGCGGCGGTTCAAAGGACCATCGAGGGCAAAGAGATAGTCAACGTCATCGTTCGAGCTCCGAAGCTTGTCAACATAGCCACAAAATAGTCCCCCATAAACAGAGACAACCCATCGCCGATTTGAGCCATGGTTTATTGGCAATTCTTGGGGAATGCAGAAACTTATTGACTGGCTAAAGTCACTAGATCCCAAAAAACGCAAGCAGCTGATTCTTGCTTCAATCCTGGTCGGGTTGCTCTTTGGCGTGCTGTTATCAAACAATGCAGCTCCTCAGGCCCCGGAAGCCGCGCCAGAGCAAAGCGGCAGCTTTTCAATTTCCGGTGAAATCTTCATTCATGTTGTGGGGGAGGTTCAGGCACCCGGCCTATACGAAGTGAGCTACGGGGCCAGAGTCAGGGACGTTGTTGAGGCTGCCGGTGGATTCACTGACGCCGCTGTGCAGTCGAGCGTGAATCTTGCCAGATTGGTATCTGACGGAGAACAGGTCGTGGTCTTAGCCGAGTCTCAAATGGCAACTGACTCCAGGGGTGGGTTCATCTCACTAAATAAGGCAACGGCCGCTCAGCTGGAGGAGCTACCNGGCATTGGCCCNGCACTTTCCGCAAGAATCATTGCCTATCGAGATCAGATCGGCTCCTTCGCCAGTGTTGAGCAGCTGTTGGAGGTAACCGGCATCGGCGCCAAGTTGTTTGANCAGCTAAAGCAAAAGCTAACTTTGTGATTGTTGCAATTGCGGGNATCTATTGGCTCGCGCTCTGGGTAACTGCACCACCAGGANCACAGTCGCAGTTGAAGTTGTCCTATCCAAAAATTGAATTCATCGAGTCGATTCGCCATGCATTTGTCCTGAACGCACAGGGGNTTACAGCTGACTCAAAGGCGCTGGTTGCCGGACTGGCNATCGGCGAACGGGATTTGTTGTCGGCCGAGGTTGCCGAGCAAATGAAGACTCTTTCACTGACACATTTGGTGGCAGTNTCTGGGGCAAANCTGGCAATCATCATGGGGGTTTGTTACCTGGTTGCAGCTGGACTGTCGCTGTCTCGAAACTCTAGATACATCAGTGCATTATCGGTAATGGTTGCCTATGTGCTTGTGGTTGGACCGGAATCAAGTGTTCTCCGGGCGGCAACTATGGCTTCCTTTGTCGCGGCAGGACTTTGGCTTGGTCGAGGCTCAAACCCAATTTACGCGCTTGCCTGGGCGATTATCTTCCTGTTGGCAATCGACCCTGGACTGGCTGTCGACTTCGGCTTCTCGCTGTCGGCCTTGGCAACTCTTGGTCTATTGACAATCGCAAAGCCCGTTTATCAGTGGGCATCCGAGTATGTTCCAAAGCTAGTAGCCGTTGGTCTAGCCGCGAGCTTCTCTGCCCAGCTGGTAACCACTCCGATATTGCTAATGCTGCAACCCTCAATTCCGGTTTATTCGGTACTAGCGAATCTGATCGTGGAGCCCGTGGTTGCGCCAGTAACTGTGCTGGGCATCACGGCTCTGATCCTGGCTATGCCGCTGCCGCTGATCAGTGCTGCTATTAGCTACGTTGCGTCACTGGGCACCTGGTGGATAACCGTCGTGGCAGCGANTCTGTCGAGCTGGCCGGCNGCCAGANTTCACTTTGTGGCAGGCCCTGCAGGCATTGTCTTGGCCTTTATTGTGGTCGGTCTAGCGCTGTCTATTTACTACCAAAAATTTGCGCGCTATCGAGTGATGCTTGCGGTCAGCTTGATCGGGGCGGTCACTATTAGCTTGTCCTGGTCCATCGTCGACCAGCTGCGCTACCAACAGTTTGCGGGGAAGTGGGATGTGGTGAATTGTGATGTGGGTCAGGGGGATGCGCTTGTGATCCAATCTGCTGGGGTTACCGCTCTGATTGACGTGGGTCGTGAGCCAGAACCGATTGATAGATGCCTTGAGAACCTGGGAGTAGACCAAATTGATTTGCTGGTCATCACACATTTCGACGCAGACCACGCTGGAGGAATCCACGGTGCCCTGCGAAATCGACAGGTGAGTCGGGCCATAATTTCAGGATTCGAAGACGATCGCCCGCTGGTGTCACTGATTGACCAGGAGCTCAATAGTGCAAATGTGCTGGTCTACCAGGGCTTTGCCGGAATGTCAGGTTCGCTAGGGGATCTGCAGTGGAAAGTGCTGTCTCCAACAGCTAACGCTTGGGAGGCAAAGGACAGCAATGACGCATCAGTGATTATCAGCTTCGTCGGTGCCGATTTCTCGGTTCTTGCACTCGGGGACCTCGGAGAAGTTGGTCAACAGCGCTTGCTAAGAACCTCAGCTGCCGCGCTCAGGGAGCTTACAAGAAAGCCATTGCTGCTGAAGGTGGCTCATCACGGCTCAGCCGATCAGTCCGTCGAGCTCTTTCGGTTACTCGGGCCTGAGGTGGCTATTTTTTCGGTCGGCCGAAATCCCTACGGGCACCCAACTAACAAAGCTCTGACCATGGCTAGAAATTTTGCAGGCAGCTCGGTTCGGACCGACGAGCTCGGCTCGATTGCACTTTGGATCGAAAATGCAGGCTGGAAGATTTCTGCCGCAGGTAAACTGACGGCGTGAGCACAGGCAAAACAGTCAATTGGCATCAAGCAGCTCCAGCGAGCCTTGTTCTTATTACTGGCCCAGAGGCCTACCTAGCACAGCGTGCCGCTAGGTCAATCAAGGACCAACTGAAAGCTCAACATCCTGATCTTGAATTCACCGAGGTGCAAGACGGTGAATACTCCCCGGGATTGATCTTCAGCCTGGCAGCGCCATCACTGTTTGAGGAACCCAGAATGGTGCTGATTCAGTCTGCAGCAGAGTCCCTGACTGAAGATTTACTCAAGCTTTTTGAAGACGGACCACAAAACTGCACGATTGTGTTGAGGTTGCCAAATTTGGTTGGCCACAACGGAAAGGCTAAGAAGGCACTTTCCCCTATGGCTCTAAATGTCGTCTGTGATGAGGTCAAGAAAGATGCCGATCGCATCGATTTTGTGAAGCGAGAGTTTCAAAGGCTAGGTGTTCCAGTGGATCAAGCTGCGACAAGGGCATTGAT
>JGI26086J50260_1001919_pt1 | contig 11637 bp, 10 predicted proteins | sample SaaInl3SG_22_DNA_FD_50260 | JGI IMG/M metagenome (IMG submission 50260)
TCCCCAAAAATTGAGGCCATTGGTATGCTGGAGCATTCTGATATATTCTTGAGTGGATATAGTTTTAGCTATCGACTCACCATTCCACACTCCGCGTAAGTGATAATCATTGTCGGTTATAATCTCATAGTTGAGGTGGCAGTTAAAGAACTGTAAAGCATACTTTTCTGACAGTTCCATATTTACGGCTATTTTAGATTGTGCAGTCGATATTTTTCCTCTACGAATGGTGGCACTATTATCGGTCTGCTGGCCATAAACATACATAAGCTCTGCATCCCTATCAAACTGGGGTTGTACTATACGTATCATACTATACTTATACCACGAGTATTGTGGTCCGTAGCTAAGTGTTGTATGATAGTCTATGAGCCAATTTTCTGCCTTGTCAAAAATAGACTGTGCGTTTACTTGTACATAGCTGAAACTTATCAGCATGGATAAGATTAATAAGTGNCTCATTATTAATTAGTTATAAAATATTTCTGTGTAAATGACGAGTCTATTATAGCTCCGTCGTTATAGTAATAGAAACTAAAAGTAAAGGAGTCGGATTGGANGGGTTTTTCTTTTAAAAAGAAATAGCCATTTCCTTCATCGTTGAGTATTCGTCTGTCTGTGAAATCATTAAAACTAGTGAGGTCTGTGTTGTTTTCAAAATTGAGTAATGCGGTAATATCATTAGTAAACCGATAGGCTGGCTCGGAGTAAACCAAAATAGAATCTATAAACTCCGTAGCGTCATAGATGGGTGTTGGCGGCGGAGAGCATGCATAAGCTGTGCTTATAAAACCGCATGGCGTTATATTTTTTGCAAATAGAAAATCTACGTACATATAAATCCCNAATGAGTCTATGTTACTAGTAGGTTCGGTATCCCATAAGGCTTGGGTGGTTGTACGTATTTGAGATATCCCGATGGGAGGACTCTTAGTGTAGTTAAAGTCGCCACAGTCATCATTGCACTGAGTAAATAAGAACCCCGATAGGAATAATCCGATGATTAGGNTAGCACGTTTCATAGCTCAAAGATAAATATTATCCATGTAAAGTTGCCGTCAAAACTGGGTTACTAAAAAGTTATGCGATAGATACCTATTGGCAATAGGCCTGTTTGATAAGTAGTACGTACCTCGTTGGTACTTGCATTATACGTCTGTTGAAATATGTTATCTCTATTGGTCAGATTTTGTATATCCACACCCCACTCTTGGGTAATTTTATTGGTTTGCACCTTGTAGGCCACCCTAAAATCTAATCGTACATAATCGTCGTACTGATTCGCAAAAACTTGGGTGTTGTCTCGTATTTCGGTTTGCGTGAGTTGGCTAGCTACCACATTAATGGGTGTGTATCGTCTGCCTCCGTTTACCATACATTTTATGTCTATAGTAAGGCTTCCTTTATTTCGCTTTCCCTTTTTGGTGGTTCTTTCGGTAAAATAAAATTCCTTTCCTCCCAGTAAATTGACCGCATACCGAGAATCAAAAGCCGTGGGATGCTCCACGCCAAGTTGGTCGGTATAAAAGGAGCGATACAGCGATAAGGTATTGAGAAAATAAAAACCTTTGGTTAGAAAGTGTTCNAAGGTAACCTCCAAGCCATAGTTTCTGCCTGTGCCTTGGTTTACCATACTATCTGTAAATAGCACGCCAAAGTCAGCACCTTGATTGAGCAATGAATAAAAGGTATCCGCACCCGCATCTATCGGAACATCGAAGAGGCTTTGGTAATACGCTTCTACTTTGAGACGCAGATTTTTGCCTAGTCGCACGTCGTTTCCTATCACAAAATGATGACTCTTCGTGAATCCAAGATCTTGATTTATTTTGCGTTTATTTCCATTGAGGTCGGTCACCTCTTCAAAATAAATACGAAATGGCGGCAACTGACTGTGCAATCCATATCCTGCACTAAGCGTATACTTCGGGGTAAGTTTATAACTCATTCCTGCCCGTGGCTCTATGGATGTGGCTCCGTTGTAGGTATAGTATGCTGCATTCATCCCAAGTGTGGTACTCAGGCGGCTATTGAGTCGAATTACATCACTTATATAGGCTTGCACTAAACCTGTGTTTCCGTTGAAATTCGTGGGTTCTATCCAACCTCTTATTTGATTAGTTCCAAAATTGCGTCCTACGTTATAAAAGCTATCACGTAGATTGAAGAAGTAGTGGTAGTAACGGAAACCCCCTTTTAGAGTGTTGCGTGAGCTAAACTTATGCTGAACCATCGCATTCGTGCTTAGCTTGCCTTGTGTGCTTTGGTCGCGGTACTTNCCGCCGTACTCTATTACTTGCTGTTGATTGTCAAAAGCAAACGTATCCAAGATAGTACGCGTTTGCAACACGTCGGTGGCAAGTATAACTTTAGCAAACGTGCTTTTCCCGAGTTTCTGAAAACGGCTGAGACCCATTATAGCTGTATTGGTTTTATAGGTCAAGTCTTCTAATCCATCTCTGAATAAGTTCTCGCCAGCTTCGTCACTCTGAAAAAGTTCTACGCTGCTTTTTCCGGCTACGCCAAAAATTTTGGTACTTCCTTTCTTATCTGGGAAGTGCAGGTTAAAGCTGAGATCCTGGTACTTTGGAATAGCCGTTCCTGTCCCAAATTCTAAACCGAGTACCGAGAATAACTCTAAAGCCGAAAAACGATAATTGACCAAAAATGAGGNATTACTTCCTTCTTTTAGTGGGCCCTCTGCCATAAGTTCAAGCCCGGCAAATCCTACCTGCCCCAAAAACTCATACTCCTCATCATTTCCTTTACGCATACCGAGATCAAACACCGCAGCAGTAGCATTTCCGTACTCAGCGGGGAATGCTCCGCTCAGGAAATCGGAGTTTTGTAACACATTGTTATTGAGCATACTAATTGGACCTCCAGTAGTTCCTGCTGTGCTAAAATGATTGGGGTTTGGGATATCTACACCTTCTAGTCGGTACAATACGCCCATAGGCGAGTTGCCCCTCACTACGATGTCGTTTCTACTGTCGTCAGAACCTTGTACCCCAGCAAAATTTTGTGCCATACGAGCCACGTCACCTCTACTCCCCGCNTATCTTTGACTCTCCTCTATGCTAAAGGTGCGACCACTTACCGATACCATCTGATTGATAGTTTTAGCCTTGTCTTTACGGGCTCGTACTACGATGGTAGATGATGTTGTTNTTTTTTCTTCCATCGCTATGTCCAGCACTACTTGCTTAGAGCTAGTTGCTTCCAGCTGAGTTACAACAGCCTCTTCGTACCCAAGGTNCGAAAAGCGAATGGTATATCGTCCTACGGGTACATTCTCTATTCTGAAACTCCCCGTTTCGTCTGTTATTCTGTTCTGTGTTTTTTGGTCTAATGTTGCCGCTACTAGCACACCTATAAGCGGCTCTTCGGTGTTTTTATCCACTACCTTACCTCGTATGGTGCCGGTTAGGCTTTGTGCAAATAGGACAGGAGAAAGTATAAGAGTGATTATAACTAAAAACGGTCTCATAATATATGAGATATAACTCGCGAAGCAGCACCAATGTTTGCCTTGGCAAACTGCTTGGCCATATTTTTTAGAGACGCAAGTTCATCTTCATTAGCAATTAATCTCAAAATCTCGTCTGACCACTCTTCTTGGTTATCTATTGCTCGAGCAAAACCCGCCTCTATAAATTGAGCTGCTTCTGGGAACTTTTCTACTGATGGCCCAAATGAAATACAACTACCCCACACGGCTGGCTCCAAAATATTGTGCAATGCANCACTATATCCACCACCAATGAGCGAAAAATCAGCATACTGATACATAGATGAGAGCATACCCATAGTGTCTAGTATCAGTAAGTTGTCGCGAACAGAAAAATTACCATCGGTATACTTTCGAGGGTAGTACTCTGCCAGCTGTTGAGCTATGGCATCGCAGCGTTTGAGGTCATGAGGTGCTATGATGATAGCAAGATTCTCTGGTTTGTTCTTTAGCAGATGTGCTATAAGCTGCTCCTCTTCTTGCCACGATGAGCCTAATATGATCACTTTTCGGCCATTTATGAATGCTTCTATCTCCTCATAGCGTTGTGCGTTTTGGGCGATACTATTTACTCTGTCAAATCGGGTGTCTCCTGTAAACTGTGCTCGAATACCGTGAGACTCTAGCACTTTCGTACTGTTCTGATCGGACGTAAATATGCCCTTGAACTGCTGTACAAGATTAAAATATGGCTTGCCAAACCACTTGAATATGAAATGATTATCTGTGAATCGGCCGTTTACTAAATAAAATGAAGTACCGCATTTGTGCCCTTCGGCTATAAAATTATACCAAAAGTCGTATCGGATAAATATAGCTCGTTGAGGAGCATAGTCTTTATAAAATTGACGCACGTGACCTAATCTGTCCAGCGGCAGATACATCACCCTATCGGCATATTCGCCTTTAATGGCTTGGCTATACCCGCTTGGGCTAAAAATCGTGATGAGTATCTCCTCTTTTTTGTGGTGAATTAGGAGTTCTTGAATAATGGGCAAGGCCATTTCGTACTCACCAAGAGATGCTGCGTGTATCCAGTATTTTATAGGTGTTGGGCGTACTCGCTTGCTGTTATTTCTTGTTTGAGAAAACGATTTTAACTTAGTAGAGAATATACCAACTATTGGCAGTAGAATTGCCGCAAGACACGCAGCAAATATGTAGACATACCGAAACAAGAAATTAGTCTATAAAGAATTCTTCGTCGTCTTTATCTTTGGTGTACACCGGAACGATTAAGCCAAATTTCAAAGCAATCGTGCGATCAAATCGCTTGGTTAGCCCTGAGGTGTTTGCGTTGAAATCCCATGTTCTTCTACCTTGTGTAAATCCTTGATTAAATTCCATGCCTAATCTGAGATGATACCTGTTTTTGGCAACGAGATATTGATAGCCCAAGTATTGTTTGGTGGCAAATCCGTACGTAAGCTGATCATAACCTTTTTCGTATTCACCATTTACCTGTGGAATCGTGACTTGAGAAGAAATAATATCTATACGATGTTGCATCATTCCTGCACCTACTGAGAATAGCAGGCCCGAGTTTGGTTGGTTTTTTACAATATTGAATAAGTAGCCAACATTGGCAGTAGCATAGTTGCCTTTCATATTAAGCTGAATAACTGCAAAATCCCCATTTTGGTCAATGATAGCTCCCGATGTGCCACCTATATTACTAAATAAGCCATTATCTTTCACATTGTCCCCAAAGTACCAATCATAGTCTATACCAAAGATAAAGTTGTTTTTGAGTTTATAGTCTACTCCTAGTCCTAAAGACGCAAAGTTATCAAACCGCTGCTCCAAATCACCTCCTGCAACATTCCACGCTGCGTGAGGAGAAAAAAGAAAACCTTGTTCGGTCTTCATTTCTGACTGAGCTTGAGCTATCAAACCAGTAATTATCAAAAATGTGAGTACAATCCATTTTTTCATACGTGCAAAATAACATCAAATTGAAAGGATAGATGTCATTACTTTGTGAAATAGGGTTTCGCGTTGATTAAAATTGGGTATATGATTAAATTTTCAATGAATACCTTTGCGGACTTATAAAACGCAAAACGCAATGAAAATAGCAGTAGTAGGTACAGGGTATGTAGGGCTAGTTACAGGTACTTGTCTAGCCGAGGTAGGTACATATGTAACGTGTATAGATATAGATGCTAACAAAATAGAAGGACTCCGCAATGGCATTATGCCCATTTACGAACCAGGCTTAGATGCTATGGTAGAGCGTAATTTCAAAAAAGAGAAAATACATTTCAGTACCGACCTAGCATCAAGTATAAAAGGAGCAGATGTCGCTTTTATTGCCGTAGGTACACCTCCAGGAGAAGATGGTAGTGCAGATTTGCAATATGTCCTCAAAGTTGCTTCGCAAATAGGAGCGAATATGAATAGCTACGGTGTGGTAGTAACCAAGAGTACCGTTCCCGTAGGTACGGCCGAAAAAGTAAGAGGAGCCGTACAAGCAGAACTCGACAAAAGAGGAGTAGATATCCCATTTGATATAGCGAGTAACCCTGAATTCCTAAAAGAAGGAGCTGCGATTGATGATTTTATGAAACCCGATAGAATCGTGGTAGGCGTAGACTCTGAAAAAGCTCAAGAAACGATGAGCAAACTCTATAAGCCATTTATTATGAATGGTCATCCACTCATTTTTATGGACATACCAAGTGCGGAGATGACTAAGTATGCCGCGAATGCCATGTTGGCTACACGTATTAGTTTTATGAATGATATTGCTAACCTATGTGAAATAATGGGTGCAGATGTAAATAGTGTACGCCGAGGTATCGGTAGCGACCCGCGTATAGGTTCGCGATTTATCTATGCAGGAATAGGTTACGGTGGTAGCTGCTTCCCCAAAGATGTGAAAGCACTCATAAAAACAGCCAAAGAAAACGATTACACAATGCGTATATTGGAGGCTGTAGAGGACGTAAACGAAGACCAAAAATCAGTACTCTTTGACAAGATAACCAATCACCTAGGTGCTGATCTTAGCGGTAAAACTTTTGCGATGTGGGGGCTATCTTTTAAACCCAATACGGATGATATGCGAGAGGCACCATCACTCGTATTGATAGATAAGATAAAAGCAGCTGGAGGAGAAGTAGTAGCGTATGACCCTGTGAGTATGCCAGAGACCAAGCATATGATAGGCGACAAGATTACATACGTAGATGATCCCTATGATGCTCTAGATGGAGCAGCAGCACTCTTACTAGTGACGGAGTGGTCAGAATTTAAACTACCTGACTGGGATACGGTAAGTAGTAGAATAGGAAATAAATTAGTCTTTGATGGTAGAAATATATACGACCGCGAAGAGCTGAACGACCTGGGCTACAGTTACTTCTGTATCGGTTCCAAATAAAAACAGAACAATGAAAAGAATATTAATAACAGGTGGAGCGGGTTTTTTAGGTTCACACCTTTGCGATAGATTTATAAAAGAGGGCTACGAGGTTATCGCTATGGATAATCTTATTACAGGTGATATGAAAAATATCGAACACCTGATGCCATTGGAGCAGTTTCATTTTTACCATCATGATGTGTCTAAGTATATACACGTGCCCGGTGAGCTTGATTATATCTTGCATTTTGCTTCGCCAGCTAGTCCTATCGACTATCTCAAGATTCCTATACCAACACTCAAGGTAGGTAGTTTGGGTACGCATAACTGTTTGGGTCTTGCTCTTGCCAAAGGAGCTCGTATGCTCATAGCTTCTACTTCAGAAGTCTATGGCGATCCCGCAGTACATCCACAAAATGAAGATTATTGGGGAAATGTAAATCCTGTTGGTCCGCGAGGCGTGTATGACGAAGCTAAGCGTTTTCAGGAAGCCATGACCATGGCGTACCACACGTTTCACGGAGTGGAAACAAGAATCATACGCATATTTAACACCTATGGCCCGCGTATGCGACTAAATGATGGTAGAGCACTACCAGCATTCATAGGGCAGGCATTGCGAGGTGAGGATATTACCATCTTTGGTGATGGTAGTCAGACAAGAAGTTTTTGTTATGTAGCTGATTTGGTGGAAGGAATATATAGACTGCTACACAGCGACTACGCACAACCTGTGAATATTGGTAATCCTGATGAGATCAGCATACTTGATTTTGCTAAAGAGATAATAGCACTTACTGGTACGAGTCAAAAAATTGTATTTCACGACTTACCCAAGGATGATCCGAAGCAACGTAAACCGGACATCGCTAGAGCCAAAGAAATATTGGGTTGGGAACCTACCGTAGATAGAGCAGAAGGCTTAAAAATCACCTATGAGTATTTCAAGAATCTGCCTGCGGAGCACCTGTATAAATACGCACATCCCAAAGAATTCAACTAGTCGTTATGAGTTATTTTGTTCACGAGACAGCGGTTATAGACGAGGATTGTACCATTGGAGAAGGCACTAAGATATGGCACTTCAGCCACATAATGTCTCACAGCACACTGGGTGAAAACTGTAACTTAGGTCAAAATGTAGTGGTAAGTCCACGTGTAGTATTGGGTAATAATGTAAAAGTGCAAAATAATGTGAGCATTTATACTGGAGTGACGTGCGAAGATGATGTGTTTTTAGGACCGAGTATGGTGTTTACCAATGTGATAAATCCACGAAGTGCGGTAAACAGAAAAAGTGAATACCTGCAAACTGTAGTGAGGAAAGGAGCAAGTATTGGTGCTAATGCGACGATTGTGTGTGGTAATGATTTGGGTGAGTATTGTTTTATAGGTGCGGGTACGGTAATTACCAAGGAGGTATTGCCTTATGCACTAATGGTAGGCAACCCTGGAAAGCACGTAGGCTGGATGAGTAAGTACGGCCATAAGCTTGAGTTTGAAGGAGATGGAAGAGCCCTATGTCCAGAAGGAGGAGAGCAATATGAGCTTAAAAATGGCAGGGTTATTTGCCTAAGCGAAAAAAAATAAAAAAACAATTTGCGGTATCCGAACTGCGTTTATATTTGCACTCCTTAAAAATGGGTTAGTTTATGTTTTGACTCGTTTATTTCCCTAGTCTGGTAGTTCAATTGGTTAGAATATTCTGCTTACTGCGGAAGATCCGCTGGGTAACGAGTCGATGAGATAAAGGAATTACGGTCTGGTAGTTCAGTTGGTTAGAATACCTGCCTGTCACGCAGGGGGTCGCGGGTTCGAGTCCCGTCCAGACCGCAAAAGTCTCGCTTAACGGCGGGACTTTTTCGTTTGTAATAGTTTGGTTTTTAGCCTCTTATGGATTGAAATAGGTGAAGAAAATAGTAGCATCTATATTCGCTACCGAAACATTGTCGAAACAAATAGATTAGTTTTGTTTTCAGACTCTTATGTCGCATTGGCTACACCACTAAGTCATAACTAAAAAACACGACCTTAGCAGCGGGATGGAAGCGGTACCCCACAGTACAGATAGCCCCCTAGTAGAGCTAGGCTGGTGGAGGGGCGGCACAGAGCCACCGCACGGCCTATAGCCTATAGCCTACTGCCTAGCTGGGCGAGTACTACAAGTGTACAGCCCGAGTATTACCCAAGAAAGAAAAAATGCCAGCCATCGTAGCAACTTCTATCTGAAAGGTAGGAAGCCTCATTCTGAACGTACATTACTATCCATATCCGTGTACATTGATCTTTCAGCACACATATTTTTGGCGTGAGTAAAAACATTTTTACCCTATTCCATTAAGATTTATACTTTTGCCTTGTATAATAAAAGGAACCGTATGGCTACATTATTAGATTTTGAAAAACCGTTAGAAGAGTTGATAGAGCAACTGCAAAAAGCTCAAGCTACTCACCATAAGGGCAAAGTAGATATGAGTGACACTGTTGCTCAACTTACTAAAAAAATAAACAGCGAGAAAAAAGCACTGTACAAAGACCTCAGCGGTTGGCAGAAAGTGCAGATATCGCGTCACCCCGACAGACCTTACACGCTAGATTATATACAGGCCATCACTAAAAACTTTGTAGAGCTACACGGCGATAGAAATGTAGGTGATGATAAGGCTATGGTGGGCGGATTGGCACAGATAGATAACATCAATGTGATGATCATAGGTCAGCAGAAGGGTCGCACTACGAAGGAGCGACAATACCGCAACTTTGGGATGCCTAACCCTGAGGGCTATCGTAAGGCTCTTCGTCTTATGCAGATGGCAGAAAAATTTGATATGCCAGTAGTATGCCTGATAGATACTCCGGGTGCTTTTCCAGGGCTAGAGGCCGAGGAACGCGGACAAGGTGAGGCGATTGCCAAAAATCTGATGGTGATGGCTACACTGAAGGTACCCATTATATGCGTAGTAATAGGTGAGGGTGCTAGTGGTGGTGCTCTAGGTATAGGTGTAGGTGATAGAGTGCTTATGCTAGAAAATACGTGGTACTCGGTAATATCGCCGGAGAGTTGCTCATCTATCCTATGGCGTAGCTGGGATTATAAGGAACAGGCTGCTGATGTACTAAGTCTTACCTCGGACAAGATGCTCGCTAACAAGCTGATAGACGGTATCATACCTGAGCCACTAGGTGGTGCACATAATGATCCGGAGGCGATGTTCAAAACACTGAAGACGGAACTGAAAAAGAACATAAAAGAGCTAAACGAACTGAGCACCAAAAAACTGGTAAAGGCTCGTATCAAGAAATTTAGCAATATGGGTTCTTACAGCGAAACCAAGTAATCTGACGCCTCGGGACCTAGATTAAAAATTAGGTCTAATACACTCAAATTTTGTTGGAAGGCGACTCGGTCGTCAAATACCTGCGGGTATGCGGTGCATACTCGCGGTGGTGTAGGCACGTACTTGGACGGTGTAGTATGGTCTGTGATAAAGGTAGTTTTGAGTTTTAGGCAATCTGCCACTGTTGCGAAAAGTGCCATGTTAAACCGTAGTAAGGTGTCGTAATGAGTCTTATAGATGGTTTCAATTTTATATCCGTAGTAGAGGAAAAAAGGAGATTTGAGGTAGGCATTTTCTATGCTACGCCAATGCTCTGTTTGCCAGTTGGTATTATAATCTATGAGCACATCGCTATATGGTCCTTTACGCGTACTTTTTTGGGTGGGGACACTGAGCTTGAGGCGTCCGTTGGCCGTAAGTATCTCATATTGTGAGAGTTCACTTTGTTTTTGAAAAGTATGGTGGACGTAGTGTTTATGGTCTGTATTACTCACTACTCCGTGCCAATATGCTATGTTGCCTATACAATGAATGTTCACGGTGTAAAATGTTGCGTATCGTTAGTAATATTATGCAGGAGTTGAGCTACAGTGTGGTCGTGAGTAGGATGTAGGAAGCGTGGCATTAGGTCACATAGCGGTGCGAGTACAAAGGCACGCTCATATATGTGAGGATGAGGAATGGTTAGCTCTGGGGTGCTGATTATTTCAAGGTCGTAAAATAGTATATCAATATCGATACACCGTGGTCCCCATTTTCGGGTTTTGGTGCGACCTATTTCTGCTTCTATGGCTTGTAGTTTTGTAAAGCATTGTAAAACAGGCATATCCGTTTCGAGTACGAGAGCTATATTGATAAAACGCGACTGGTTGAGGTCTCCCCAAGGCGGGGTTTCGTAGTATTGGCTTACGGCAGATATGGTGTCAAAAGCTTCGTTGATAGCTTGTATCGCCTGATAGATGTAGGCGTATCGATTCCCTANATTAGACCCGAGGCTTAAGACTAGCTTTTTTTTCATTATTTTCGTTTGACACAATGGACGATATAGGCTCATACATCAAGTACATCATCATAGGAGCGATTCTAGTATTTCGTTTTTTGGCCGCGGGCAAAAAAAAGGAAGAAAAACCGAAAAGCCGCCCGAAATCCGTGAAAAGAAAAAAGGCGAGTACGAGTACAACATCGCTAGAGGACATCTTGCGAGAACTTAGCGGTGAACCTGCGAAAGCCAAGCAGCCTGTTCCCGAAAAACAATATGAAACGGTATCGCAACAACGAAAGCGTAAAAAAATAGAAATAGAAGACCATCAGCACGATTTCAGACCGGAGCACGAGCATCACGCCGACGTAGACTTAGACTTGGGTGAGGTGCGAGATGAAATCAGAGAATCACAAGGACTTAAGCTTGAGGAAGAGGAAAC
>JGI26086J50260_1001920_pt1 | contig 11627 bp, 18 predicted proteins | sample SaaInl3SG_22_DNA_FD_50260 | JGI IMG/M metagenome (IMG submission 50260)
CGACAAAAGGGGTGANGNTACTCAACACTATTGAGAAGATTGAAAAAGGAGCTAAGTGGATTAGGGATAAGTGGCTTGTTCCTCTTGTGGCTACGGATAGAGCTGTGGCAAGAGCTTCTTTCCTAGCTTTCTACTCTCAGTATATGAGAAAGCAAGGGGTAAAAGATGTTAGAAGTGAACAATTTTGGAAAGAGCAGGCTGAGAATCCCAACGAAGAAGCAGTTGCATACGCTCTTGAGGAAACTCAAAGAGACCATAACGTTTCTATTAGGGAGACTGTAAACAGTAAATTCCGCCCCTCAAAACCTTTAAATAAAGCTTTAATGGACGTATTCTTGCCATTTGCAACATTTGGTATTAACAAGAAGAACGCCATGATAGATGACGCTAGAGCCATTGCTCTGGGTCTGTACAGGTTCGGAAAGTATTCTAAAGGTAAAGCAAAAGATACTGAGTTAGCAAAACTACACTTAGATAATTCTTTAGCTGCGGCAAAGTCTTACATTGGTCACTTAACTGAAGCTGCAGCTTATTCATATGTAGTTTCATACATGACGAATGTTTTTGGTGTTTGGACACTACTTGGTGGCTTGTTTGTAGATGATGATGACAAAGAAGAGTTTGAGATGATGATGTCTGAAGATAGTGATGAGATTTACAAAGACAAGAAGTTTCTAACTCAGTTTATAAAGAGCTCCACACCTATTTCTACATCTCAAGGTGAAGATGGACTTATTTCAGCTATGTCATACCTTCATTACTACTATAACAGAAAAAATGGAGAAACACCTAGTCAATACGATAGAGCAAATAAAAATCCTTTTGTTCAATTCAAAAAGTATTCTGATAGAGAACAAAGACTAGAGATGACTGCTGAATCAATGATTAAAAACTTGGGTTACTACGGTGTTGCTGCGGGTAGATTTTATGAGGCATCGGTTGATATTTTTAACGCTCAGAATGAAGGCGTAATCATAACCCCTTCTGGGACATCAAAGCACATAAATAAAGACCAAGCGGGTGCTGTCACCAAAGCTTCTATACTTAAGATAATGAACTCCGTAGGTTTGTTGGGTGTCGAATCAACTAGGGTTTCTAAAGAAACTATGAAGATGATATTAGCCGCTTCAAGAGACACCAAGTTGTCTGCTTGGGTGAAAGCTCAGAACGAAGGCAAGGAGTATGATGAACTGATTGATATTGTTAATGAAATTATCAACGATAACGTTTACACTGCGGTTGATAAGATAAAGAGAGAATTAAAGGGTGGTGTCTATGAAGAGTTCGTAAGACCTGCTGTTATAAACAGTGAAGGATACTTGTTTAGAAGTATTGATAAGATGCCAACTAACGCTCAGAGGTTAGAGAGAATAAAGACCGAGGCAAAAAAGCTCGGTAGAGACGAAGATGAGATTTTAGCCAAATATGTTATGTACAAGATTGGAAAGGATGAGAATCCTACTTCTTTCATAACATATTACAGTACCTACAAACAAAATACCCCCTCCCAGTGAAAAAGGGAAGGGGCATTTTGTTTTTTTCACTATTGGTTAGGCTTTTCTTTTAACCTTTTGATTTCCACTATGGCTTTTTCAGCATACAAGATTGCATCCATTAGCTCTTCTTGCAAGTGCGTAATCCACTCTTCTTGTGTTAAATCACCTCTATCCATAGTGTGACCATACTTCTTCTGACCCAGCAAAGAACGCTGTAAGAACTTGTCTCTTATCGTATCTACAATTGTGTCTCCCGAATCCATGATTGATAAAAATTAATTTTAAAAAAAAGAGAGAGGACTCCTCAGCCCCCCCTCTTCTCGAACAAAAACTAAACAAAAAAATTAGTTGTGGTTAGGTTAGATTGGCTAGAAACCTAAATCGTCAAAAGCATCTTGGTGCTCAGAAGCAGCGTTATTTACTGCCTCTCCTTCGTTGTGCTTTTGCAGCTTCCATCCATTGATAGACATGAAGTACTTAGTCTCTCCATCTTTTCCAGTCCATTCTCTTCCTCTAATATCTATATTCACGGTTACTTCGTCTCCAACAACAATTCCCGCTAAAGATTGGATTCCTTTATTAATAAAGTCTATTTTAATTAACTGGGGGTAGTCCCCTTCTGTTTCCAACACAATTGGTTTTTTGGAGAAATTCTCACTGATGTTTTCTTGTTCTAATACTGCGTGTACTGTTCCTGATAATTCCATTTTTTATTTATTTAATTTTAACAAATGTAATAAACTCTCTCGTTACTCGCAAGAGTTTTTTGATATTTCTTTGATTACCTCAATATCTTTAGGCTTGCCTTCACTCAGTTCTTCCCCGAATGGTAGGCTTTCGTAGTCCATAAAATTCATTGCCTACCTCTTAATAGTGATACCAACAAAATCATAAGTAGAACCACCACAAAAATAGCCCAGTAGGTCTCTTTAAAATCAAACCAACTCTGTGGCTTGACCTCAATCTTCTCTACTTCAACAGGCACTTCCTCTGTGCGTGGCTCTACATAAAAGCGTCTAACAAGGGTATTACCCTTCCACTCATAAGAAAGGTGAACCCCGTTAGTGTCAACAGGGGTGAGTGCGTTGTTCACACTCGCCACTATTGAAGCGTAAATCTTTGACGTTGCCTTTAACACGGCAGCGTTAGTTGTTGAGTCCTTGTCAACTTTCAGTTCATACATTAGGCTATCAATAGCCTCATCAGTGAGAAGTGAGTCCACTACATTCAATATAGTGTCTCTATACTCAATCTCTTTGATGTAAACAGGTATTGTGTCCACTTTTAGTGTTGAAAGTTCTGGATAGCACTCAATATACCTCCCTATTCGCCTTTCTGATGTGGCTTTTGAAGGGCAGCCACAAGAGTAGAGAATAGATGATAGTAATATTATCGGTACAAACCTAAGCATTTTGATATGTTTTTAGTATTTAAAAAATAACCTTCCTTCCATCACATCCTTACTATCCATGTCAACCACATCATAACTGAACCCAGCTCTAGCGTAACCGAAATTAGTGAACACCCATCCAGATGCTCCAAACAAAGATAATACATTCCTGTATCTGAACCTGTTGCAAAAGTCAACGCAGTCTTGATGAAGGTCTCCCTTGATTACGTGGATGTTCCCTTTAAGTTCTTTTTGGTCTATATAGTCCTTTATGTATATCTCAGTCTTCTTGTCTAAGATTTTAGGCATTCCGTGTTTCATATGAACCTTATCTTTTCCGTGGGTCAATATAAACGTATGGTCTCCGTAGGTATATGTGTCTAGGAACTTGGTTTGAATATTCACTTTTAACGTGGGGTACTTAACCTTAGACCACTCAGCAATAGCTCTAAGAGCGAAGTATGAGAAAAAAGATGAGTGATTATCGTTACACGTTGCATGAAAAACTACATTTTCAGCAATCCCAGAAGCCATCAGTTCTGAGATATGAATCTTATACGCTGATATTGCAGAGTCAAATTGTTGCATATTGTCCATGTTCTGAGGTAGCTTATGCCCTCCCCTAGTAGTGTTTGCATTAAGCCCATCAAGCATATCACCCAAGTCAAAGATAGCTAATGTGTCAAACACTCCGTACTCAGCGTGTTTCTTGTATGCCAATGCTCTAACTGAAGCTAACCTACTATTAACTACTTCTAGGGAGTATTCGTTCTCGTAGATACTGTCTTCTTCTACCCAAGCTCCAACGTGCATATCGCTCTGATACAAGTGAAGTGCTTTTTTGTTCTGAGCCTTTCGTTTAGGAGGAACATCTACAGTAATATCCTTGGATATGGACTGAACAAACTTATCCCAGTCAAACTCAAACGTCTCGTTGTAGTCAAGAACAACATTAAACTTCTGTTGACCATCGTGGTTCACATACTTCGCAGACTTGACCTTAGAGATGTCTAAGCCTTCCTTCTGACAGTACGCCTTAAAGGCATCTGTCTTCATTACATCAACACTATATTCAGTGTCATCAGTGGTTGTTGTCGAAGTCGAAGTGTTATCTTGTCTTAGGTCCCACTTAGCAATCTTCTTACGGACGCTTCTTACGTGGGCATATACTCCGTGCCTTTCAGCTAAAGCTTTAGTGACTTTCGGAGCACTGCCCAGTTCAAAAAAGAGAGAGGTTATTTCCTCTCTCATTGATTCTAATTTACCTTTTGTTCCCATATTAGCATTTACATTGGTTCATACCGTGGCAGGAGCAGGTCATCCCTGCCTCCTTTTCTTTGTTCTCTTCTTCTTTCATTAGTCCATTAGTTCTATGTGATGAGTAAGAAAACCCTTGGTTTCTGGGTGCTTCTTGATGGTCTCTTTGTACAGACGCTTCTCGGCTGCTACAGCCTCACGTTTCTCTGTCATCGTAGAGTCATCACCAAGATTTGTTCTCATCTTGACGGTCTGTTCAAAAACAGGGTCAACGATTTCTTTTAATTGATTGTAATCCATAAAGGTTTCTTTTGGCATTTAAGATTTTTTGTTTAGTTACTCAGACAGCTCAAGGAGCTGCTCCTTTAGTGTGCTTAAAAAAGATTGCATAGAATCCACTTGCTCAACTGCTTTGTCAAAGTTAACTGTTTTAACAGAGCCGTCTTCCTCATAAAATGTTTCATACAGAACAACATTCTGCTCAGAAAGTGTAGTAGTTGTGAACCAGAAAAAATTATTCAGTTCGTTTTGCTTGTCAGTCATCTTAATTTAGATTTAATTATACTTGCGGTTTGATTTACTTGATACTTGTTGCGTGGAATAAACAGAGAGTAGTCCTCCATCCCGTTGTCTTTCATGTACTTCATAAACAACTTCCATCGCAAAGGGAAAGATTCGTTAGGCTGACCCTTGGTTTCTATAATGAACCTTAGGTCGTGGTCTACAAAGTCTGGGGTGTATGTTATTGGACGAACAAGTTTCTGACCCAAATGAACATCTTTCCTCCCCTTGGTGTTCTTGTAGAACTCACCATTGTAGACAAACCCATCAGACACTGTAAAGTGCTCAGGCTCGTATTTGGGCTTAACCCCTATTGACTCTAGTGCTTGGTACATATCAACCTCTAATTGAGACTTGAACTCTATACCATTGTACTTAGTCTTCTTACTGCGAACCTTGGGTTTGCCTACTCTCTTAACTCTACTTCTCCTTGCCATATATCAAATATATGCAAAAAAATCTAAATATCACGTGGGATTTCTGCTAATTTTATTTAAAACTGTTCGTCAATATCTCCAGCTTCAATTGTCTTAGTCTCTTCAACATAGGTCATACTGGGTTCTTCTTTGCTCTCATTAATCCTATGTGAGTAAACGGGGTCTCCGTGAGAGTTCATCTCGTAGTATCTGTGTCTTTTGAAGTCCAAGAACAAGGTGCACTTGCCAGTGCTTCCCACTCCCTTTGGTTTTATCTTATGAAAGAAAATAACACTCTCGTTTTTTTCATACGTTCCAATCTCTCCAAAGGCAGACCTATCCTCGTTAGGCGGAGGTCTCCACACCCCAATCATGCTCATACCTTTCCTAGCCCACGCTTCTCCTCCAGCAACATCATGCATGGTGGGAGGGTAATAGTACTTCACCCCATCTATAATCAACGGCTGCTTATCCTTAATAATAGGCATTGGCTTTTGGATATGCGTTACAATGAAGTTGTGCCAATTGTTTGCCCTAGAGATTCGCCTTACATACCCAAGCTTATCCTCAAGATAAAGGTCCCTGCTCGTGTTCCCTATCTTGTGATTAATCTCATTCCAAGGGTCAATGGTGGTAGTGTGAATCTTGATGTTGTATTCTCTCTCAATCGCTGATACGAGCCCGTAGAAATCCTCAACTCCAATAACACTATCCGCAGGGTCAACGATATAGAAGTGGTCTCTTATGAACTTCTTCGCTCGGTAAAGTTCAGGCTCACTCATCTGGTTTCCCTTTCCTTTAAAGAAGTCTTTCTGTGCATACATCTGACAAAGCTCTGCAAAGATATGAGCGTGGCTACCCATCTCTGAGGAGAAGATAGCATGTTTCAACCCATAGTATAAACTGAGGTTTATCAAGACTTCAAACAGAAAAATCGACTTCCCTGAGTATGGTGCAGCGTAGATATAGGTAGTGCTACCCAACAACACTGTGTACCTATCTTTAAACCCATCAAATCCAACATGGTATCCCTTCACAAGACCTTTATGGTAAAGTTCCATCAACTCCTCATCACTATCGTTTAATGAGTAGTACAGCTTGTTGAGTTCTAAGAAGTGAGTCTTCTCAATCTGCCTTAGCTTATGTAATGGCTTTTTCTTACCCTCTTCAATACCATCTCTAATGGTCTTTCTCGCTAGAGGTAAGGAGTCGATGTCTCTCCTAGAAATCTCTTGCTCAAGAAGGAAGATTGCCTTGTCTTCGTCAATATGATTACCAGTAATATACCCTCCCATCAGGTGTGAGGCTCTAAGAAGTGTGTCGTGCTTCTCTCCATCAGCACAGTACTTTATCATATTCAGTGGGATGTTCACCTTCTCCACCTTCCAGTCGATAGCCTTCTCTAATCTCTTCTCTTTCTTCACAGGCTTTGGTAGGTCGGTGTAGGCATTGAACTGACCATCTTCCTTTATCAAGATGTCTGGGTCGTAAGACTCAAAGCACAGCCTCGCTTCGTTACGTCCAGAAGGGTCAATGTCTGGAAACTTCTCTTTCAAAGAATCGAAGTAATCTCTATGCAAGTCTGGGTGCTCTATAACAACCAGAGCTTTCACTCCCTGACCGCTAGGAGAAACCCATGCAGCGTAAACAAAGCTCTCCTCAAAGATTTTTTCCTTTAACTCTGTTGGATTCTCTACGTGGTCAAAATCCAAGACAATAACGTGAGAGTGTTTAGTCAGTGAAGAATCATTTCTGTATGACTTTTTCCCTTTGGAGATTATCGGCTCCCTGAACTCTCCTGAAAACATAACTGACGGAAGTTTCTTTTTATGTTCCGAAACTTCTTTTGATGAACTAGCATTCCTGATTTTCTCTATAAGAGATTTGCTTCTACCTTCTTTTATTCTTCTCAGTGCTGTATTTAGGGCTATGTAGTGTGGGTTCTCCACATCGTAGCTATCTTCAAATATTGTTATGTTCATGTTCAATAAAATTATAACCCTTTAAACTCTTTCATTGTAGGTATCCCGTCCTCAACCATTCGCAGTAACCTGAATGATTTATCATACATTAGCCGTGCTTTTACACCATAATGCGTGATGTATGATGCATATACCTTTCTGAACATACTATATTCATTAGTGCAATCCTTTAGAATCTTGTCGGCTTTCTTATCGCCAATTCCTTTAATTCCCTGCACATTGTCAGTCTTATCTCCCATAAGCATCTGCTTCCAGAAGTTGTGTCTTGCCTCTTCTTCAGAGACTTTAACAAGTTCATTCCTTGTGTAGTAATAGTCATAAAACAAACCACTTACTTGCCTAAGGTCTTTGTCTATGGTGGCAACCACCACCTCGTTCTCCCAGTCCTCTTCTAGTTTCTTCTTCGTGGCTAGAACAACATCATCAGCCTCTAATCCATCGACCTTCATCGCACCGAAGTAATCAACTGCCTTATGCAGAGCCCAGTAGAGCAGCACGGGGGTGGGTGTCTTTTTTCTGTTCGCCTTATAGTCAGGATGGACTAGTTTTCTGAAGCTATAACTCCCACTAACAAACAATCCAACCCTATGGATAGGGGCTTGCAATTGCTCGCTCGCCCCATCCATAATCGACCCTAAAGCAGCTCCAATAGAGTCCATAACCAAATCCTTATCTCTAACGAATCCTTCTTCGTCAATATCCTTACTACACCTAACAGCGTTATGTACTACGCTATCGAAATCTATAAGTAAATACCTCATTACTTGGATAGTTCTTCGATTTCTTTAACCGTCTTGTTTAGTTCACTTAACTGATTTACACTCAAGTCGAAACTACTTATTCTTTCATAAGTAGCCTTACCACTCCTTAGAGCTGTTAGGGCTGCTTGAAATCTCTCATCAGACAGAGACTCTTTTTTAGTACTTAAAGCCTCTTTCTTTACTGAGGGTGGTGTGGTCTTTTTGGTAGATGACACTCTTTTTACAGCCTCATCAGAGTGAGTGTTGTCCGTATCATCAATAGCACCCGTAGCTACCAAGAACGTGTACAATAGGGAGTATTTAAGTGCATAGGTGGTCGCTTTACCAGCACCCTTATCAGAGGGGTCTGTTCCGTGACCATAACCTGATATTATTTCGCTTTCTCCGCTAGAGTGAATTAATTTGTATTTGGTTTTAACCTCAGTGAAATAAGAAAACTTAGTGGTTGGATTCCCAGAGTAATCGGTTGTTTCCCATGAAGATATAGTCACCTTTGGCTCTACGTCTACTGGTAAGATTATAAGTCCGTTCTTTCTCATTGAGCTCCCGATAAGCATTTTTACATCTGCATCAGATACTCCCTTATAAGAGTTCTTACCCTTACCAACAGTCATGCTTTTGTCAATGGTCTTACAATCTTCCATCACTGCGATAACTGCTTCTACTAATCCTTTGTTTTTGTTCATCTTTCTTTGTATTTAATTGATTATTTTTTTAAAATTTCCTTTATCTCATTGACTCTCTTCACTAATGTGTGTTTTTGGTATCCTTGCATATCCCAGTCGCAAATGTCTTTTATAATACCATCTGTGATTTTTCTTATCACAACCATCTTCCTCTTAGCTCTCATTCTTATAACTTCATTAGACTTTCTGTTAAGAACTCTTTCTAATGCTTTAGAATCACTGAGCATAAGCTCTTTATCAACCTCCTCACAAATAGTAAGGACGTAGTTCTCGTAAGATGAATCATAACTCATTATGTTTTTGACACTTTTTCGTGCGGCTATAAACGTAGTTCTGTCCCAATTGAAATGTGATGATAACTCTGCTTGAGAACATTTCATTCTTTCAAGCAAGACGTACATAAGAATCTTTCTTGGCTCCACGTACTCCTTAAACCTAGAGCGATTTATCAACCAATCTTCTGGAGCGTGAGTCATCTCTGAGACTTTATCGACAATTATTTTTATAATTTTGTTAGTGTTGTTGATACTTTCAAGCTCTAATTTAGCCTTTAACTCAAGACTTAGAGAGGGGTGTATAGGTGTAACCTGCATCTTTTAAATCGTTTTCTGTTAGTAATGTTTTTCCTCCCGTTCTGATTTGGTATGGGAGCATACCTTTTTCTTTCTTTGAACACTTATTCTTCACCAAAGATATTAAATTGTTAGTATCTATGCAATAGTAATTAACATTTTTTATTATAAAAAAGTCATATTTATTTGAAAACAGAGGAGAATCTCTTCCTATATCTATGACCAAGCCCTCTATTATCTTAGTGTTATATGTCACCGAAAACTCTGCTTCATCAGTTCCCATCTTGTTCATAGTATGCACAGATAGCTGTATAATTCGCTTAACAGCCTCAGCTTCTTTAAACTTTATCATAATAATGGAGCGTGAAACCCATTCATCACATAGTGTGGATGGGAGGTAAGCGACACGCTAACGCCTTTAAAATTAAGTGAATTTAAAATTATTTTCTGATATATGAAATTTTTTAGTATATTTGCAGTATGAAGTTGACGCTGAAAATTAAACTTTTGCCTACTGATGAACAGGCTAACTTGCTTCTCGAAACGATGAAGGAAGCTAATACTGTTTGTAATGCCATTTCTGATGTTGCTTGGCAAGAAAAGATTTTCAATAACTTTAAACTGCATCACAAAGTTTACCATTCTTACAAGGCTACTTTTCAGCTTTCTTCTCAGATGATTATCAGGCAGATTGCTAAAGTTGCTGATGCCTATAAGTTGGATAAGAAAACTAAACGCACTTTCAAGCCACTTGGGAGTATTGCTTACGACAGTAGGATTATGACCTACAAACCTAACAACGTGGTTTCTTTGTGGTGTATAGGTGGCAGACAAAAGATTGACTTTGTTTGCCATAATCATTCTTACATTCCTTACATTAAAGGGGAGGCTGATTTGGTTTACAAAAAGGGCAAGTTTTACCTTTTTCAAACCGTTGACGTTCCCGAAGAAGATATTGAGGATGTGGAAGAATTTATCGGAGTAGATTTTAAATAAATGAATTATGAGAGATACATTAAAAGCATACTTTTCAGGACATTTTGATGGAGAAGGTTGTATTAGGTTTAGATTAAAAGACAAATCACGAGCCTTTAGGACACCACACGTACAAATACAATTAGCACATTTACCAACATTAAAAATGTACCAAAAAAACTTTGGTGGAAATATATATACAGCAAAAAATAAAACAGGTAAACCGATGTTTAAATGGTTTTTGTCTAACTTTAACGACATTCTGTTGTTTATAGATACAATAGAGCCTTTTTCGATTGAAAAAAAAGACCAACTTTTACTTGCAAAAGAGTGGTTGGTAAAACGTAGTGAGTTAAAAAAAACTGTTAAACTTCCAGATTCTTTTATAGAATATACAAACGAATTACATAACAAATGTACTTTGTTAAAAAAATAGACAAGCCTGAAAGACAGATTATGTATTGCTCTTTGCATTCGTAGTTATTGTCTAAAACCCATTCGGTCTTTAGCCGATGGGTAGTTTATTGTTTATCGTTTTCTTCAACACTATTTTTGTAAAAGTCAAACACTAGGTCTCTAAGTTCGTTTCTGTTAGGGCAGCACGCATAGGCTGTGACTATATCCAACACATCTGCTGCATCGTCCTCCATAGCCTCCACCATCTGTTCTTCCAAGTCTGGATGGGTGAGTATGTTTCTGTCAAACAACATCCCCGCTTTGATGAAGTCGTTAAAGTACTTCTTGTATCTCTGCCTTACAAAAGGACGCTGTAAGATTGTTACCTGATGAACATTAAGAGCGTTCACCATGAGGTTAAGAACTGCAATGTTCATGATGTCCTCTGGGGTCATTTTAACGCTATTGGCGTTAGGTCTAATTTTTTCCATTCTATTATTTCTGTTACTGTTATATTTTCTGTTAATTTTAACCCTGCCCTCTCTTTTATTCTGCTGATGAGGTAGGGACTATTGTGTATCACACCAAGGTTATTGGTGGTTGCCGATATTCTAACGGTCTTGTGTTGACCTTTCTTCCCTCGCCTTATCCTGAGCTCAAGGTAGTAGTGAGTCTTCATTTTTTTACCCAATTGATTTTAAATTTTTCTATCATGCAGATGGCTTCTTTACTATCCACTTCTTTTCTAGGGAGCACATCTTTCCCGTACTGCTTGTACAGATTAATGTACTGACCAGTAACAATGGTTGCGTATAGCTCGTTGTTTTTTAGAAAGATAATCTCTAAGGTGGTGTGATTTAGTAGCCGTGCCTTCTTGAAAACTATTTTATNTTTGCTCAGTAGGTCTCTTAAAAGAAATAATAATTCCTTTAAGAAGTCTGTATTTAGTAATTCCATTTGTTTTTAATTGTAAAATTTATTACTATCATGCTAATCCCACCATTTTTCGATGTTTTGTTCCATTAATTTAAACAGTAACTTTATTGCTCTTTTATGGTTGATGTGTCCAATATTCATTGCAAGTCTTTGTTTAACCTCTAAACTATCTTTACCATCTAATGAGAATGTAGCTTCA
>JGI26086J50260_1001925_pt1 | contig 11613 bp, 13 predicted proteins | sample SaaInl3SG_22_DNA_FD_50260 | JGI IMG/M metagenome (IMG submission 50260)
TCTTTCCATTTTCAGGTTCCCATCCGCAGCATACAAACTTCAATTTGCCCATTCCAAATTCTGTAATCAAAACTTCTTCAATCTCTTTTGAGTCCATTCCTGAAACTTTATATTTAGCTTCTAGAATGGTTTGCTCAGTTCCACTTTTACATTCAATAAATTTAACCTTATTAGGTTTTTTAGCATATCTATCAAATAAATCTCCACATTCCAAATTTTGATTAGAACAAGAGCCTAACAAAATTGAAGCAAAAAGAAATACCATTAAAATTAACTTGTGTTTCATTTTTTAGATTTTATAATGCTAACGGTCTAGTATAAGAATAGTTGCGGGTTTGCTTGCGAGGATCTTCCGAAGGAAAATTAGACGTAGTAAACTTGCACCGACCTTTGGTTAAGTCCAAAATTTAGCGATTATTTTTATACATTGTTGTAAAACGTTTTTTATTCTAATTTACTCAATTCCGATATTCTTTTAAGAGCACTTATGAAGTTTTCCTGTTTGTTTTTATCACACCAATCAAATAAATATATATTGTACGATTTAGTTAGTTTAATTTCCGAGTTTTCTTTGTGGATATAATTGATAACTGAATCTTGGCCAATCCCTTTAATTTTTAAAGAACGCCAAAGGTCGGAAGTCGAACTTATATTTTCTAAATCAAGATACACTTTGTCCAAAGGAATATCCCACTTTTTAATAAAGTCCGATTGAGATTTTCCAACATAAAAAGTCATAGTAGAGTCAATTGGATTGTATTTAGCTTTAGTATGCACTTCTAATTGATTTGCGTTAGTACATTCGAACATATAGTTTTCTATAATTCCGCCTAAATAGGTCATATCAGTACTTTTTTCAATCTTGTCTTTTTCAGAAGAACAAGAAAGAATTAATAAAAATGATAGTATGCTGATTGTCTTTTTCAAATGTTTTACAACTATTGTATATGTACACCTTTAGGTGTGTTTATTTCCGTTATATTTTTATTTTATTCCACAATACTTCCCAAATCGGCATATTGTTGAACTTTTTGATTTGTAAAAATCATCCAAAGGATTTTTTATTTCCCCAATTTCTTGCTCTAAAAGTTGTTTGGCTAAACGGAGGGTACAAAGTTGTTCCCAACCCAAAAAAGAGTGCAGGGGATTGTACTCCTTATAGAAGAAGATTTTATGATACGGCCACTTGCTGTGAATAGCGGTTAAGTAGGACATGGTTAAAGAACAGATTTGGGTACTGTTTCATTTCAAATGTAATAAAAAAAGAAAAGCCCTCAGAAAGAGGGCTTTAAAAATATAAAAGAAAGATCTACTTATAGGTGAATCACTTCATCGTAAGCATCGGCTACGGCCTCCATCATTGCCTCACTCATGGTCGGGTGGGGGTGAACCGCTTTGAGCACTTCATGGCCTGTGGTTTCGAGCTTACGTCCGAGTACCGCCTCAGCGATCATGTCGGTAACTCCGGCCCCGATCATGTGACAACCCAACCATTCGCCATATTTAGCATCAAAAATCACCTTAACAAAACCGTCTGAAGTTCCGCTGGCTTGTGCTTTTCCAGAGGCAGAGAAAGGAAATTTTCCTACTTTGATGTCATAGCCTTTTTCTTTGGCTTGAGCTTCGGTGAGCCCTACAGAGGCTACTTCAGGGTAACAATAGGTACAGCCTGGAATGTTTCCATAATCCAAAGCTTCTACATGCTGTCCTGCAATTTTTTCAACACACAATATCCCTTCAGCAGAAGCGACATGGGCTAGGGCTTGTCCAGAGGTTACATCTCCAATGGCATAATAGCCTGGGAGGTTGGTTTGATAGAAGTCGTTCACTAATATTTTGTCTCGGTCTACCACAATTCCAACGTCTTCTAGGCCTAAATTTTCAATGTTGGTTTTGATTCCAACTGCGGACAATACGATGTCTGCTTTCAATGTTTCTTCGCCTTTTGCTGTTTTAATAGTTGCAGTAACGCCTTTTCCTTTGGTATCTACTTGAGTTACTTCAGCACCNGTTAAAATGTTAATTCCACTTTTCTTGAAAGAACGTTCTAGTTGTTTAGAGATTTCTTCATCTTCTACGGGTACTATGCGATCTTGGTATTCTACTACAGTCACTTCAGTTCCCATAGCGTTGTAGAAGTAGGCAAATTCGATTCCAATGGCACCAGAACCAACCACAATAAGTTTCTTAGGTTGTTTTGGTAAAGTCATTGCTTCNCGNTAACCAATTACCTTTTTNCCNTCTTGTGGAAGGGAGGGAAGCTCACGGGAGCGGGCTCCTGTGGCAATAATAATATTTGAAGCACTGTATTCTTCAGTTTTATCATTTGAAGTCACACTTACTTTTTTACCCGCAAGAATTTTTCCATGACCTGTTAAAATATCAATTTTGTTTTTCTTCATCAGAAATTGTACCCCCTTACTCATTCCGGCTGCAACATTTCGACTACGATTTACTACGGCATCAAAATCTTTGTCGTATTCCTTTACAATTAACCCATAGTCTCCAGCATGTTTTAAATAATCAAAAACTTGAGCAGATTTAATAAGGGCTTTGGTTGGTATACAACCCCAGTTCAAACACACTCCGCCTAAACTTTCTTTTTCAACAATAGCGGTTTTAAAACCTAATTGTGAGGCTCTAATTGCTGTAACATAGCCACCTGGACCGCTTCCTACTACTATAATATCATATGAACTCATGAAGTGTAATTTAAATTCGCTGCAAATTTACAAAACTAGAGAGAATATTTTGCTCTAATTTTCCTCCTTCGTGAAATCTATGCTGGCAGCATTGACACAATAGCGTTCTCCTGTTGGGGTAGGGCCATCATTAAACACATGTCCTTGGTGTCCACCACATTGAGAACAAACAATTTCTGTGCGGATCATTCCATGGCTATTGTCTTTAATGAATTCAATGGCTCCCGGAATTGCAGTATCATAGGAAGGCCATCCGCAACCACTATCAAATTTGGAAGAAGAATCATAAAGGGCTTGTCCACATCCTTTGCAGGTGTAAATTCCGTTTTCATGATGATCATTAAATTTTCCAGTAAAGGGGCGTTCGGTTCCTTTTTTTCTTAAAATGTGAAACTCTTCAGGAGACAATTGTTCTTTCCATTCAGTTTCTGTTTTTTTTATCGGATACTCTTTATTGCTCATTTTTTGGTATAAATGCCAAAGCGGCTGAATTGATACAATGTCTTTGTCCTGTTGTTTTGCGTGGACCGTCATTAAACATATGTCCTAAATGTCCACCACAAGTATTGCACTTTAATTCCGAACGAGGATATCCAATTTTATAATCCACATCGTATTCTAAATTTTCTTCAATACCTCGATCAAAGGAGGGCCAACCTGTTCCAGAGTCAAATTTGTGTTGGGATTCGTACAAGGGAGTTTTGCAGCCACCACAAACATAGGTTCCTTCTTTTTTATTGTCATTTAAGGGACCTGTAAAGGGACGTTCCGTTGCCGCTTGACGAAGAACTCTGTAAGCTAAAGGAGAAAGACTTGCTTTCCATTCTGCTTCAGTTTTGACTACGGCATAGTCTTTTTGGGGACTCTTTTTTTCTTGAGAATTGCCTTGGCAAGAAACCAGCAAGGCAAGTAGGAGTAGGGGGAAATATTTCATCATCTTTTTTTATCAAAATTACTAATCTTTTTTTCACCCAAAACCGAATCTGCTTTCTTTGTAGAAATTTAACATAGTTTAGATATAAATGCGCTATTTTTAAATTTTAAAACACCCCCCAATGCGACCTACTTTTTTTCTAATACTGCTTATTCTTATTTCAGGATGTAAAGTGAATCACTTAACAGGAAAGAAAACATTTAATGCCTTTTCTAACAAGCAATTGTTTCCTATGGCTTTGCAACAATACAATTCATTTTTAAAAGAAAATAAACCTGTCATGGGTACTAAAGCGCAACGACAAATCTCTAAAATAGGAGTTGATATTGCGCTAGCGGCACAAAAATATTTTGCTTTCAAGGGGCAGCCAAATTTCTTGAAAGAGTATGATTGGGAATATAATTTAGTAGAGAATGAACAACGCAATGCTTGGTGTATGCCAGGAGGAAAAATCGTTTTTTATACCGGTATACTCCCCATAGCCGAAAACTCCGATGGGATAGCTGCCATTATGGGTCATGAAGTAGCACATGCGCTTGCTGATCACGGAGGACAGAGAATGTCAATTAGTTTGGCACAACAAGGATTAAATATTCTTGCAGTAAAAGCCACAGAAAAGCAACCTGAGGCAAAGCGGAAAGCAATTCTAACAGCCTATGGAATCGGTTCCTCAGTGGGAGGGGTATTGCCTTTTAGTAGAAAGCACGAATCTGAAGCGGATAAAATCGGTTTAGAACTAATGGCTATTGCGGGGTATAATGTTGATGAAGCGCCAAAATTATGGGAACGTATGAAAGCAGCTTCAGGGGGAAAATCACAACCCGAAATTTTGAGTACTCATCCCTCTAATCAAAGACGTATTGACAATTTAAAGCTTTGGGCTTCCGACGCTAAACTTTTAGCTAGCAAAATCAATAGTATTAAATATTAATTTTGCTGTTGATTTTTCATTACATTGAGTGACTAAATTGATTTAATGTTAAGTTTAAAAACCCCTTTAGAGAAAGGAAGTAAAAAAATAATCAATGCCTGGACTTTTTATGATTGGGCGAACTCAGTTTATCCATTAGTCATTTCTTCGGCTATTTTTCCAATCTATTACGGTGCTTTGTTTTCGGAAAGTAATATCATTTCTCTTTTTGGTTATGATGTAAAAAATACTGCCATGATCAGTTTTGTAACTGCTGCAGCTTTTTTTATTGTTGCTTTTATGTCTCCTTTACTTTCTGGAATCGCAGACTACATAGGAAATAAGAAACGCTTTATGAAGCTTTTTGTTTATATCGGTGCGTTTAGTTGTATGGGTTTGTACTTCTTTGAATTGGAAACCATTTACTTGGGATTGTTTATACACTTTCTTGGGCTAATAGGGTATTGGTCAAGTTTAGTATTCTATAACTCATACCTTCCAGACATTGCTTTCCCAGAACAACAAGATAGGGTGAGTGCCAAAGGATTCTCAATAGGGTATATAGGAAGTGTTCTTTTATTATTGTCAAATTTAGCAATGGTAATGAATCCCGATTGGTTTGGTATTACAGGAACAGAAGGAGAAGCCGCTATGAAAGCCATGAGGTATTCGTTTGTGTCAGCAGGTATATGGTGGGTGCTTTTTAGTCAATATTCATTTTATTATTTACCAAAAGGAAATCGTGAAGTAAAAGTCACCAAAGATGTTTTTTGGAACGGATATAAAGAGTTGAAAAGTGTTTGGAATCAACTGGAGCACAACAAGGCAATGAAACGTTATCTTCCCGCATTTTATATGTACAGTATGGCATTACAAACGGTTCTCTTGGTGGCTGCATATTTTGGAGAAGAAGAAATTCAATGGGGAAGTGCAGGTGAAAAAACAACGGGTTTGATTGTAAGCATATTGTTAATACAGATTGTAGGAATTTTGGGAGCTTTTTTAACTGCCAGAGCTTCAGAACGTTTTGGAAACATCCGCGTTTTAATTGTTGTTAATCTCATTTGGGCAGCCTTGTGTTATTACGCCTATCATATCGAGACTCCTATGCAGTTTTATACTGTAGCAGGATTAGTAGGAATGGTAATGGGAGGGCTACAAGCGTTATCGAGGTCAACCTACTCCAAGTTAATCCCTCAAACAGACGATACAGCCTCATTTTTTAGTTTTTATGATGTAACTGAAAAAATAGGGATCATTGTTGGAATGTCCCTATTTGGAATTATTGATCAGATTACGGGGAGCATGCGAAATGCAATTTTATTTTTCATGCTCTTTTTTATAGTGGGAGCACTTATGCTATTTCGTGTTCCACGAGAGAAACTGAGTTAATCTCTTACAGAGATATCACCTGAACCTGTTATTTTTGTTTTTTGTTTTTTTGGGTTTCCTTTACAAACAACATCTCCTGATCCAGTTATAAACGCATCTAATATTTCTGAAGCATACATGTCAATGTCTCCAGATCCCGTGATTTTTGCTTTTCCTGTGGAAGCTTCGACACCAGTCGCTTCTATTTCTCCAGAACCGGTTACAGTAAAATCTACAGTGGATGCATCTCCTTCTAATATAATCTCTCCTGAACCTGTAACCATTGCATCTAGATGATTTACATCTACAGAAATATTAATATCTCCAGAGCCAGAGACTATCGTTTTAAAGTGATCACCTTCAAGGGTGAAACGTGAGTCAATTTCTCCGGAACCACTTAAGATGACTTTGTCAATATCTTCTACTGGGATGGTGATATAAACCGTTTCGGTATCCCAAGTTCCAAACCACGACTTTTCTTTTTGTTTGATGGTCAAGGTTCCGTTTTTTACGTTTGAGGCTATTCTCTCAAGGTCTTCCTCATCACCTTTGAGTTCAATGGTACCTTCAGCACCTGAGATTAAAGTGACTTTATAGCTTCCAGCGATATGAATACCATCGTAGGTTCCAACATTTCTTTTTTCAGTTTGTTGCGCTTTTATAGCTTGGGTATTGAGGCAAATCATTGCCAATAGGATTAATAAATTTTTCATAATAATTTAATTTGAAGGGTTAATTTTGACACCTCCAAATTCGGAAGTGATTTTTAAAGTAGATAGGTTTGTTTGTGGATTATAAATTCCTTTAAAATATTTTTCAGTAGCCCTGCTATTCTCAATAGAGTGATCTAACGGAAGCGAAGATCTAAAACCGGCATATTCTAAATTGATTTCGTAAGAAAAAGACCAATTTTCATCAATTCCTAATTGAATAGAAGTGTATTCTGAATTAATATCTACCTCTTTCACTGAGGCATTAATACGTTTAACTTGTATTAATCCAAATTCGTTTTCTAAGCTAAGGAGGTTGTTTACGGTGCCACATTTGAGTGTTAAATAGTCTCCATTACCTTCCAAAGTTCCGATGTTTTCAATGAGAATCTTTCCATAATCATTATTGAAATTTATTGTATTTACGGTATCAAAAGATGCATTGGTGTAATCTGCAATTAATTCAATATCTCCCGCTTTTTCAATATCAAAACTAGAATAATCAGCGTTTATCTTTCCACCTTGCAAAAAATCTATGGTGGAATTTGAGGTGTAATCGAAGTTTAGCACATTGTTGGGGGCGTATAAATCACCCAAAATCATTTTCCCATAATCACAATTAATCGTTGCTTGTCCCTCTAGACTGTTTAGACGAATGGTTCCATAATCATTCGTTAAATCCACGCTGTTGGTTCTCGGGAGTTTGATAGAATAATCAATTTTATAACTAATGGCACTACTGGAAAACCATTTAAAGCCCCAATTTTCTTCAATTTTCGTTTTTGCCATTACTTTTTCTTTGTCTAGAGAAAACAGAATTTCAATGGCATCAAGTTTTTCTTGAACACTTTTTGGATTTCTCCCTTTAACGGTTATGAGGACATCAATGACCACTCTATTTTCATCCCAACTGCTAATGTTTAAATCCCCAAAAGCATTTTCAATTTCAACCAAGGCGGTTGGAATGACTTCTATTTCCTTGTGGATTTTTTTGCTGTTTTCTTGAACTTTGGCAAAAAGAGTGCTGAACACTCCCAAGCAAAGCAGAAAAGCTAGATTTATTCTAAAGTAATTCATTTTCATTTTTTTGAAGGTAGATTAATTGATTTTGTAATTCTGTTAAAAGGTCCATTTGCGTTTTAAGATTGGCAATTAGAGCTTGTATGAGTTTGGATTGATTGGGTTCATCTTCCCATTGCTCATATAATGTTTTATAATCAGCTTGAATTCGATTCATTTGAACTTTATAATCTTTTAAAAAACGTTTCCCTTGGGGGGAATCAAAAGCAGCAATTTCCTCTAGTTGTTGATTGATAATTAGCGTAAAATGAGCCTCGGCTTTTTGGAAATTTATTACTTCGTCTGTGGGGGTTCTTGAAGAAACATATAAGTTTGACTCATTCCAATGCATAAAAGGATCACGGCAGCCCAACGCAAGAACCTACGTCGCATACGAACTTGTTTATGAGCTACTAAACGTTTTGAAAAACGTTGTTCGTGACCCTCTGGAAGTTTTGGCGGTATTTGATCAGCCTTCCAATTTTCAAAAGCCTTTTTGATTGTTAAACGATTCATACTAATAGTTTTTTTAATTGTTCCCGTGCGCGAGAAAGTGTTGTTCTACAATTGGCATTGCTCCAATTCATAATTTCACTAATTTCTTGATGATCATAACCCTCCAAGTAATACAGTTGTAGAATTAATTGATATCGCTCATTTAATTGATTTAAAGCAGCATCAAGCTTTCCTTTTTCATCTTCAAAAGTGAATTCAAAATCCTCTTCTTGGTTTTCACTTAGTTCAATTTTATTCTCAAATTGATCCTCCCGAATAAAGCGTTTGTTTTTTTGATAATAAGCAATGCTTTTTCGGATCACAATTTTATGAAGCCAACCTTCAAAACTTCCTTCTCCCTGATATTGATCCAAACGTTGAAAAGCAGTAATAAAACCTTCTTGAACTGCATCTAATGCATCATCTGCATTTTTTACTATGCGATATGCACTGTAATAAAGACTTTGATTAAATCGGTGATAGAGTTCCATTTGCGCTTTTTGATCCCCTCTTTTACAAGCGAGGATAAGTATATTTATATGTTGATTTTTATAATTCAAATTGCGACGTTCATTTATATGAGTAATAAACCTAGAAGATGTTACACTTTACTATAAAAAATTAGTGATGGCACAACTATTGCCCATATTAAACTGTTGTTGTTAAAGAGGTTTCAAAATTTCTAATATTGTTTAAAAATCTAATGAATCCTTGGTAATAATGACATAATGACCTAAAAAAAATTAAATGGCGAAATCCTTTTTTAATGCAGTTGACAACTTGTCACTGCAAGATATAGAATCCGAAGCGGATTTGATTCCTTTAATGTCAACCGAAGATGAAGAAGCATTAGAAAATGAAGCTTTACCTGAGGTTGTTCCGTTACTACCGCTCAGAAATACAGTTCTTTTTCCCGGTGTTGTAATTCCGATTACGGCGGGAAGAGATAAATCGATTCAATTAATAAAAGATGCCAATAAAGCAGATAAGATTATTGGAGTGGTGGCTCAGCGAAATGAAAATGAAGAAAACCCTGGTGCAAAAGACATTTACACTTTAGGAACTGTTGCTCAAATACTAAGGGTATTGAAAATGCCCGATGGAAATACAACCATCATTATTCAAGGGAAAAAGCGTTTTGAGATCGATGCAATTACAGAAGAGGAACCTTACTTAAAGGCTAAAATCAAAGCGGTCAAGGATCAAATACCTGAACCAAACGACAAAGAGTTTAATGCTACTATAGATTCTATTAAGGATTTAGCCTTGCAAATCATTCAAGAGAATCCCAATATTCCCTCAGAAGCTTCTTTTGCCATTAAGAATATTCAAACCGCCTTCTTTCCTTATCAATTTTGTTGCTTCCAACATGAATGTTGCGGTAAAACAAAAACAGAGTATTCTTACAGAGGTTAGTTTGCATCAACGTGCTTTAATGTGTTTGAAGCATATGAATGAAGAATACCAAAAACTAGCGCTTAAAAATGATATTCAATCGAGAGTACGATCAGAAATGGATACTCAGCAACGTGAATATTATTTACATCAGCAAATGAAAACCATACAAGAAGAATTGGGTGGGGTTTCTTATGAAGAAGAAGTTGAAGAAATGAAAGCGCGTGCCAGTAAGAAACTTTGGTCGGAGGATGTGGGAAAGCATTTTGAGAAAGAGTTAATGAAAATGCAACGTATGAACCCTCAAGTTGCAGAGTACTCAATTCAACGAAATTATTTAGACCTATTCTTGGATTTGCCTTGGAATGAGTTTTCCGAGGATAATTTTGATCTTAAACGAGCTCAAAAGATTTTAGATCGGGATCATTTTGGTTTGGAAGAGGTAAAGAAACGTGTCATCGAATATTTGGCAGTGTTGAAGTTGCGAAACGATATGAAATCTCCAATTTTATGTTTGTATGGTCCTCCTGGAGTTGGGAAAACTTCCTTAGGGAAGTCTATAGCCGAAGCCCTTGGGAGAGAGTATGTTCGGATTTCATTGGGAGGGATGCGAGATGAAGCGGAAATTCGTGGGCATCGAAAAACCTATATTGGAGCTTTACCGGGAAGAATAATTCAAAGTTTGAAAAAAGCAGGTACCTCTAATCCTGTTTTTGTTTTAGATGAGATTGATAAATTAGCTTCTGGAGTGCAGGGCGATCCTGCTTCAGCACTTTTGGAAGTTCTAGATCCTGAACAAAATCAATCCTTTTATGACAATTTCCTTGAGATGGGATATGATTTATCTAAGGTCATGTTTGTAGCTACTGCCAATAGTCTTGGACCTATCCACCCTGCATTGAGAGATCGTATGGAGATTATAAATGTTAGTGGGTACACTCAAGAAGAAAAGACTGGAATTGCACAAAAGTTTTTATTACCTAAACAGCTTAAAGAGCATGGGATGAATAAAAAGCAATTAACGCTCAAGAAATCTGTTTTAGATAAGATAGTAGAGAGTTATACACGAGAATCAGGAGTTCGAGGCCTTGACAAGCAAGTAGCGAAAGCTGTTCGTTATGCTGCTAAATCCATTGCAATGGAGGAGGAATACAAAATTAACCCTGAATTAGAAGATTTGACAACTATTCTGGGTCCTGCAAAAGTACACCGTGATTTATATGAAAACAATCACGTGGCTGGAGTTGTTACCGGTTTGGCATGGACTTCTGTTGGAGGTGATATTTTATTTATAGAGTCGGCTATTTCTCCAGGTAAAGGGGGATTGAGTATTACTGGAAATCTAGGAAAAATCATGAAGGAATCGGCTACGATTGCTTTAGAATATGTCAAAGCCAATGCCTCTTTAATGGGACTTGATGCGTTTGAATTTGATAAATATAGCATCCATATTCACGTTCCTGAAGGGGCCACACCTAAAGATGGACCCAGTGCCGGGATTACTATGTTAACCTCTTTGGTTTCTTTGTTTACCCAAAAACGTGTGAAAAAACATTTGGCAATGACGGGTGAAATTACACTAAGAGGGAAAGTATTGCCAGTAGGAGGGATTAAGGAGAAAATTCTTGCGGCCAAACGATCCAAAATTAAAGAGATTATTCTTTGTGAAGACAATCGAAAGGATATTGAGGAAATTAACGAGAGTTATTTAAAAGGCTTGCATTTCCATTATGTGAAAGAAATGCATGAAGTGATTTCCTATGCGGTCACCTCTCAAAATGTTGTCAATGCAAAGCAATTAATCTCTTCATAGATAAATGGTTATTTTTACACTATGAAGAAAATCATCATTGCAGTTGATGGATTTGCAGCAACAGGTAAAAGTACTGTTGCCAAAAAAATAGCTACTGCTTTACATTACATCTACATTGATACCGGTGCAATGTACCGTGCTGTCACTTATTTTGGTCAAAAGCAAAACCCTACCGAAAATATAGATGTAGCTCAATTGATTGAATCACTTCCTAAGATCAATAT
>JGI26086J50260_1001930_pt1 | contig 11603 bp, 16 predicted proteins | sample SaaInl3SG_22_DNA_FD_50260 | JGI IMG/M metagenome (IMG submission 50260)
GCTTACAACATTCTTTCCAAGCTGTCGGCTGCGGACAAGAAAAAGGGAGTCGTTGCAGCTTCGGCCGGCAACCATGCCCAGGGAGTTGCCTATGCGGCAAAGCAGCTGGGAATCAAAGCAACGATTTTTATGCCAATCGGCGCCTCATTGCCTAAGTATCAGGCGACCTTGGACTTTGGTGCCAAAGTCGTTTTGGCGGGGGCAATTTTCGATGACACCTTGCGGGCTGCCCAAGAGTTCACCAAGAAAACCGGTGCTATCTTCATCCCGCCATTTGACCACATTGATGTGGTCTTGGGCCAGGGAACGGTTGGCCTGGAAATCATGGAGCAGCTTCCGGATGTAGACAACATCCTGGTTTGCCTAGGTGGCGGAGGCTTAACGGCAGGTGTTGCCACGGCCGCCAAACTGCTTGCAAAACAGCGCGGAAAAAGTGAATGTTTACGCCGTGCAAGCTGAGGCTGCGGCCGCATATCCGGTTTCTCTAAAGGCGGGCAAGCCAACCGAAATAAAGATCTCACCGACAATTGCCGATGGCATCGCCGTTGCAAAGCCAGGAAAAGTCCCATTTGACCTAATTGCCAAGAATGTCGACAAGGTTGTGACTGTGACCGAGGATGAAATTGCTCGGGCCATGGTCGTGCTAATGGAGAAGGCAAAAATGGTGGTAGAGGCTGGCGGCGCTGTTGGCGTAGCGGCAATCTTGGCTAAGAAGCTAAAGCTCAAGGGAACAACCGCCGTGATACTTTCTGGCGGCAACATCGATCCACTCTTGCTGCAGCGTGTGATTCGTCATGGTCTGGCTGCATCAGACCGCTACACAAACATTGCGGTAATGCTCCCAGACAGGCCAGGTCAGCTGGTCAGGACCGCTGAAGCGGTTGCAGCAGCCGGTGCAAACGTGGTTGAGGTGCTGCACACCAGACATGGCAACGGTCTACAAATTAGTGAGGTCGAGCTCGATCTAAGTATTGAAACCCGGGGCAAGGAACATCGAGACGATGTTTTTGCGGCGCTCAAGAAAGCTGGACTGAGTCCAAGGATGACTCAGGACTAGAAGTCGAAGCCGGCAACTCCGGTAATTTCAACGCTAATTTCTTTTCCGTTTGGTGCGGTGAAGCTGACGCTGTCGCCAACTTTCTTTCCGATTACAACGGCGCCAATTGGAGAGTCTGGAGAGTAGACGTCAAGGTCTCCGTCTTCTATTTGTTCTTCAAACTTGGTTCCCTCAAACACCTCGTGGCTGCCCAGGTAGAAGTCCTTTGACGATCCGTTCAGTTTGCAGCTGACCATCAATCCCTGCTTCACGATGCCGTCTGCAGGGTTTGCCTCACCGATCTCGGCACTTGCAAGAATCTCCTCGAGGCGATTGATCCTCGACTCCATCTTGCCCTGCTCCTCCTTGGCTGCGTGGTAGCCGCCGTTTTCCTTCAGGTCGCCCTCTTCACGGGCTTCTTGAATCTTGAGAGAAATAGCGTGGCGCTCAACAGTGATCAACTGAGTCAGCTCTTCCATCAGGCGGTCGTAGGCGGCCTGGGTAAGCAGAATTGGGTCGCTCATAAGAAAATCTCTTTCGGGTATGAAAACAGCCCGCTAAGCGAGCTTCGAAATACTCTAACGCAGCTGGCAGGAGTCAACCAAGCCGGTAACGGCCATTTTAAAAGTGTTGACGGTCACCGTGTAGCGGTTGGTTTGCGAATCCGATGGTCCAAACTCAAGCTCTTTCCAGCCAACAACACCGAAGCTATTGTCGAGCGCTTCAAAGGAACAGATGGCAGTGCGGTCACTGGGTTTGGTTAGCTCGAAATCAATTTCTGTCTGCCAATCAGACACAACTCGAAACCCAATGTCTTTGGACGACACAGGAGAGTAGTTAGCCGCTGCGAAGTAACCAGCGATTGCAATCATGGTCAAGATTCCGCCCAAGGCAAGGATGCGATTGCGTTTTGGGTTTGTCTTGCTCTTGACGCCATAGCGACTAGCTAGCAGCTCTTCATTTCCACTCATGTTGTAACAAGGCTACGACACAGGTGGAATACTTGAGACATGGATTTCCTATTTTCGATTCTGATTGAAGCAACAACCACGCCGACCCCGGTTCCTGATGACAACTACAACTCACCTGGAACCATCGGATTCGTAATCACCTTTGCAATTGCAGCATTGGCTGTGTTGTTGTTTTTTGACATGAACAGAAGAGTGCGGCGAACCAGATACCGCACCGAAATCAGGGCGAAGCTCGCGGCCGAAGAGCTAGAAGGCCTAGAGATTACTAAACCGGATCGCCCGGAACCCCCTAAGAAGCCAAAGCGATCGAGCCCACCAGAGGATCCAGCCCAATAATCAGAGCTGCGCTCCAGTGACAGAAGAATGCGGTCACTGTTAGAGCGTGGAAAATCTCATGGAAGCCGAAGTGCTTTGGGAATGGGTTCGGTTTTTTGAGTCCGTAGATAACGGCACCGACTGAATACATCAATCCGCCAGCAATCACTAGGGTCATCATGATCCAGTTGGTCTCCAAGAAATCTGGAACGAAAAAGACCGCGATCCACCCCATTGCCAAATAGATCGGAACATAGAGCCACCTAGGTGCGTTGATCCAAAAAATACGGAAGCCAATTCCCAAGGCGGCTATCGACCAGACCGAAACCAGCAACCAGAATCCCTTGTCCGCAGACAAAGCACCAACGGCCATAGGCGTGTAGGTTCCAGCAATCAATAGGAATATGTTCGAGTGGTCAATTCGTTTCAGAATCACCTTGGTCAGTGGCCGCCACTTGAAGCGGTGGTACAAAGCCGAGTTTCCAAAAAGCAGCAGTGAACTTGCGAAGTAAACGGCGGCCGCAGTTTTGGCCTGCCAGCCGTCAGAAAAAATAATCAGAATTATTCCGGCAGCGACCACGAACGGAAGCACTCCGGTGTGGATCCAGCCTCGCCAGCTCGGTCGTTCCTCATCCTGGGTAACGGACCCCTTGAGCTGCCCTAGCGGAACGTACAGCGGATCTGGACCCTGAGCTTCAACCATGTCTCCAAGGCTAAGGCATCTGGCAGATTCAGGTAGCATTCAGAGGTGCAAAAGCTCGTTTATGGTCTCTACTCAAAACTGCTGGAACGAGGGCTCCCCTCTGACCAAATGCCAAAGCATGTCGGCGTGCTCGTTGATGGCAACCGAAGGTGGGCTAAAGAACAGGGATTCGATGCAGCCGGCCAGGGCCATGCTGCCGGGGCCAAGAAAATAACAGAGTTCCTGTCCTGGTGCTCAGAACTTGGAATTTCCCACGTCACCCTTTACCTACTGTCAACCGACAACTTGATCGGCAGGAAGGCCCAGGAGCTCGAGGAGCTAATCGGCATAATCGTCGGTCTAGCCGAGGAGCTCGCTCAGATTGGGCGCTGGAAACTGCAAGTTGTGGGGGACCGCGATTCGCTGTCAGAAGAGGCCAACCTTCGGCTGCAGCAAGTCGAGGCTAAAACCGCTGATAATCCTGGACCGCATGTGAATCTCGCAATTGCCTACGGTGGGCGCAAGGAGATTGCCGATGCAATGCGAAGTATTTTGCGCAAGCACGCGCAACAGGGAAGCACTATTGATCAGCTTGCCGAGATCATGACTCCGGAATTGATTGCCGAAAATCTCTACACCGGCGGACAGCCGGATCCAGACCTCCTGATTCGAACCAGCGGTGAACAGCGCTTGAGCGGCTTCTTGCTGTGGCAAAGCGCAAACAGCGAGTTCTATTTCGCAGAGGCACTCTGGCCAGATTTTAGGCGAGTGATTTTCTTCGAGCGCTCCGTGATTTTCAGCGTCGTCACCGTCGATACGGAAGTTAGATTTCGCTTAGGTAAACGATTATCTTTTCGGCGTGTTGGTTGCATTTCGCAGAATCTCCAAGGTTTAGATTGTTGACAGGTTCACCGCAAAGGAGCCAAGTTGGCAAATAGTTCTTCACCTCGAACCCCGTCCAGTGCTGGAAAGCCCAAGGCTCCTGAGGTGGTGAAGACTCCAATAAAGGCCAAAAAGCAAACCCCGCAAACCAAGGTGCGAACTTTCGTACTAGACACCTCGGTCCTGCTGTCCGATCCAAAGGCGATGTTCCGCTTTGCCGAACATGAAGTTGTTCTGCCGATAGTCGTGATCAACGAACTCGAAAAGAAGCGAAACGATTTAGAAATCGGGTTCTTTGCGCGCAAGGCCCTCAGGCTGCTTGATGACCTAAGGAAAAAGCACGAACGATTGGACTTCCCTGTAACGGTTGGTGAATCAGGAACCCTTCGAGTGGAGCTGAACCACATCGAGCAGAGCATTTTGCCTGCCGGTTTTCAGCTTGGTGACAACGATTCAAGAATTCTTGCGGTTGCAGCCAACCTTCAAAATGAAGGCTTCGAGGTAACGCTTGTTTCCAAGGACCTCCCGATGCGCGTTAAGGCTTCATCGATCGGTTTGAATGCCGAAGAATACCTCCACGAACTTGCCACCGAGGAGTGGAGTGGAGTTTCGGAGCTCTCGCTATCGGGTGATGAGATGGCGAACCTTTACGACAATGAAGAGCTGGTGATTGACAGCGCCAAGGAACTACCTCTAAACACCGGTCTAGTTCTAACTTCTGAGCGCGGCAGCGCACTTGGTCGGATAACCGAGAATCGAACCGTCAAGCTGGTTCGAGGCGACCGAGAAATGTTTGGAATGCACGGCCGGTCGGCTGAGCAGCGTTGGCCATCGACTCTTTGCTAGACCCAGACATGGGAATCGTGTCCCTTGGAGGACGAGCCGGAACTGGCAAGAGCGCCCTGGCACTTTGTGCCGGCCTCGAGGCAGTGTTGGAGCGACGTCAACACAAGAAGATCATGGTGTTCCGACCACTGTTTGCAGTGGGCGGCCAAGAGCTTGGTTACCTGCCGGCACAGAAGCCGAAAAGATGAACCCTTGGGCCCAGGCTGTCTTTGACACGCTGGGTGCGCTGGTCTCGAAAGAGGTTATCGACGAAGTAATGAACCGCGGGATTCTGGAGGTTTTGCCTCTTACTCACATCCGCGGTCGCTCGCTTCACGACACCTTCGTCATTGTCGACGAGGCTCAGTCGCTGGAGCGAAATGTGCTGTTGACAATGCTGTCACGCATTGGTCAAAAGTCGCGGGTTGTGCTTACTCACGACGTTGCACAACGAGACAACCTGAGAGTTGGGCGTCATGATGGAGTTGCTTCAGTTGTGGAGACACTAAAGGGTCAGTCGATTTTTAGCCACATAACTCTGACTAGGTCTGAACGCAGCGAAATCGCAGCATTGGTGACAGACCTGCTCGACTAGCTCTGGGGATAACTCGCAGCGTCCCACCAGGGAACCACCTAGCTTTGTTTCGGTGACTATCGAACACCTAAGTTTGCTGCCGCTGTTGCTGATTGCGGTGTTGGCGGTGCCACTTTCCTGGATTGACATTCGCGAACACCGGCTGCCTAACCGTTACACCTATTCCGCTCTGCTCTTTACCGTTGGCTGTTTGTCGGTGGNTACTTTGCTCACAAAGCAGTGGCAAAACCTCGCAGCAGCAATTTCTGCGGGCGCGATTACTTTCCTCGTGGGCTATCTCTTGGCGCGAGCCGGTGCAATTGGCATGGGAGACATAAAACTACTGACCTCAATGCATGCTGCCCTTGCTTGGCAGCATCTGATGTTGCCCCTGATTTCACTTTCCGCTGGGCTGCTGATTGCCACTGTCTATGGACTGGCAGGCATGCTTGTCGGCAAATTCAAGCCAAGTTCGCTAATCCCGCTGGGGCCGTTTCTGCTGATCGGTTTTCTGGGGACTTCTGTCCTGCCGGTGCGAGCTGTTATTGAGGCGGCCTGGTCATAGGCAAGACCTCTAGCAGGCTGTCAAGAAGCTCCACTGTCAGCTTTTCGCCATCAACATATCCCAAGTCCAGGGTCGCCTGCTTCACGGTGATTCCATTTGCAACCGCGTGCTTGGCAATCTTTGCGGCGGCTTCATACCCGATGATTTTGTTCAGTGGGGTCACGATTGACGGGCTCGACTCGGCCAAGGCCTTGGCCTTGTCAACATTTACTTCTAGACCCTCGATTGTCTTGTCGGCCATGACCTTCATCGAGTTGCTCAATAATCTGATTGACTCAAGCAGGGCATTTCCCATCACTGGAATTGCAACGTTGAGTTCGAAACTGCCACTAGCTCCGGCCCAGGTGATGGTGGCATCGTTGCCAATTACTTTGGCGCAGACCATGAGCACAGCCTCCGGAATTACCGGGTTCACTTTCCCGGGCATGATCGAGCTGCCAGGCTGCAGATCAGGCAGCTGCAGCTCTCCGAGTCCAGTGTTTGGGCCAGAACCCATCCAGCGAATGTCGTTGTTGATCTTGGTAAGGCTCACGGCGAGAACCTTCAGCGCTCCGGAAGCCTCGACGAGACCATCCCTGGCTCCCTGGGCTTCGAAATGATCCCTGGCCTCAGTAATTGGCAGACCAGTTTGCTCAACAAGACTGCTGATGATTGCCTGCGGAAAGCCCTTCGGGGTATTGATGCCGGTACCGGTTGCGGTTCCACCCTGAGGGACTTCGCTGACTCTGGGCAGGGCTGCCTCAACCCGCTCGATTGCGTAGCGGATTTGTGCTGCGTATCCGGCAAATTCTTGTCCGAAGGTGACCGGGGTGGCATCCATCAGGTGAGTGCGACCAGGCTTCACAACCTCTTTCCATGCGTTGGCCTTTTTCTCAAGTGATTGAGCCAGGTAGTCAAGCGATGGCAGCAAGTTGTTGATCAGGGCACTGGTCACGGCAACGTGGACGGAGGTTGGGAAAACATCGTTTGACGACTGAGACATGTTCACGTGGTCATTAGGGTGAACCTCTGACCCGAGTTCGGTTGTTGCCAAGGTTGCTAGAACCTCATTCATGTTCATGTTTGAACTCGTGCCGCTGCCGGTTTGAAATACATCGACCGGGAAGTGGTCTAGGTGGTTGCCGGCAATTATTTGATCAGCCGCTTTTTGAATAGAGCTGGAAATTTGTGCATCCAAAATGCCGAGCTTTGCATTCGCAATCGCCGCAGCCTTCTTGATTCGAGCAAGCGCAATGATTTGCTCAGGCTCAAGACCTGAGCCAGAAATTGGGAAATTCTCTACAGCACGTTGGGTTTGTGCTCGATAAAGCGCATCCTTAGGGACTCTTACTTCACCCATAGTGTCGTGTTCGATGCGGTATTCCATTAGTTTTCCTTTGCTTTGTTAGGCAATGTCACCTAGAGCCTCAACCAGGTGAACTTCTCCTAGCGCCAGATTGTACTGCGCTCCGACAATACCAACTTTCCCTGCGGCCACAGCCGAGGCAATTAGTTTTGAGCGATCTGTAATCTCGGCGATGGTGTCCCTGACGTGCCGGTCGGTGAAATCATCGATTGAGGTCTCGCCAGCGGCAAGGGCTCGCTCGATGGTGGGTGTGATTCGGGTCACAATGTTTTGAATAAATTCGCCCTCGGTTTTTAGGGTCCCCTGCTGCGCGCTGACAGTGGCCTTAATTGCTCCACAGTTGTCGTGTCCCAGAATCAGAATTAGCGGAACCTTCAGCACCTCAACTGCAAACTCCAGAGAGCCAAGAATCGTCTCTGCAATAACCTGTCCTGCATTTCTGACCACAAATAGGTCACCCAATCCGACGTCAAAAATCATCTCAGCGGCAAGCCTCGAATCGGAGCAACCGAACACGGCTGCAAATGGCGTCTGCTCGATGGCAAGGTCGCGTCGCTCTTGAGCATCCTGATGTTTGTGGGCAGGAGTACCCGCGATGAAGTTTGAATTGCCGGTAACCAAGAGCTGCCAAGCAGCTGATGCGGTTGTTACTTCTGGCATAAATTCCTAATTTAGCTCGGCTGCAATGGCTTTAGCCAAGACCTCGAAGTCATTGGTATCTGCTGTTCCATAGATTACAACCACTCCATCGCCTACCCTGTGAACCAGTGCATACTCTTTGGTGCCCTTCGGCGCACTGGGGTTGAGAGTTGGCCAAATTTCCCAATTTAGGCCTGCCAGTTCAACTTCGCCCTCTAGAAAGTTTCCGGCCAGCATCTGGCTTTCCCAGGATGGATTGGTTTGAAACACCTGAGACAGCCCCAAGTACTGGTTGTCTTCGGTCACAAAACCGACATACCAACTTTTTACTCCAAGGTCACTTTCAAGTCTGGCGGCATTTGCCCACCAGTCAGCCGGAATTTCAGGGCTAACCGCTGTTTCGCCAAGCGATTCAGAGGCCGATTGGGCGATTGCCTGGTAGTCCACCGCGGTGATTCTGTTGCTGTCGTCGCGCGGAACGCCCAGGTAAATGGCGGCTACCAACCCGGATGTTACAAGTAGCGAAAGTACTAGGTTTCTAACAGTTTGTTTGGCGCGTCTTTGGGCTGCTGCATCACTCACTTGGCTTGACGATCCTTTGCAGCCTTGTCTAGTTTCTTGCGCGCGCCACTGAGCCACTGCTCGCAGTGCTTGGCTAGTGCCTCACCGCGCTCCCAGAGCTCCATAGAGGCCTCTAGGCTTACGTTCTGCTGCTCCAGCTGCTGAACCACCAATTGCAGCTCGTCACGGGCCTGCTCGTAGCTGAGTGAACTAATTTCCTTGGACATCTCTCTCCTTAACAGCGTCGATGGTGGCCGAAATTTCCTTTTTGGCCAAAACTATTTGAATTTTTGCTCCCTTAGCGGGATCAGTTAGGGGTTTGCCCTTGTCGTCTGTTAGCACCGCATAGCCACGCTCGAGAGTTAGCTGTGGCGAAAGTGATCTTGATCTGGCCCGCAGTTGTTGAATCTCGGTCAAGGCTTTTTCGGTTCGATAATCCAGAATCTCGCCGAGCCTCTTAGTTGAGAAACCCAGCAGCTCCTGCTGATTGTCAATGAAACCAAATGGGGATGCGATTACCGGNCGCGACCGAAGCGANAGAATCAGCTGGCTTTGGTTGTCGACAAGCGACGACATTCGAAACCAGATNCGCTCAAAGGCACTGGCGACGTTGGCGCGCTCCTGAGCAATGTCGGGAACGACTCTTTTAGCGGCGTCGGTTGGAGTCGAGGCTCTGAGGTCGGCAACTAGGTCCAGCAGCGGTTGGTCATTCTCGTGACCAATTGCGCTGACAATCGGGGTGCTGGCGTTGGCTGCGGCTCGCACCAGTCGCTCATCACTAAAGGCAGCAGGTCCTGAAAGCTGCCACCGCCTCGAGCAATGATGATTACGTCCACTTCAGGATCAGCATCAAGCTGCTCCAGGGCAAGGATTATTTCATTTGCTGCTCGATCGCCTTGAACCAGGGTGTTGATTACTTCAAACTCCACCTCTGGCCAGCGCAGTCTGGAATTTTCAAGCACATCCTTTTCGGCGTCTGAATTCGCTCCGGTAATCAGGCCAATTTTGTTCGGCAAAAACGGCAGCGGCTGCTTTCTAGAAGCATCGGTAAGACCTTCGGCAATCAGCTGGAGTTTTAGTTTTTCAATTCGCTCCAGTAGTTCACCCAGGCCAACCTTGTGCATTTGTATTACGCGCATCGTAAGTTTGCCGTTTTTCGGCCAAAACACTGGTTGCACCAGCGCTACAACGCGGTCACCCTGACTCAGCCCAGGTGCTATTTCCGCCCCAGAGTTCGGAAAAGCGTGTATTTCGATGGCATTTTCGACGTCAAGATCGCGGATTGAACCAAATGTTCCAGAGCTCCGCTCTGTGAATGACTGCAGTTCACCCTCAACCCAGACTTTTCCAAGTTTTTCAATCCAATCCTTTAGCGATTTAGATAGAGCAGAAACCTGCCAAGGGGAATGCTCGGTGCTAACTTTGGATTGATTATCAACGCCCGCTGCTTGTTGCATCCTTGCCTCCTAGCAGCGGTAATTAGAATTGAATGGTGACCCTAATCAACAATACCGACCAAACCGACACTGACTCGACTAAAAAAGTCCTTCTGGCAGCCCCTCGCGGCTACTGCGCAGGCGTTGATAGAGCGGTGATTGCGGTTGAAAAAGCGCTTGATCACTACGGTGCCCCCATCTATGTGCGCAAGCAGATTGTGCACAACAAACATGTGGTCAGGTCACTTGAAAAGCGCGGCGCAATTTTTGTGGATGAGGTAGATGAAGCCCCAGAGGGCTGCATCATGATTTTCAGTGCACACGGCGTATCTCCAGCTGTAATCAAGGCCGCAGAGGCCAGGAATCAGCAGACAATCGATGCAACCTGCCCGCTGGTGACAAAGGTGCACCGAGAGGTTCAAAGATTTGAGAAAGAGGGCTACGACATCCTTCTAGTCGGTCACGAGGGCCATGAAGAGGTTGAAGGAACAGCAGGCGAAGCTCCGGATGTGGTGCAGCTGGTTGATGGTGAGCAGGGGATCAGGGACGCAAAGGTGAAGGACCCGAGCAAGGTCGTTTGGCTATCTCAAACCACCCTTTCAGTCGATGAGACCATGGACACAGTCCTGAAGCTGCGTGAGAAGTTTCCAACGCTCCAGAATCCTCCCAGCGATGACATTTGCTATGCAACCCAAAACAGACAAGTTGCAATCAAAAAGGTCGGAGCCGACTCTGACCTGGTGATTGTTGTTGGTTCAGCTAACTCCTCCAACACAGTGCGCCTGGTTGAAGTTGCCCTAGATGCCGGTGCCAAGGCTGCCTACCGCGTAGATTTCGCCTCAGAAATCAAACCGGAGTGGTTTGAGGGCGTGAAAACAGTCGGCGTCAGCTCTGGTGCGTCGGTTCCCGAGGAGCTTGTTGATGAGGTCCTGGAATACCTTGACAAAAATGGCTTCGGAAATGTTTCAACTGTCACCACCGCAGAAGAAGATATTCAGTTCTCGCTGCCAAAGGAACTCAGGAAAGACCTAAAGAGTGCCGGACATAACACTTCCTTGAAAAAGAGTTAGTCGAAGGATTTCGAGCTAACCTCGGATCCGTCGCGGTTAAACGTTTTCCACACTCCGACCTGAGATCCGAGGTTGAAAGATCCGCTGCGCATCAGCGAACCGTCTTTCCGAAAAAACTCCCAATAGCCGTGCATCTGGCCGTCGAGGTACTCACCTTTGAACCGAGGAAGTCCGTTGGCGTAAAAGGGGTTGTGTTCCCCTTCCATTGCTACCAGCTAGATTTGCCGGCTGAGCCAAGCTGGTTTGCGGCTTCAACTACTCGCGCAGCCATTCCGGCTTCGGCACTAGCGCCCCAGTTGCGTGGGTCATAAAGCTTCTTGTTTCCGACTTCGCCATCAATGCGAAGAACTCCGTCGTAGTTTTTTAGCATGTGGTTCACCACTGGCCTGGTGAACGCGTACTGGGTGTCGGTGTCAATGTTCATTTTGATGACCCCAAAAGACACTGCGTCAGCAATTTCCTGCTCGGTTGAGCCGGAACCACCATGGAAGACCAAATCAAACGGGTTTTCCTTGCCGTACTTGGTGCCGATCTCTCTTTGGATTTCCTCAAGCAGCTCAGGGCGAAGGTGAACGTTTCCTGGCTTGTAAACGCCATGAACATTCCCGAAGGTAAGTGCGGCGATGTAGCGACCATTCTCGCCAAGGCCAAGTGCCTCAACGGTCTTCTGTCCGTCTTCAACCGTGGTGTAGAGGTGCTCAT
>JGI26086J50260_1001932_pt1 | contig 11599 bp, 8 predicted proteins | sample SaaInl3SG_22_DNA_FD_50260 | JGI IMG/M metagenome (IMG submission 50260)
GAGATTCCTGAGGTTCCTGAGGTTCCAGAAGAACCACTTGTTCCTGAAGTTCCAGAAGATCCACTTGTTCCTGAAGTTCCAGCAGATCCACTTGTTCCTGACGTTCCAGAGATTCCTGAGGTTCCACTTGTTCCTGAAGAGCCACTTGTTCCACTAGTTCCAGCAGATCCTGAAGTTCCACTTGTTCCAGAAGAGCCTGAGGTTCCTGAGGTTCCAGAGATTCCTGAGGTTCCACTTGTTCCAGAAGAACCACTTGTTCCTGAAGTTCCAGCAGATCCACTTGTTCCTGAAGTTCCAGCAGATCCACTTGTTCCTGATGTTCCAGAGATTCCTGAGGTTCCTGAGGTTCCAGAAGAACCACTTGTTCCACTAGTTCCAGCAGATCCTGAAGTTCCACTTGTTCCAGAAGAGCCTGAAGTTCCTGAAGTTCCAGAAGAGCCTGAAGTTCCTGAGGTTCCAGAAGAACCACTTGTTCCTGAGGTTCCAGCATAACCACTTGTTCCCGAGGTTCCAGAAGAACCACTTGTTCCTGAAGTTCCAGATATTCCTGATGTTCCTGAAGTTCCAGAAGAGCCTGAGGTTCCTGAAGTTCCAGCAGAACCACTTGTTCCTGAGGTTCCAGAAGAACCACTTGTTCCTGACGTTCCAGATATTCCTGAGGTTCCTGAAGTTCCAGAAGAGCCTGAGGTTCCTGAGGTTCCAGCAGAACCACTTGTTCCAGAGGTTCCATTTAACCCAGAAGTTCCACTTGTTCCAGAGGATCCTGAGGTTCCGCTAGTTCCAGATGATCCCGAGGTCCCGGAAGTTCCAGATAGACCTGAAGTTCCTGATGTTCCAGAGGATCCACTTGTTCCGGAGGTTCCAGAAAGTCCAGATGTTCCAGATGTTCCTGAAGAACCAGATGTTCCAGATGTTCCACTGGTTCCAGAGATTCCAGAAGTTCCGCTCGTTCCAGAAGAACCCGAAGTTCCTGAGGTTCCGGACATACCAGAGGTTCCAGAAGTACCAGAGGTTCCAGAAGTACCACTTACTCCAGAAATTCCTGAGGTACCGGAAAAACCAGAGGTGCCAGAGGTACCATTTAATCCGGAAGTACCGGAGGTTCCAGATTCTCCGGAAGTTCCGCTTGTACCAGAGGATCCGCTTGTACCTGAGGTTCCCGAAAGTCCGGAAGTTCCGGAAGAGCCAGAGGTTCCAGAAGTTCCTGAAAGTCCAGACGTTCCACTTGTTCCAGAAGAGCCAGAAGTTCCTGAAGTTCCTGAGAGACCGGATGTACCTGAGGTCCCATCAACACCACTTGTTCCACTTGTTCCACTTGTTCCAGAAGATCCTGAAGTACCGCTAGTCCCAGATAGACCAGAGGTACCACTTGTACCAGAGGATCCCGAGGTTCCGCTAGTTCCTGATAAACCAGATGTACCGCTTGTTCCATCAACTCCTGATGTTCCCGATGTTCCAGACAATCCAGAAGTACCACTCGTACCAGAAGATCCTGAAGTTCCAGATGTTCCAGATAGACCAGAAGTACCAGAAGAACCTGAGGTTCCAGAAGTTCCAGACAATCCTGAAGTTCCTGAAGTTCCAGAATCACCAGAAGTACCGGAGGTTCCACTAACACCAGAAATTCCAGAGGTTCCAGAAGAACCAGAAGTTCCGCTTGTTCCAGATAAACCAGAGGTTCCACTCTGTCCACTTGTTCCTGAGGTTCCACTCGATCCGCTAGTTCCTGAGGTTCCTGTTAAACCAGAGGTTCCTGAGGTACCATCAACACCAGATGTTCCAGAGGTTCCTGATATGCCTGAGGTTCCATCTAAGCCAGATGTTCCAGACGTACCAGAGGAACCAGAGGTTCCAGATAAACCAGATGTTCCAGAGGTTCCGTCTATACCGGATGTTCCAGAGGTTCCGTCCATACCGGATGTTCCAGAGGTTCCAGATAAACCAGACGTTCCAGAGGTGCCGGACGAGCCAGAAGTTCCTGATGTTCCAGAAATTCCAGAGGTACCGGATGTTCCAGATAATCCAGAGGTACCGGATGTTCCAGATAATCCAGAGGTACCTGAGGTTCCGTCAATTCCTGATGTTCCTGAGGTACCTGATGTACCTGATGTACCACTAACACCAGATAAACCAGATGTTCCAGAATTACCGGAAGTTCCAGAGGTTCCTGATAATCCAGAGGTTCCAGAAAGACCAGAGGTTCCTGATGTTCCAGAAAGACCAGAGGTTCCTGATGTTCCAGAGGTTCCTGATAACCCAGAAGTACCAGAAGTACCGTCAAAACCAGAGGTTCCAGAAGTTCCTGACAAGCCAGAAGTACCTGAGGTTCCAGATAAGCCAGAAGTACCTGAGGTTCCAGATAAGCCAGAAGTTCCTGATAATCCAGAGGTACCGCTTGTTCCATCCAAACCAGAGGTTCCACTAGTTCCGGATAAACCGCTTGTTCCGGAGGTTCCACTAGTTCCGGATAAACCAGAAGTTCCAGAGGTTCCTGATAAGCCAGAAGTTCCAGAGGTACCGTCAGAACCAGATGTTCCAGATGTTCCAGATAAACCAGACGTTCCACTTGTACCAGATAAACCAGATGTACCGGATGTTCCAGACAATCCAGAAGTACCCGATGTTCCGGCTAATCCAGATGTTCCTGAGGTTCCACTTGTACCAGATAAACCAGATGTACCTGAAGTTCCAGACAATCCAGAAGTTCCCGAAGTCCCACTGACCCCGGATATACCAGAGGTTCCAGAGGTTCCGGTAATACCCGAAGTACCAGAAGTACCATCAGCACCAGAAGTTCCAGAGGTTCCGCTTTGTCCAGAAGTTCCGGAGGTTCCGGAGAGTCCTGATGTACCAGAGGTTCCAGTAATTCCCGATGTTCCGGAGGTTCCATCGACGCCAGAGGTTCCGGACGTTCCGGAGAGTCCAGAGGTTCCACTTTGTCCGCTGGTTCCGGATGTGCCAGAAAGTCCAGAAGTACCAGAGGTTCCAGTAATTCCTGATGTTCCTGAAGTACCATTAGATCCAGAAGTACCGGAAGTACCAGCAACTCCAGAGGTACCTGAAGTTCCATTTTGTCCACTTGTTCCAGAGGTGCCAGAAAGACCTGAGGTTCCAGATGTTCCAGTAATACCTGAAGTTCCGGAAGTACCATTTATACCAGAGGTTCCAGAAGTACCTGTTTGTCCACTCGTACCGCTTGTTCCAGATAAACCAGAGGTTCCAGAAGTTCCTGATAATCCAGAGGTACCCGAAGTACCCATTAGACCAGAAGTACCAGAAGTACCGTTGATTCCCGAGGTTCCAGAGGTACCGGTTAATCCTGAGGTTCCGGAGGTTCCAGCAGTCCCACTGATTCCAGAGGTACCTGATGTACCCATTAGACCAGAAGTACCAGAAGTACCGTTAATTCCAGATGTACCCGATGTACCAGTTAAACCGGAGGTTCCAGAAGTTCCGGAGGTTCCACTGACACCTGATGTTCCAGAAGTTCCTGATGTACCGGAGGTTCCAGCTGTACCTGCTCCACCAGTTGTTGCTATGGTAACGGTAACAAAGTCGCCAGTTCCGCCCATGGTTACTGTGGTACCAGTACCACCTATAAACTGGATACCAGTTGCTCCAGCTGTTTCCTGAGATCCAGTTGGGCCGTAAATAGCTACATCAGACCCAGAGGCTTCTGGGTATAACAAAGCTAAATGAGCAGGAGATCCGTTTGCTGCACTCTGATACCCATTATTGTTTACAAAGGATCCATCTCCTTGTAGCAAAATTTCCCCACCATAGGGACGGGTAAGTCTAAGTACATTGCTTAATTCCGGAGATGTCGATGCATTAACACCAAATAAAGAACCAGCACCCTCAAAATTTCTTCCAAGTCCTTGTGTAACAGTAGAAACAGTGATCGTATCCCCAGCATTGGTAGAGAGTAGTTTTAACCCATTATATGTTGATGTGTTAGCACCATTTGAAAAATCGGGTGAAGCAGAAGCAACAACTGCCGGAGCAGAAGCTCCAGCAGAAGTTATTGCATCGTTTATAATCGTTGCTACGCCATTACCATTTACGGTATCCTGTGCTGCAAAAGCGTTTATAGTAGCACCACCAAAAGCAACGTTACCTCCTCCAGTAAAAGATACGTTGACAGAGTTAGTACCATCAGAAATTGTTATCTGTACTGAATTACCCGAATTTAGAGTAGCATTTGGTACAATTGCATCACCAAAGTTAAGTGAATTGTCACTAGAAGTAGTTTCTGCAGAAGAACTGAAAGACGAAGCGGTAACATAATGGAGATGAGTTCCCGCATTAATCTGAGAGATTATCTGAGATTGTGTTGCAGGACCAGATGCCCCTGTTATACCATTGATTAATAAGGTATCAGTACCTGATAATGAAGCACCAGTTGTACCAGTTACTATAGTTGGTATTGGATCTGTTAATTGTACAAATACCGGCTTTCCTGATGATATCGAGTGAGTAAAATTCCCAGGATTGTTAGGATCTGCATAATAAATCGAACCAGGGGATCCTGTTAGACCCTCGGGAGCTTCGAAATTGTTTACAAACTTTAGAAAAGGTCGAACCCAAAGATAATTAGGATCCGATGAAACCTCAGTTACCTCACCAATTGCAGTTTTTCCGGGAGTCAGTTTTTCTATAGAACCCGTACTACCAACAGTAACTAAATCACCTGGAGATAGTCCAACTGGACCTGGATTCCGATAGAAGAGCTTAGCATATAAAGCTTCATAGAGATTAAAGTAACCATATATCCTGTGAAGGGTAGTATCAGAGCCGGCAAAATACGTAAGAAGAACGTTGGATCCCGCTATTACGGGCTTATCATCGTTATTTGTTTCAAAAAAGAATACCTCCTCTGCATCAATATAGATGTTCTTAGAGTTAGCATTATTTTTGGCAGTGAGCATCGCAACGTCCTCTACGATACATTCAATACTGTTATCTAGTTTTGATGTTATTGATTTAATCTGTAGGATAACATCACCATCCTTATTACTAACCCAATCTCCTACCTTAAGATCTAGTGCACTATATTGTCTAGTAGCACCAGTTCTTATCTCAGCATCACCAACGGTCTGTATGTTAATTCCAGTTACAGTTATTGAATAAGTTTGGAATTTATCAAGACCATTGGGACCTAATAGGGTGGCATCAGAAATCCCATATTTATCAACACCAATGGGAGCACCATTTACGGAGCCATCCAAAAGTAATAAAGTTGGGGTTTTTGGGTTATATTTAGCCACTTAAAATTTCTACTTTTTTTTCATTATTATATATCGAAACCTGAATTCAGGTAATTCACTTTTTTAGACGGGGAAGGTGAAGAAAATAAAGTAGTGTCCGTAAATTACACTAAATCCAGAAGCTCCATTAGCAGCACCAAGTCTACCACTATCTAATTCTATAGAATAAGTCAAACTATCAAATCCCGTTACCAAATCGGTAGAAGAATATAAATTACCTCCAGGAGATGTTGTTGTCGATTGAGTAGTACCAGTTACCTGATTGATTGTATTTAAACTGGCAGAAGATGTGTCAATTTGTGTCCACACATAGAAATTAGAATTTGAATTGTATGCATAAACGTGTATAGCCGATGGTGGTACAGACTCAGATCCAAACGAGAAACTAATTTTATTATCGTCGGATGCACTAGGTATAGTTCCGATAGTAACCGTATTAGAGGAGAATGGCGATGTTGTAATTTGTACAATCCTCGAAACGTCAGTTTGTTTACCAGAAGCATTTTCTGCCAATCTACCCATATCTGCCTTAAGTGCATATACGGTTCCGCCTCCACCGCCACCTCCGCCAGGGATAGTAACAGTAGCATAATCACCAGAGTTTGTAACAGTTACACCGGATCCAACAAAATCAAATCCGGTTACACCAGCTGTCTTTAGAGTACCTTCGTCAGAAACTGCAATTGAACTTCCAGCTCCGGCAGGGCCAGTGGCTCCTTGAGGACCAGTAGCTCCAGTAGCTCCTGGATCACCAGCAGGACCCGTTGCTCCAGTAACTCCAGTTCCGGTTGCTCCAGTTACTGTAACTTGAGCAATGCTTCCTGCAGCAGTAACTTCAACATTTTCTCCCAAGAAGTTTATTCCAGTAGCAGCAGATAAGACAAGGCTACCTTCATCAAAAATTCCTAATTCACTACCGCTTCCAGCAGGACCAGTTGGACCTTGTTCGCCAGTAACACCTTGTTCACCCTGTGGACCAGTAGCACCTTGTTCTCCTTGCGGTCCAGTTGGACCTTGAACTGTTGAATCTGCTCCGGTTGGACCTTGTTCACCCTGAGGACCTGTAGCACCTTGCGGTCCAGTTGGACCTTGAACTGTTGAATCTGCTCCGGTTGGACCTTGTTCACCCTGAGGACCAGTAGCTCCTTGAGGTCCAGTTGGACCTTGAACTGTTGAATCTGCTCCGGTTGGACCGATAGGTCCTTGATCACCTTGAGGTCCGGTTGGACCAGGAACGGTTGAATCTGNTCCGGTTGGACCGATAGGTCCTTGATCACCTTGAGGTCCGGTTGGACCTTGATCGCCTTGTGGACCGGTAGGACCGGTAGGACCGATAGGACCACCAGCAGGACCTGTAGGTCCAACCTCACCTTGTTCACCTGTAGCACCAGTAGGACCTTGTAAACCCTGAGGCCCTGTTGCACCATCGGCTCCAGCAGGACCAGTAGGTCCGGTAGCACCTTCTCCGGTTGCACCAGTTATAGTAACATCCGCTATTCCACCAGAGGCAACGACAGATACATTAGCACCTATGAAGTTAATTCCAGTAGCAGCACTTAAAATAGTTGTTCCTTCATCAAATATACCAACATCTCCACCAGATCCAGCAGGTCCTGTAGCTCCGCGCTCACCTGTTGCTCCCTGATCTCCAGTAGCACCTTGCTCTCCTTGAGGTCCAGTAGCACCAGTTTCACCTTGAGGACCAGTAGCGCCAGTAGCGCCAGCACCAGTTCCTCCTGTAATTGTAACAATTGCTGTTCCACCACTAGAGGTAACTGTAACAGCAGCACCTCTAAAATCTATTCCAGTAGCGGCAGAAAGAATTTCAGACCCCTCATCAAATACACCAATATCACTTCCAGACCCAGCAGGACCAGTAGCTCCAGTAGCACCATCTGCTCCAGCTGCTCCGGTAGCACCTGTTTCACCCTGAGGACCAGTAGCTCCGGTTGCTCCTACACCTCCAGTTATAGATACAGTGGCTAATCCATCGGAATTAGTTACAGTAACACCAGATCCAGTAAAGTTTAATCCCGTTGCACCAACTAAAAAGGTACCGCTGGAAAATATATTAATGGTGTCAGTTTCACAAACCAGATATTCAAGATCATTCCATGGGTTTATCCCATCACCAATCTTGATACAATCTGTATCTGTTTCATAACCAAGTTCTCCTTGGAGTAGTACTGGATTATTCGTACTCCATTTTAGAGAGGTGTCTCTTCTTATCTGAATTCTAAAAGCCATCTAGGTTGCTGTTTTTTTATGTCTGGTTTAGTAGAGATCCTTTTGTCGGAAATTCCCCACCAATTACGGGACCAGTAAACTGTGATGTCCCGTTTGCAGAATCTCCTCCATCTAAAATATCCCTGAACTGATCCTGTACGCTAACTTGTTTGGTCCAAAAATTACCATACGACGAATACGTAGAAACCTCCCTCGGAGCAACTTTTGTAACGTAGTTGTTTGTGGTACCTACGAAATAAAGCTGATCTAAGGTCTGACTACTAGATCCATCAATTATCCTTACGTCTAATCCTGGATCTACCAGAGGAAAATTTGGAAAATTGTTAGCCATAATTCAGAATACAACAGTTCTTTACCACTATATATTCAAATAGATAATGCAAAAAGTGCAAAAAAAGTAAAAGGGGAGGAATTAAAACATATTGCTATCTGGAGGATCACCAATGCCATCTACCCTTAAGTTAAGCCTAATGCCTGCCTGCATAAGATTACCTCTAAATCTTTCAGTAGTTAAATCTTTTTGAGGGAAGTATGTTTCTACCACAATTGAAAACTTAGTCTCTATGTATTTTTGAGTAGAACCGTAAGAAAATTCAAGCTGTTTATCGTTTGGATAATCCTCCGGAAATCCAACTTGGACGGGTATTCTCATACCACCAAATTCTACACTAAAATCATAAACCTTATAGAATGTTTTTATGGTAGATTGGAATAATTTAAAAGTATCAAGTAAAGTGTCTGCTCTAAGAGTTACCTCAAAAGACATTATTAAAGGGATGAAGTTCGTATAAGCAGAAAGAGCTTTCATTTGTCCAGTTACATCCTCAACATTATAAGTAGCTCTCACAAATCCATTTGTTAGAGCACTCTGATCTATATTAACTCCATTGAGATTTACTATACCTCTTGGAATAACATCATAATTACCTTCAGCAAAGGGTGAATTTCCATCACAATCAAAATAGTCAAGATAAAAATCCTGAAGGAACGATTCATCACCAGACATTGAATAGAAAAATGGCACATAAACCTCCAGTATTTCTTGCTGGTCATTAATTTGTGTGTATGTGAGTTTTTCGTTTAAGCTTCTTATAAGACCAACTATGACATTACGTAGAAATACTTCATCGACATTATATTTTTCTAAAAATCCAGACATTATGATACGGTTACAAAATTAGTTTTTATTACTGAGGTACTTCCATTTATATTACTTGCTGTCAGGGTAACTGTATATGTACCTGCTACGTTAAAAGAAACGGTTGGATTCTGAGCAGTAGATCCAGTGGGTGAAGCACCAGTCCCTCCAAAATTCCAGCTCCATCCAGTAGGTCTAACAGTAGATGGTGTCCTAAGTGAAGCATCTATAAATCCAACAGTTCCACCCACACTGATTGCAGTTGCACCGGTATTTCCTTTGTTTGTTTTAAAATCCGGATAAGGAGGCTGTGGTAGTATACCACTTTGAGTTGTAATCGGCGAAGGATTGTAATTAAAATCGGGATATCCCAAAGGTATATTATCAAGTCTTCCTGGTGTTATTTGCGGAAGAGTAGCAATTTCAGCATATCTAAATGTTAGCAACTGCTTATTCTGATTGATATAAACTGGGTGCTGGAATGTTCCAGTATTATACTGTGCCTGGGTTAATCCAGTTACGTTAGTAGCTTTTACTCCTAATTGGGATGCGCAGTCATTAACAGTCATCTGTTGAAGTGGTACAACAACAGCAAAAGAATAAAGCTTCTCATCACCATTGGGTATGTAAGAATTCTCATATTTCACAAATAAATACGAGAATTTTTTTACAGTGTTTTTGGATACAATTGGATTATTCTTCTTGGATGGAAGGGGCTCATACTCTTGCTGATTAGATCTAAGAGGAAGTAACTTACCAATTCCAAGTTTTCCAGTTCCTTGAGTATCTGGTTCTACTAGGGTTGATGCAACACCCTTAAGTCCCTTAGCGTCCAGGGATTCTCTGGAGACCTTTAAATTCTTATTCCTACTATTTTTAAGTGGTTTCAACCCAGATAATTTTTCTTTATATATCTAGGAAGGAGTGGTAGTGTTTTAGAACTTGTCTATAGCCAGTGAGGAAAAGTTATTATTCTTTTGAATCTCCATTTTCCAGTCAAATATCTCATGAGGCATTGGAGCGTGATTAATAACAAAAATGTTTAATCCCAATTCCTTACAAGTATTTTTAAGTATCTTTAATATCGAATAAACACCATCGGGATCTACCGAACTGAAAAGCTCATCTAGAAACAATAAATTTATATTACTGAATTTCATTTTCATAAGCTTCATTATTGCTATAAGTACAACGAAATCCACTTTTTTCATTTCACCGGTGCTTAAGGTTTGCGAAGAAACCTCTATACCCATATGATAAATTGAAGCATTAAACTCCTCATCAAATATAACTCTATAATCGAGATGCATCTTTGTAAGTAGTTCCATGATCTCAGAGTTAAGTGAGGGTAAGATTGTTTTAATCGCCATTTGTTTAACCCCCTTCTCTCCTAATATATCGTCTATAGTTTTAAGCCACAGAAATTTTTCCTCGCTCTTAACTTTTTCAGTACTGAGATTATCCAGATCACCCTGAAGATTCTTTACAAGTCTTTCGAGTGCTTCTGTTTGATTGTTGGATTCTTCAGATTCAAGTTCTCTTATTCTTCTCTGAAAATCCTCTATATTGGATTTTATCTTTATTCCCTTCTCCATAAGAGAAGCCTTTTTCTTTGCTATTTCCCTATCTTCATCTTGATATTTAATAAGATCAGTCTCAGATTCCTTTAATTTAATTTCTAGCTTATTCTTCTCCAATGATAGTTCTTTCTTTATCTCACTATGGAAATCAGAGCTTAAATCAGATTCACAGGTGGGACATTTATCATGCTCGTAGAGATGTAGTTTTTTCGTAACGTCTTTTACACTAAGTCTGTATGAAGAAACAGCTAGAGATGCATCTTTTAATATCGATTTAAGATTATCCTCCTCTGTTTTAAATTCCTTCACAAGGTCTTTATGGTGATCTCTTAAAGAATTAAATTTATCAAGGGATTTTTTTAGGTCAACTATTTTATTTTTAGTTTGCTCCTGTATTTCATCAGTGAGATTTTCCATCTCGTTATAAGAGTTCTGGATAGAGGATTCTAGAGATGATATTCTACCTATAGTATTATCGAGGATCTGCCTTATTTTTCTAGATTCAGTTTTTAAGATATCCCTCATCTGGTTAAGAATATGAAAACCGAATATCTTATCGACTATCGCTCTTTTATCGCTAGGACTCATTTTTATAAAGCTCTTAAAGTCATTGATCGATAAGAGGAGTGTATTGTTAAAAACGTAATACGGAATTCCTATAATATCGTCTTCTAAGTACTCCTGTATGGATCTAGAACCCGCTTTATCGTATTCAGTTCCATTGACAGTAAGTTTAAAAATGTTAGGATCTAATCCTCTTTCAACCACAACCTCAATTCCGTAATTATCGAGAGTAACCTTTGTCCATGCATTACCATTTATTCTATTTGGAATGTCCTTTAGTTTTTTACCCTCTACCTTACCATAAAGTGCAAAAGTTATAACCTGAGAAATTGATGTTTTACCAGCACCATTTTCACCAACAATCTGATACAGACTTGTCTCATTAGATAAATCTAACTCCTGCTTCCTATTTCCATAGGAGGTAAAATTTTTCCACTCAACCTTGGTTATTCTCATATTTTATCTTCTTGCTCACCAGTTGTAATGATCTTGTGTAGCTTATTAATCGTGCTTACAATCCTATTTTTTGTAGAGTCATCGTGATCAAGAGAAGATACAAAACCCTCTATGAAATCCATGACACTAAAAGTCCTATGACCATTAGATTGAAGCTGTTCATTTAATAAATCAGCTTGATTTGGGTCATATGGATGGAATGATATTTTACGAGGTGACGTAACCTCATCGGTTAGAATATTCAAGGGAGCTCTTAGAGACATGCTTGAATCAATCATTATATCTACAAAAGAGTTGTTCATCACCCTTTCGGCATCCTCTATTGTAAACTCCAAAACCTTACTAAA
>JGI26086J50260_1001936_pt1 | contig 11592 bp, 10 predicted proteins | sample SaaInl3SG_22_DNA_FD_50260 | JGI IMG/M metagenome (IMG submission 50260)
GAGGACAGCGCCGGCACGCCACTGTTCATGGAGTACAAGGGCCGTAAGGTCGCCGACGTCTAACGTGAATCGGCCTGAAGAAGCCACCTCGGTTTCTCCGACACCGCTTCTGGACCCGACACTCCTCTGGAGTGCCCTGGGTGTTGACGTAACCGTAGAGGTCCTTACCCGCGCGCTCACACACTCCTCGTTCGCCTATGAACAAGGAGGCTTGGACAACGAGCGGTTGGAATTTTTGGGCGATGCCGTCTTGGGGCAAACCATTACCGCTGCTCTGTACCACCGCTTTCCTGATCTCTCTGAGGGAGAGCTCGCCAAACGGCGCGCCAGCATTGTGTCCACGCAAGCGCTTGCCGAAGTCGCCGTGGGTATCGATTTGGGTGCCTATCTTCGCTTAGGCCGCGGTGAAGAACTCACGGGGGGCCGAAGCAAACCTTCGTTGCTAGCCGATGCGCTCGAAGCGGTCATTGCCGCAGTGTTTTTGGACCAGGGCCCTGTCGCTGCGACCGAATGTGTGGAGCGCCTAATGGGCGCGCTCGTGGAAGACGCAGATGCCCGCAGCGAATCAAGCGACCCGAAGACAGCTCTCCAAGAATGGGCGGCGAAACACAACAAGGGTGTGCCGCACTACAACATTTCTGATTCGGGGCCCGATCACGCGAAAGTGTTTGTCGCCCACGTCTTCCTGGATGCCTCCACGGAGCCGGTCGGTGAAGGACAGGGAACTTCCAAAAAAACGGCGGAGCTCGCGGCGGCAAGCCAGGCTCTCTCCACCCTCCGGGGCTAAAGCGTTATGCCCGAGCTTCCCGAAGTGGAGGTGGTGCGCAGCGGTTTGGCGCCGGTGCTGACCGGTGCGGGCATCGCCCGGGTTCACATTCGTGACCCGCGCTCCCTCAAACGCCACCTCGGGCCGCTCGAATCGTTTGTCGACGAGCTCGAAGGCTCCCGCCTGGATATGCCGCTTCGCCGCGGAAAATTTATGTGGGTTCCGCTGGCTGGGCAGAACCGGGCCCTGGTCTGTCACTTGGGAATGAGTGGTCAAGTCCTCTTGGGGGATGACACCTCCGACTTTGGCTCACACCTGCGAATTCTTTTTGAGCTGGAGGAACCTCGGGCCGGAGCCACGCAGGTCGGGTTTGTTGACCAACGGATCTTTGGGTCTATGGCCATCGATGACCTCGTTGATACCGGGCAGACCCATCCCGCCGGGTACGGCAGCGACGATGCGCGCGTGCCAACGTCGGTTGCGCACATCGCGCGAGACCCTCTCGATCCGGGTTTTGACCTTCCGGCGTTTAGCCGCAAGCTGCGGGCAAAGAACACGGAAATCAAGAGAGCCCTGCTGGATCAAACCCTGATCAGCGGCATCGGCAACATTTATGCGGATGAAGCACTGTGGGCTACGCAACTGCACTACCGGGCCAGCACATCATCCCTGCGCCCTGCCCGGGTGCGCGAGCTGATCGCGGCGGTCCAGAGCGTTTTGCGCACAGCACTAGCGGAAGGAGGCACCTCCTTCGATCAGCAGTATGTGAACGTCAACGGGGTGAGTGGATACTTTTCCCACTCACTCAACGCTTACGGCCGAGCAGGTCACGCCTGTCCGCGGTGCCAGGCGATCGTGGTGAGAGAACCGTGGATGAACAGGTCCTCCCACCGTTGCCCGCGATGTCAGCGGACCCCCAGGAGCCGGTAAGTTTGTTCCCGTCCATCGCAACCTGAGAAGCGGAGTCGTCAGTGCATCTGAAGTCCCTCACGCTCAAAGGGTTTAAGTCTTTCGCCCAGCCGACCACGTTCGCGTTTGAGCCGGGTGTCACCTGTGTGGTGGGCCCCAACGGATCCGGTAAATCCAATGTGGTCGATGGCCTCGCCTGGGTGATGGGCGAGCAGGGCGCAAAAACGCTTCGCGGCGGATCCATGGAAGACGTGATTTTTGCCGGGACCACGTCAAAAGCTCCGCTGGGTCGCGCCGAAGTGATGCTGACCATCGACAACTCCGATGGGGCGCTGCCGATTGACTACACCGAGGTCACCATCTCGCGCACCCTGTTTCGCAACGGTGCGAGCGAATACGCCATCAACAAGGAACCCGTTCGACTGCTCGATGTCCAAGAGCTGCTGAGCGATAGCGGTCTCGGCCGTGAAATGCACGTCATTGTCGGCCAAGGCCAACTCGATCGCGTGTTGCACGCCACCCCCGATGACCGTCGGCGCTTCATCGAAGAGGCCGCCGGCATCCTCAAACACCGCCGGCGTAAAGAGAAAACCCAACGCAAGCTTGAATCGATGCAGGCGAACCTCACCCGGCTGAACGACTTAGCCGGTGAGGTACGCCGCCAACTCACCCCGCTGGGCCGCCAGGCAGACATCGCACGCCAAGCCCAGAGTATTCAAGCCATTGTTCGCGATGCCAAAGCCCGGGTGCTGGCCGATGACCTTCAGGCACTCGGCACGGCTCTTGACACCTTCCACCTCAACGAGCAAGAGCGCGCCGCGGAGCGCGCGGCGCTCAGTGATCAGGCAGATTCCCACCGCCGGCGGATCGCCGAGTTGGAAGCGAGCGCCGGGGGCGAAGAGCTCGATAGAGCGCGCAGCGTCGATTACGACCTCAAGCGCGTGCTCGAATCCCTCACATCACTGCAGTCGCTGGCTACGGAACGCGCCGCCGGATTCGAAGACGAANCCCCCGGCGGTNTCGCCACCACCATCACCGAGTCCCTGCTCGAAGGGCTTGCCGAAGAACTTGCTCGAGCNGAAGCCGCCGTGGCGGCACACGAATCGACGGTGGGAAACATTTCCGCTCGTCTGGCCACACACCGGGCTGCACTGGCTGCCCACGATGCCGAGGTCAAAGAGCGCAGCGAAGCGGCGGCAGCCTGGGATTCCACAGCCCGCGCTCTGGAGTCGGCCCGGGACCGGGCGGTCGCTCACGTGGTGTCGCGGGAAGAAGACGTGGCGCGCCAGGAGAACTCCTTGGAGCGTGCCCGCGAGCGACAGGTCGCTGCTGAGCAAGCGCTCGAAGCTCTCCAGCGCGGCGAATCCTCCCCGGACACGGTGACCCAAGCGTTTGAAGGAGCTGTCACCGAGGCGGAGCAGGCACTGCGCGAAGCAGAAGAGCTTGAGCAGGCCACCCGACAGGCGCTTCATCAAAGCGAGCGCGAGCAGGAGGCGCTTGCTGCCACTGTTTCGGCACTCGACTTGGCGCTCGCACCGGATTCTGAGTCCGATGACCTCAGTTCCCACAGCGCGGTATCGGGGCGGGTTTCGGATGCCCTTGAGGTCACCCCCGGTTATGAAACGGCGATCGCCCGGGCGCTCGGTTCCCTAACTGAGGCCTATGTGGTGGATTCGCGATCGGCAGCGCTGAGTGTTGTGCGCGACCGATCTGGTTCCGAGTCTGCTCGCGTGGACTTGGTGATTGCCCGTGGCGACACCACAGCAACCCCGGCGGTACCGGGTGTCACACCGGCCATCGATGTTGTTCGAGGCCCGGCGGGTGTCCTTGCGCTTTTGCACGGCACCTACATTGCCGACGACGTAGCTGCGGTTGAAGTTGCCTGGGGTGACGCCGGCGCTCTTCCCGCAGGGGTGACCGTGGTCACGATGGCCGGCGATGTTTTTGGCGAGAACCTGGTATCGACCGGCTCCGGTCAGGCTCGTTCTCGTTTGGAATTAGCTGCCGAGCGCGAGTCTGCCGATGCGGAACTCCAGAAGCGCTCCGTGGATCGAGAACGCCACCTTCGGGAAGCGCAGGACGCCACAGAAGCCAAAACGGCGGCGGCCGAAGCGTTGTCGGCGGCGCGGTCACAATTGCGCAGCGCCGATGCGAAACGGGCCGAGATCAGCGAGCAGGTCTCCAGCGCCCGCGCCTCCCTCGAGGCTGCCGAAGCAGAGATCTCTCGTCTTGAGGAGAGCTTCCGGAAAGCAGGCGACACTCTTCAGGAAGCCAGCCAGGCACAACAGGACGCACACAGCACTCTCGAGGCTTTCCACGCCACGGATCGGCCCGTTGTTGATGATGCCGAACGTGAGGTTCTCGTAACCGAGGTTGATCAGGTCGCGGCAGAAGAAGTGGATGCGCGGATCGGGTGGGAGGCCCTGCGTCAATCCGTCAGGTCTGCTCGCGAGGCTTTGCTTGCTGCCCACAACCGCAAAGCGGAGGAAGAAGCCGCCAAGGCGCGCGAAGAGGAAAAATATCGCGACCGCGTGGAGAAAGCGAAACGCGCTCAGGCGGTGCTGGCCGTGCTGCCCGCTGTGATGAACGCTGCGCAGGAAGCGGTGGCGCAATCGGGCCAGAGCCTCGTTGAGGCACAGGCGAGGCGCCATTCCCACCAGAGTGAACTGGGAGAGCTGCGTGAAAAGGAAGTAGCGGTTCGCGAGCGACTCTCCTCGATCACCGAGAACGTTCACTCCATTGAAATGCAGATTTATGAAAAGAAACTGCACCGCACAACCCTGTTAGAGCGAGTCAATGAGGAATTGGGACTCGATGAGGCAACACTGCTGGCGGACTATTCCCCCAGCGCCCTTGTGCCACCGGATGATGAGAACGAGGTGGCTAAGCCTTTCGACCGTGCTGTTCAGGAAGCACGTTTGGCCAAAGCCTCCCGCCAGCTCGACCAACTCGGTCGTGTGAACCCGCTCGCCCTCGAAGAATTCCAAGCGCTCGAGGATCGCCATGCGTTCTTGAAGGAGCAACTGGAGGATCTCAGCAAGACCCGCAAAGACCTCGAAGCGATCATGGAGGATGTGGACTCCACCATGCAGGGCATCTTTGCTGATGCTTTCGCCGACACCCAAAAAGCGTTCGATGAGGTGTTCCCCATCTTGTTCCCCGGCGGCACCGGGTCCCTCTCTCTCACGGCGCCCGATGACCTCCTGACCACCGGCATCGAGGTGTCGATTCGGCCCGCGGGGAAAAAGATTGAACGTTTGTCGCTGCTGTCGGGTGGCGAGCGCTCACTCGCAGCAGTGGCGTTGCTCATCGCGATTTTCAAGGCACGGCCGAGCCCCTTCTACATCCTCGATGAGGTCGAAGCTGCCCTCGATGATGCAAACCTGGGCCGCCTGCTCAGCGTGATTGAGTCGCTTCGCGCGGAGTCGCAGTTGATTGTGATCACCCACCAGAAGCGAACCATGGAGATTGCCGATGCGCTTTACGGGGTCTCGATGCGCAAGGACGGCGTGAGCGCCGTGGTGGGTCAGCGTGTCGCGGCCGAGGAGTCCCTGGCCTCATAGCTGCGAGGTTTAGGGTGGAGACATGGGGAAGAAGCAGCGCGCGGGGTGGCTTCTTATCGGTGCGGCAGCGGCGATCAGCATAGGCATCGTCAGCACCGAGGTCTTATCCCTCGTTCAATCTGATCGACCTGCCTCTTCTGAAACCCTGCCCGTGATCGGGTTCGAACCCGTTCCCGAAGACTAGGTTTTCCCGTGGCTTGGGGGAGTGGAAAGTGGTCGTTGGGGCGCGCCCTCAAAGGACTGGTCGCCCAACCAGAAATCACGGACGACACCTGGGATGAACTCGAGGAATCGCTGCTGGGCGCTGACTTTGGCCCCGATGTGACCGAGGAGCTGCTGGAGACAACGCGCGCAGAAATCGACCGGATCGGTTCCAACAATCCCGCTGATGTCCACGGCATTGTTCGCGAGCGCATCGAAGAAAAATTGGCTCAGTTTGACCCCACCCTGGATCTGAGTGCCCGCCCCGCGGTGATGATGGTGGTGGGGGTGAACGGTGTGGGCAAAACCACCACGATCGGGAAGCTGGCGAAGTTTCTTACTCGTGCCGGCCGCTCGGTGGTGATCGCCGCTGCGGACACGTTCCGTGCGGCAGCGGTCGAGCAGTTGACCACCTGGGCGGAGCGCTCCGGGGTTCCCATTGTGACTCCGGACGAGCCGGGTCAAGACCCCGCATCGGTGGCGTATCAAGCGGTTGATAAAGCCATCGCCGAGGGCATAGACATTGTGATTATCGACACGGCGGGGCGCCTCCACACCAAATCAGGTTTGATGGATGAGCTCTCCAAGATTCGCCGGGTGGTAGAAAAACTCACCCCAGTATCCGAAGTGCTCTTAGTGCTCGATGCCACGACCGGCCAAAACGGTGTTCTTCAAGCGGAAGCGTTCCTTGAGCATGCGGGCGTGACCGGGTTGGTGTTGACCAAGATTGATGGCAGTGCGAAGGGTGGCTTTGTGTTGCGGGTGCAGCACTCCACCGGTGTTCCGCTGAAGCTGATGGGGGAGGGTGAGGGGATTGATGATCTCACCGGTTTCCAGGCCACCGCTTTTGCCCACGCCCTTACGAGCTAGCAGCCTCGCGATAGGTAGCGCCCAAGCGCTGATAGGTGCGAGCGTTTTCCCCAATCGCCGCAACTTCGTCGGCGCTGACTGATCGGCGGATTTTTCCCGGTACCCCCGCCACCAGTGAGCCGGGAGGCACCACTGTGCCCTCGAGCACCACGGTGCCAGCAGCGATCAGCGATCCCTGGCCAATCACGGCACCGTTCAAAACGGTTGCCCCCATGCCGATCAAACAGTTGTCCTCCACGGTTGCCCCGTGAACGATGGCGCCGTGGCCAACGCTGACGTGTGAGCCGATCACCGCGGGAAACCCGGGGTCACCGTGGATCACCACGTTGTCCTGCAGGTTGGATCCTGACCCCACGCTTATTGCCGCTCGATCCGCGCGCGCGATGGCGCCAAACATGATGGTGACCCCCTCGTCGATGCGGACTTCGCCGATCAGGGTGGCGGTCGGCGCAAGAAAGACACTCTCGCCCACCTCGGGCACAGACGACTCGAAGGGGAGGATCGGCATCACACCAGCATAGAAGCCGGCGCTCCGCGTGGGGGGAGGGACGGTTTTGGTAGTCTGGGGCGCCATGGCTGCCTTCTCGTCGCTCTCCGAGCGCCTCACCCAGACCTTCGCGTCCCTGCGCACCAAAGGCAAGCTCTCTGCCGCCGATGTCGATGGCACCGTTCGCGATATTCGACGCGCACTCNTGGAATCTGATGTCGCTCTGGAGGTCGTCAAGTCCTTCACGGCCACCGTNCGCGANCGCGCACTCTCCGATGAGGTGAACCAGGCGCTCAACCCTGCCCAGCAGGTTGTTGGCATTGTGAACGAGGAACTGGTGGCCATCCTGGGAGGCGATCAGCGCGGGCTGACCTTCGCGAAAACCCCTCCCACGGTCATCATGCTCGCAGGCTTGCAGGGCTCGGGTAAAACGACGCTGGCCGGAAAACTTGCGGCGTGGTTGAAAGAAAAGGGGCACACGCCCGTTCTGATTGCCTGTGATTTGCAACGACCCGGTGCCGTCAAACAGTTGGGTGTTGTGGCCGAGCAGGCCGGTGTTGCGCTGTTTGCCCCAGAACCCGGCGATGGTGTCGGTGACCCCGTAGCGGTGGCGAAAAAGGGCGTCGCCTACGCGCGGGATAAGAACCACGACATCGCGATCGTTGATACGGCGGGTCGCCTCGGTGTCGATGCGGACATGATGAAGCAGGCTGCCGCCATCCGTAAGGCAACAGACCCTGACGAAGTGCTCTTCGTGATCGACGCCATGATCGGTCAGGATGCTGTGCGCACCGCGCAGGCCTTCCAAGAGGGCGTGGACTTCACCGGTGTGGTTCTCACCAAACTTGATGGCGACGCCAAGGGTGGTGCCGCCTTGAGTGTGACGGGCATGACCGATCGCCCCATATTGTTTGCGAGCACGGGGGAGAAGCAGAGCGAGTTCGACGTTTTCTACCCCGACCGGATGGCGAGTCGAATCCTCGACCTGGGTGACATTCTCACCCTGATCGAACAGGCGCAAAAAGCTTTTGACGAGGAACAAACCAAAGAGCTCGAAGAGAAATTCCGCTCGGAGACTTTCACCCTCGATGACTTCCTGGGGCAACTGCAGCAAATCAAGAAGATGGGCTCCATCTCCGGCATGCTCTCCATGTTGCCCGGAGCGCGGGGAATGCAGGATCAAATCGACAACATTGACGAAAACGAACTGGTCCGCACCGAAGCGATCATCCAGTCCATGACACCCCGCGAGCGGCTCACCCCGAAAGTGCTGAACGGTTCCCGGCGTCTGCGCATTGCTTCTGGTTCGGGGACCACCGTGACCGAGGTGAACCAGTTGGTGGTGCGGTTTGAGCAGGCGGCGAAAATGATGAAGACCGTAGCTAAGGGTGGTGTTCCCCAAATTCCTGGGATGGGTCCCGTAGCCCGAGGCGGCGGTGGCTCGAAGAAAAAGAGCAAAAAGAAGTCGGGATCCCGATCGGGAAATCCTGCCACCCGAGCCCGGCAAGAGCAGGGAAAAACGGAGACAGCGCCGCAGCAGGGCTCCAGTTTTGGCCTCGGCGGCAGCTAGGGTTGTGAACTTTCTGACATCGGTCACCACGGGGCGCAAAAATCTGACAGAATAGGGCGCTGGAGCTCACAACCCGACCCTCTATCAGGTGTGATTCCACCCTTAGACCCTCTGACGGTTGTGCCCCCACGTAATCGTCGGTAGTTATGACAACTCATCTACTTGGAGAAACGTGGCTGTAAAAATTCGTTTGAAGCGCCTGGGAAAAATTCACGCGCCGTACTACCGCATCGTTGTTGCCGACTCACGCACCAAGCGTGACGGACGCGTCATTGAAGAAATTGGTCTTTACCACCCCACGCAGGACCCCTCGGTCATCGAGGTCAACTCCGAGCGTGCACAGTACTGGCTGGGCGTTGGTGCACAGCCGACCGAACAGGTCGCCGCTTTGCTGAAGCTCACCGGCGACTGGGGCAAATTCAAGGGTGACAAGAACGCCAAGAGCACCGTGAAGTTTGCGGAGCCCAAGGCTGAGTTCGCCCCCGATGCGAAGAAGAAGCCCGTGTTGCGCCCCAAGGCTGCCAAGCCTGCGGAAGAGGCTCCCAAGGCTGAGGAAGCACCCGTTGCCGACGCTCCCGCTGCCGAGGCCACGGAAGCTCCTGCAGCGGAAGCTCCCGCTGTCGAGGCCACGGAAGCTCCTGCCGCCGAGGCTCCCGTCGCGGACGAGGCACCTGTTGCCGAAGCGCCCGCTGAGGAAGCTCCTGCTGAAGTAAAAGCTGAAGAGCCCGCCGCGGAAGCCACTGAGGAAGCTCCTGCTGAAGTAAAAGCTGAAGAGCCCGCCGTGGCAGCAGCTGAGGAAGCTCCTGTGGAGGAACCAGCCGCCGAAGAAGCAAAGCCGGCTGAATAGTCATGCTTGATCGTGCACTGAATCACCTCGTTCGGGAGATCGTCGATAACCCGGACGAGGTCAGTGTGACGGTGGTCGACACCCCTCGCGGCGAGCTTCTCGAGGTTCGGGTTCACCCCGATGACCTCGGTCGCGTCATTGGTCGCGCTGGTCGCACCGCCAAAGCTTTGCGCACGCTGGTTAATGCTCTTGCTGATGGCCGCAAGGTCAGAGTCGACGTCGTCGATACCGACAGCTAATGTCCGCTGGCTCCCCGCCCACTGCACCCCGGCCGGAGCGAGTGGAACTTCGCGTCGCCAGGCTTGTGCGCGCGCACGGGCTCAAGGGTGGGCTAAAGCTGGAAATGTATACCGACGACCCGGAGCTGCGCTTCACTCCAGGTAGCGAGTTTTCCCTCCAGGTTCCCACCGACTCTCCCTGGTCGGGAAAGAAAATCACCCTCGAAAGTATTCGAGAAATCAACTCGTCACCGGTGGCCTTCTTCGAGGGCATCACCGACCGCGATGCCGCCGAGGGCATCGTTCGCGCCATTTTATGGATCGAACATGACCCAGAGAACACCCCGCGGGAAACCAACGCGTGGTTTGACCATGAACTAGTGGGTCTCGATGTGGTGCGGGAAGGTGTGAGCGTGGGGAAAATTGCTCGGCTCGAGCATTTTCCCGCCCAAGACCTTCTGGTGGTGGAGACACCCGGCGGCGAAGTTTTGGTTCCTTTCGTGGAGGCTTTTGTTCCCCAGGTCGATGTTGCTGCCGGAGTGGTCGTCATCACCCCACCGGGCGGCCTTTTCGAAGCCCTTGACGGGGAGGCGAGCTAGGCCATGAAGGTCGACATCGTCAGCATTTTTCCCGAAGTGTTTGACGCCCTGAATGTGTCACTCATGGGCAAAGCCGCCGCCCAGCAGTTGGTGGATGTGGACGTCCACCAACTCCGCGACTACGCCGAAGGCGTCCACAAAAGCGTTGATGACACCCCTTACGGCGGGGGAGCGGGCATGGTGATGACCCCGGACGTGTGGGGCACAGCGCTCGACCCACTCCTGACTTCTGAGAGTGTGCTGATTGTTCCCACCCCGGCGGGGGCGCGATTTAGCCAGCAAACCGCAGCGCAGCTCGCGGGAGCAGATCACCTGGTGTTTGCGTGTGGCCGCTACGAGGGCATTGATCAGCGGGTCGTCGAGCACTATTCCCAGCACACCACGGTGATGGAGCTGAGTATCGGGGATTTCGTGATCAACGGTGGTGAAGTTGCGGTCTTGGCCATGCTGGAGGCAATCGTGCGCCTTATTCCCGGGTTCATGGGCAACCCGGAATCTCTCGTGGAGGAAAGTCACGAATCAGGATTGCTGGAATACCCCTCGTTCACGAAACCCCGCAGTTGGCGGGGGTTGGAGGTGCCGGAGGTGTTGCTGTCGGGAAACCATGAGGCTATCCGCCAGTGGCGCGAGGAACAGTCTCGCGCTCGCACAGCGGCGATGAGGCCCGACTTGTTGGAGAACTAGGCGCGCTTGGTCAACACCAGGGGCTCGCCCTCGGTCACCACCACGGTGTGCTCAACGTGGGCGGAGCGTGACCCATCCACGCTTTTGAGGGTCCAACCGTCAGAATCCGTGTAGACCTCTGCGGTGGTTTCCATCAGCCAGGGCTCAATAGCAAACACCATGCCGGCCTTCAGCTTGGGGCCCTGACCCGCCTCGCCGTCATTGGGGATAGAGGGGTCCTCGTGCATGGTGCGACCAACGCCGTGCCCACCAAAGTCGGTATTGACCACATAGCCGGCGGCCCGAGAGACTTCGCCGATGGCGTGGGAGATATCCCCCAAGCGGCCACCCGCTCGAGCCTGCTGGATTCCTGCGTGAAGGGCTTNCTCGCAGGTGTCGATNAGTCGAGTGTCGGAGGGGGTCGGGNTTCCGCCGACCACCAAGGTGAGGGCTGAATCGGCAACCCAACCATTCAGGGTGACCGCNAAATCCAGGGAAAGNAGGTCNCCATCCTTCAGGGTGTAGTCATAGGGCAGGCCGTGAAGGGCTGCGTCATTCACCGAAGTGCAGAGAACCTTCCCAAAAGGTGAAGCCCCAAAAGAGGGGTGATAGTCGATGTAGCAGCTCTCGGCCCCCGCCTCACGAATGCGCTGGTGGGCGAGCTCATCGAGCTCGAGAAGTGTCACCCCCGGGGTAGCGTGCTGCTGCAGTTCGCTAAGGGTTGCTCCAACGAAAGAGCCCACGGGCCGCATCTGTTCGATGGTCTTCGCGGAATGACGGGGAATCATGGTGTGAGCCCACGATAGCGGGTATAGGTGCTGTGCCCAATGTGTGGCAAGATAGTGACTTGTGCCAATGTGTGGCTCTGCCACAGGGGAAAGACACACCACATCAGTGGG
>JGI26086J50260_1001937_pt1 | contig 11590 bp, 14 predicted proteins | sample SaaInl3SG_22_DNA_FD_50260 | JGI IMG/M metagenome (IMG submission 50260)
GAGATCAGAGCGTTAAGTGTCCAGCGAACGATATCACCCCATTCGTGGTCGCCGTGGCGAACAAGCGGGCCGAGTGGCTCTTTGGAGATGATTTCAGGCAGAACAACATGCGCGCCGGGCTCTTCAAAGGTCGCGCGTGTTGCGGCAAGACCGGAAGCGTCTGTTGTGTAAACGTCGCAAGCACCAGCAAGGTACTGCTGCTGCGCTTCAGCATTCGTTTCGATTGGCACGGGCTCATAGCTCATGTTGTTCGACGCGAAGAAGTCAGCAAGGTTCAGTTCTGTGGTTGTACCGGTTTGGATACAAACGGTTGCACCGTCGAGTTCCAGAGCCGAAGCAACGCCCAGTTCACTTGGAACCATGAAGCCCTGACCGTCATAGTAGTTAACGCCTACGAATTCAAAACGCAGGTCAACGTCACGGCTGAAGGTCCATGTCGTGTTACGTGCGAGCATGTCGATCTCGCCAGAAGCCAGCGCGGTGAAGCGTGTCTGGCCAGTGGTTGGAACAAACTCAACTGCAGTCGCGTCGCCGAGAACGGCAGCGGCAACAGCACGACATACGCCAACGTCAAAACCTTCCCATTCGCCATTGGCGTCTGGTGCGGCGAAGCCGGTCAAGCCGGTGGTTACGCCACAGTTAAGGCTTCCGCGAGCCTGCACTTCGGCCAGAGTTTGCGCCGAAGCGAAACCAGCAGCGAGACCAGCGATGGCCAAGGTGCCGAGAAATACGGATTTGTTCATATTTACCTCTTCCTGATGGAACGCCCTTTTAGGGCTGTTTCCCTCTGCCACTAGGCTTTGGGTTGTTTGTGGAGAACGGCATACGCCGACCAACGCCTTTTAATTGGGCAAATCTCGCTGCATAGGTCAAGGCCAAGACCTAAGGTTTTCGCTATATCCGNAATAAAAATGAGCATTTCTTGGGCTNATNCGTATTCTCTACGCTANGTCAACCTTTGTGGAGAGGCGCAAAATCTAATGGCCCTGCGCGAGTCTCAAAAAGCGCTCGGCATGGCGAAAAGCCTCCCGTTTCAAGGCCGCGGCCTCCATGGCGTCTTCATCCTCGCCCCATTGCTCAATCTGGAACGTCTCATCGATTCGCGAAATATCCCATGCTTCATCGGCTTGGATACGTCTNGCAGCCACCGCCAGCCCCANAACCAAAGATCCTGAGAGCATGATCAAATCATGCAAAGCTGTCAGCGAGAAGGGCCTGAATTCGGCGATCCGTTGGCGGTAGCTATCAAGGCTGTTTTGGGGCTGTATTGCAGGCAGGATACCCGTGGTCACGACCAATGGCGCGCTATGGGTCTGCGCCCCCCAATCCAAGAGCGGCTGCCAATGCTGATGCTGACGGGCAACCAGTGCCTCAGGGCCATCTGCACGGTGGCACAGAAGGTCAGTTTCGGCATAAGCCGCCAGCATATCGACAACATCCCCATGCTGAAGGCTGACCTTGTCAATTGCGGCATTGGCCGAGCGGGTTACTGGCATACTGGTCGGGTCAATCACGCCGTCCTGTGCATCCCATTCCAATGCAATCGCCTGCGCCATCTCCTGCGAGGGCAGAACAAGCGGCGCTTTCAAAGGCGTCTTTACCGCCCGTCCATCCAGCGTAACGCTAAACCCTGCCTCATCCGAGACAACATCCGCCGCTTTCCAGAACCGTTTTGCCGCCCACTCGCTCATGTCTCACTCCAAATCTCGTCCAACTGGTCTGGCAGGGCCCCGAAATTAGGCAGAACCTGCCGCGCGCCTGCTGCCATCAACATATCCGCGCTGTGATAGCCCCAATTCACACCAAGCGCGTGAATGCCTGCTGCACGGCCCATTTCAATATCATAGGTCGTATCGCCGACAATAACCGCGCGCTGCGCCGCGACACCCGTTTGCTTCAAACAGGTCTCAACCATGGATGGGTGCGGCTTGGAGGGATGATCATCAGCCACTTGGACCGTATGAAAGATCGGGCCAAAGCCGTGAAGATCGAACAGGTGATCAAGCCCGCGGCGGGATTTGCCCGTGGCGATGCCCAGAAAGACTTCATCGCGTGCAGCCAATTGCCCTAGCACCTCCAGAGCCTGCGGATAGAGCGGCGATATCGCATCCCCCCCGCCTGAATGGCGCAAGGCGTTAAAGCCCGCCTTATACCCCTCGACCAGACGGGCCTGTATGGCTGCATCCTGTTCAGGGGCCAAGCGCGCCATGACGACAGGCAAAGACAGACCAACAACCGAGAGGGTTTCTTCCCGCGTAGGAACTGGCAGATCCAGCCCCGTAAAAGCACTTTTCATCGAAGCGAGGATAGAGGCCTGACTGTCGATCAAGGTGCCATCAACATCAAAGATGACGAGGCAGATATCGCTGCTCATTCGTCCCCCTCGAAAGGGTCATCAAGCACATCGGAGGCGCGCCAATCCAGCGTATCCCAAGTGCGGGTCATATGATCGGGCAATTGGGCCGTGACATTCAGCATATTGCCCGTGATAGGGTGTTTCACTTGGATGCTGCGCGCATGCAGATGCAGCTTGCGGCTCATCTCGCCGCCCAATTGCGCGCCCCAGCCATCGCCAAGGTTTTCCTGACCCGAGCCGCCATATTTGCCATCCCCGATAATGGGGTGCCCAAGCTCGGCCATATGCGCGCGCAGCTGATGGGTGCGGCCTGTGATCGGCTCCATCGCCACCCAAGACACACGCCCGCCCAGTGCCGCCAGAACGGCGTAATCGGTGGCCGCGCGTTTGGCCCCTTCGATCTTGTCCACCTCGGCGGGGTGGATGCAGACCATCTTTTCGCCCTCACCGCCCCTGCCATGGCCCGAGGCCTTGACCAGACCATAGCGAATAGTGCCCTTGCGCGGCACAGGGGCGCCCGCAACAGCGGCCCAGTAAATCTTGCGAGTACCCCGATGACGGAAAGCCTCGGTCAGGCCCTTCGCGGCAAGGCGTGTGCGCGCCAGCAACAAAACACCCGAGGTATCCTTATCAAGGCGGTGCACCAGACGCGGCTTTTCCTCGGCGTCAAAGATCAAAGCCTCGGACAGGCCATCAATATGGCGGGTCACGCCGCTGCCGCCTTGCGTGGGCAGGCCTGCGGGTTTGTTCAGAGCAATGATGTGATCGTCGCGGTACAAAACGCAGGCGCGGATCATGGCGGCATCCTGATCAGAGACTTTGGTCTTTGCGGGATAGATCGGCGCATCGGTATCAGGCAAAGGCGGAATGCGGACCTTTTGGCCTGCTTCCACCCGCGAGGCGGCCTTGACGCGGCCCCCATCGACACGGATTTCACCTTTGCGGCACATCTTCTCGACGCGGCCTTGGGGGATATGGGGAAAGTGTTTTCTAAACCAGCGATCAAGGCGCTGATCGCCGTCATCGGGCGTTACTTCAATGGTCTGTACAGCGCTCATGTCAAAATCACCCGAGCTACCCAAAGCCCCGCAAAAAGTCCAAGGATTGAGAAGACCACCGAGGCGCCGACATAGATCGCGGCCTGCCCCAAATCTCCCCGTTGATAGAGCGTTACCGCCTCAAGCGAGAACGCCGAAAAGGTCGTGAAGCCCCCCAAAAGGCCTGTCATCACGAAAGGTGACAGATGGGTCAGCCCCTTTTGTGCCGCCGTGACGACGAAGAGGCCCATCAGGAAAGACCCCAAGATATTCACCGACATGATCGCAACGGGAAACTGCGCCTGCCCGACAAGGCGTAACATCCCGAACCCCGCCAAAAAGCGGAGCGAGGCGCCGATAGCGCCGCCAAGTGCAACTTGAAAAAGGGTCCAGACCATGGCCCGCGTCTTTCTGCCCTAAGGGGCGGCTTGTCAACTGCGCTGCCGTTCCGCGCGCAGTTTCGCGAAATAGGCAACCCGCTTGGCGAGGTCGCGTTCAAAACCCCGCTCGACAGGGGTGTAGAATTGCGTGCGTTCCATATCATCGGGGAAGAAATTCTGCCCCGAAAAACCATCCTCGGCATCATGGTCATAGGCATAGCCCGCGCCATAGCCCTGCTCTTTCATCATCTTGGTGGGCGCGTTCAGAATATGCTTGGGCGGAGGTTTTGAACCCGTTTGTCGTGCCGCATTGCGCGCAGCCTTATAGGCCACATAGGCCGCGTTGGATTTCGGCGCGAGCGCGAGATAGACAATCGCCTGTGCAAGCGCCAATTCCCCCTCAGGGCTGCCGAGGCGCTCATACGTTTCCCAAGCATCCAGACACACGCGATGCGCTTGCGGATCGGCAAGGCCCACATCTTCAACAGCCATGCGTGTGATGCGGCGGGCCAGATAGCGCGGGTCTTCGCCCCCCTCCAGCATGCGCGCAAACCAATAGAGGCAGGCATCAGGATCCGAGCCGCGCATAGATTTATGCAAGGCCGAGATCAGGTTGTAATGCGCATCGCCCGATTTGTCGTATTGCGCGGCACGGCGTTGCAGCCGCGTGGACAATTGCGCGGTATCAAGCGGGGTATCTGATTTCCACGCCGCCACCTGCTCGGCCAAATTGAGCATGGCGCGGCCATCACCATCGGCCATCTCGCGCAAAGCGGCACGGGCGGCCTCGGTCAGCGGAAGGGTTTTGCCAAGCTCGGCCTCGGCGCGCAGCAAAAGCTGCTCAAGGGCATCGTCATCCAGACGCTCAAGCACCAGAACCTGCGACCGTGACATAAGCGCTGCGTTCAACTCGAAACTGGGGTTCTCCGTGGTGGCGCCCACCAGAAGGATGGTGCCATCCTCCATATGGGGCAGGAAACCATCCTGTTGGGCTTTGTTGAAACGATGGATTTCATCCACGAATAACAATGTGCCTTTGCCGTTTTGATGGCGCATGCGCGCGGCCTCAAACACTTTGCGCAAGTCAGGCACGCCCGTGAAGATAGCGCTGATCTGGACGAAATGCAGATCGGTCTCATGGGCCAGAAGCCGTGCCAGCGTGGTCTTTCCAACGCCCGGCGGCCCCCAAAACACCAGCGATGACAAGGCCCCGCTATCCAGCATCACCCGAAGGCTGCCTTCCTCCCCCAGAAGATGGGTTTGGCCGATCACATCGGCGAGGCTTGCAGGCCGCAAACGATCCGCCAATGGCCTTGGGCCAGCGGGAGTTTGCGCGGTCGCAGCCGTGGATGTTCCGAANAAATCAGCCATATCTCGAGGCTACCCCAAAAAGAAAAATCCCGCCACTGGCGGGACCTTCCAAAGTTTTCGCAAAGCTGCGGGCTTGAGACCCTGCAGGCTTATTCTGCGCTATCGGCCATTGCTTCTTCAGCTTCAACGCGCGCGCGGTCTGCGGCGCCTTTTGCTTCTGGGTCACGGTCGACGAATTCGATGATCGCCATTGGCGCCATGTCACCATAACGGAAGCCAGCTTTCAGGACGCGGACATAGCCACCCTGACGCTCGGCATAGCGTGGTCCCAGCACTTCAAACAGCTTGGCAACATAAGCGTCCTGCTTAAGCTGCGAGGCGGCCTGACGGCGGGCATGCAGATCACCGCGCTTACCAAGTGTGATAAGCTTTTCCACGATGCGGCGAAGTTCTTTCGCTTTGGGCAGAGTGGTTTTGATCTGTTCGTGTTCAATAAGTGAGCCTGCCATATTCGCGAACAACGCTTTGCGGTGCTCGTGGGTGCGGTTCAGGCGGCGGTAGCCTCTTGCGTGGCGCATGATAAAATCTCCATTTTGCGTTGTCTGGGGCGCCGTGCGTGCGGTACCCACCCTATTGGGGCATTGTTGCCCAGTATGTTCCCCGGCAAGACCCGGGCATTTGGAGTTGGGGGCGGCGAACCGCCCCCGTAGTCTTTAGAAGTTATCTTCGTATTTCTTGGCCAGTTCCTCGATATTATCGGGCGGCCAGTCAACGATATCCATACCGAGATGGAGACCCATCCCAGACAGAACTTCTTTGATCTCGTTAAGCGACTTGCGACCGAAGTTCGGGGTGCGGAGCATCTCGGCTTCGGTTTTCTGGATCAGGTCGCCAATATAAACGATGTTGTCGTTCTTCAGGCAGTTTGCCGAACGTACCGACAATTCCAACTCGTCGACCTTCTTGAGGAGGAGCGGGTTGAATTCCAGATCATCTTCATCGTCCTGACGACCAGCCGCTTCGGGCTCATCGAAGTTGACGAAGACAGACAATTGGTCCTGAAGAATACGCGCGGCATAAGCCACAGCATCATCGGGCGTCAGCGACCCATCGGTTTCCAGCTTGAGCGTCAGCTTGTCATAATCAAGCACCTGACCTTCACGGGTCGGCTGCACTTCATAAGACACTTTCTTGACCGGCGAGAAGATCGCATCGATCGGCATCAAGCCGATGGGTGCATCTTCNGGACGGTTCTTGTCAGCCGAAACATAGCCCTTACCGGTGTTAACGGTCAGTTCCATGAAGAGGTCTGCGCCATCGTCGAGGTGGCAGATCACGTGATCCTTATTGAGGACCTCGATACCTGCGCTTTCCGAGATATCACCAGCGGTGACAACTTTCGGACCCTTGACCGAAATCGAGACGCGCTTTGGCCCCTCAACTTCCATCCGCAGAGCAACGCCTTTGAGGTTCANGACGATGTCGGTGACGTCTTCACGCACACCTGCAACGCTCGAAAACTCGTGCAGAACATTGTCGATTTGAACGCTGGTTACCGCAGCGCCTTGTAGCGAGCTCATCAGCACGCGACGCAGGGCATTGCCCAAGGTCAGACCAAAACCACGCTCGAGTGGTTCTGCAATAACCGTGGCCTTGCGTGCCGGATCAGTGCCCGGGTTCACGACCAATTGCGTCGGTTTAATAAGTTCTTGCCAGTTCTTGTGGATCATGGTGTCGCCTCCATTCCTGTCGCCAACCGATCCAAGGTAAGCAACGCTCGAGGATCAAAATGACATAAGCGGGCNGCGCAAAATTACGCAGCCCGCCAATAATTATACTGCCTCAGACGCGACGGCGCTTCGGAGGACGGCATCCGTTGTGGGCCATCGGAGTCACGTCGCGGATGGACGAGATCTGAAAGCCTGCAGCAGCCAATGCGCGCAGAGCGGATTCACGACCCGAACCTGGGCCTTGAACTTCCACTTCCAGCGTCTTCACACCATGTTCCTGCGCCTTGCGGCCCGCATCTTCTGCGGCCATCTGAGCGGCATAGGGGGTGGATTTACGGCTGCCCTTGAAACCCATCGTACCCGCAGAGGACCACGCGATTGCGTTGCCTTGGACGTCCGAGATGAGGATCTTGGTGTTGTTGAACGAGCTGTTCACATGCGCCACACCTGCGGCGATGTTCTTGCGCTCTTTGCGCTTAGTGCGTGTCTTATCGCGTGCCATTGGTCCTGCGCTCCCTTACTTCTTCTTGCCAGCGATGGCTTTTGCGGGGCCCTTGCGGGTACGCGCGTTGGTATGGGTACGCTGACCGCGAACGGGCAGGTTACGACGATGACGCAGACCACGGTAGCAACCGAGATCCATCAAACGCTTAACGTTCATCTGGACTTCGCGGCGAAGGTCGCCTTCTACCATGTATGTTGCGTCGATATGCTCACGGATCTGGAGCACTTCGGCGTCGGAGAGTTCGTTCACACGACGTGTGAAGTCGATGCCTACCGCTTCGCAAATCTGGCGAGCGGAGGTGTTTCCGATACCGGTGATATATGTCAGCGCGATTGGTACGCGCTTGGAAGTGGGGATATTAACCCCTGCAATACGTGCCACGTAGTCTTTCCTTCGGTTGCGGTTCCGTAGCGCCAGAACCTTTTTTCACAACATTAGAGGCTGTTCGACGCGTGCCGTCTGGCCCCTAATCCTTAACCAAGGCCCACCCGATAGAATCGGTATAAGTCTCGGAATTCTCTCACAAGAAGCCGCCAGTTAGGCGGTTTTTCCCCAGTCGTCAAGGGGGTCTAGACCTCTGCCAGAACCGCCGCGATTTCGGAAGCGACCTCTTCGATCTCGCCCAAACCGTTAACGGGGTTCAGATTGCCCTTGGCATAATAGTAACCAAGCAACGGTGAGGTCTTTTTATAATACTCCATGAGGCGCTGTTTCAGGCTGTCCTCATTGTCATCGGCGCGGCGTTTGAACTCGGTCGCGCCGCAATTGGAGCATTTTCCATCCGCAGGGATCGGCTTGGTGATGTCATTATAGACCTCACCGCAATTGCCACAGGTCGAGCGCGCCGTGATCCGCTGGACCAATGCATCGTCATCAACCCGCATCTCGACGACAGCGTCGAGAGTCTTGCCCGTGGCGTCGAGCAGTTCACCCAAAGCATCGGCCTGCGCCAAAGTCCGCGGGAAGCCGTCGAAAATGAATCCGCCGCGATTGTCACCTTCGAGCTTTTCACGGATCAGGCCGATCACGATCTCATCGGTGACCAGTTCACCACGCGCCATGACTTCGGCCACGCGATTGCCCATCTCGGTGCCCGAGTCTTTCGCTTCGCGCAGCATATCACCTGTCGAGAGCTGCACCATGTCGCGCTCATCCACCAAGCGGCGGGCTTGGGTGCCTTTACCAGCACCCGGTGGTCCAAGCAGAATAATATTGATCATCGGCGAGCAGGCCCCTTGCGAGGCTTGGCAGAGGCACGGCCCTTACGGCCACGCAGCTGCGATTTCTCGATCAAACCTTCATATTGATGTGCCAGCAAATGCGACTGGATTTGCTGAACCGTATCCATACCCACCGACACGATAATCAGGATGGACGTACCACCAAAATAGGCCGTGATGGCAAGGTTCGTGCGCACAATCTCAGGCAGGAGCGCCACGAGTGCCAGATAACCCGCACCCAAGACAAGAACACGGTAAACCACATATTCCAGATATTCGGATGTCCGCTTGCCTGGACGGATGCCAGGAATGAAGCCGTTCTGGTTCTTGAGGTTATCGGCCACGTCATCGGTCTTGAAGGACACGTTCAGCGTATAGAAATACGTGAAAAACACGATCATCGAGGCAAAGAACAACAGATAGAGCGGCTGGCCAGGGCCAAAATTGGCAAGAACCCAAGACATCACGGGGCCAGCGGTATCGCCGCCCGAGAATGTTGTGAGGGTTGTAGGCAGCAACAGAAGCGACGAGGCGAAAATCGCAGGGATAACACCCGCGGGGTTCACCTTGATCGGCAGGTGGCTGGCACCGCCATCATAAACCTTCATCCCCACCTGACGGCGCGGGTATTGAATATGGATCTTGCGCAGGCTTCGCTCCATGAAGACCACAAAGAGCAGTGTCGCAAAGAGCATCACAATCACACCGAGGATCGCGGGGGTCGCCAGCGCGCCTGTGCGGCCTTGCTCGAAGAATTGTGCAAGCGCTGCGGGGATTTCCGCAATGATACCTACAAAGATGATCAAGGAGATACCGTTGCCGATGCCGCGTGCGGTGATCTGCTCACCCAACCACATCAGGAACATGGTGCCGCCGACAAGCGTAATCACACAAGCCGCACGGAAGAACCAACCCGGATCCGAGGCAAGACCACCCGATTCCATGCTGACCGCAAGCCCGTAAGCCTGCGCGGTTGCCAGAACCACGGTTCCATAGCGCGTATATTGATTGAGCTTTTTGCGCCCCTGCTCGCCTTCTTTCTTGATGGCTTCCAGTGCGGGCACCATCGAAGACATAAGCTGGACGATAATCGAGGCCGAGATATAGGGCATGATACCGAGAGCAAACACGCCCATACGGCTAAGCGCACCGCCCGTGAACATGTTCAAAACGCCGCCAAGACCAGCTGCCGCTTGATCAAAGAAGGCCCGCAGCTCGTTCCCGTCGATTCCCGGGACGGGAATATAGGTGCCAATGCGGTAAATGATCAGAAGACCAAGGGTGAACCAAATGCGCTGGCGCAGTTCGGACGCTTTGCCGAATGCCTTCCAGCTCATGTTTGCAGCCATTTGCTCAGCAGCCGATGCCATGCCATCTCTCTTATGCAAGGCGCCGCGCGATCGGGTTTCGATCTCGCGGCGCGGTAAAACCTTGGGGGAACATGTAAGCGGCGATAGCACCGCTCACAAGCACCCATCTCGTCACATTAGCTTGTGACGGGTTATTCTGCCGAAGCCGCTTCAGCTACTGTCAGGCTGCCACCAGCCTTTTCAACAGCTTCAATCGCCGATTTCGAAGCGCCAGTCACCACGAGGTTGACCTTTTTCGAGATCTCGCCTTTGGCCAGAATACGAACGCCATCGAGCTTACGGCGTACGAGACCCGACGCGATCAATGCGTCTTCGTTGATCTCTGCTTTGATGTCGAGCTTGCCCGCTTCGATGAATTTCTCGATCAGGCCGAGGTTCACAACAGCATATTGCTTGCGGTTTGGCTTGTTGAAGCCACGCTTAGGCAAACGCTGATAGAGCGGCATCTGGCCGCCTTCATAGCCTTTAATAGCTACACCCGAGCGGGATTTTTGACCTTTGATACCACGGCCACCCATTTTACCGGTGCCGGAGCCAGGACCACGTGCAACGCGCTTGCGCTTTTTGGTGGCACCTGGATTGTCGTGCAGTTCATTCAGTTTCATTGTCGCTTCTCCTTGCCGGATGTGCCCCTCAGCGACCGATGGGACAAACGCGGCTTACAATTTCGATTCACGGACCTTCAAATAGGCCACCGGCGGCGTATAGACGGGCAAGAGCAAAGGATCAAGAGGGCTGTCGCGGCCTTTTCTCTGAACTCCCAAAGCCAATTTATGCCCAAATTACCACGCGACCCTTGAGGGAAACGCAAAACGCCCCGATCTGTGACCGAGGCGTTTGCAATTTTGTGCAAAGCGGGCTGGTTTAGCCGCGCTCCTCCACGATCTCGACCATATGCGAGACCTTGCGGATCATGCCGCGCACGGAAGGTGTATCTTCCAGCTCACGGGTTTTGTGCATTTTGTTCAGGCCCAAACCGATCAGCGTTGCACGCTGGTCTTCGGGGCGACGGATCGGCGAGCCGATCTGCTTGATCACGATTGTTTTTGCCATCGGTCAGTCTCCTCAGGCTTCTGCTGGTTCAGCAGCCGCTTCACCATCCGGCTTGCGCAGGATGTCGGCTACTTTTTTGCCACGACGTGCAGCAACCTGACGAGGCGAAGATTCGCTCCGGAGGCCGTCCAGCGTCGCGCGGATCATGTTGTAAGGGTTCTGCGAGCCAGTGGATTTCGCGACCACGTCCTTGATGCCGAGCATCTCGAACACAGCACGCATTGGACCACCTGCAATGATACCCGTACCTTCAGGCGCCGTGCGCATCACAACCGAACCCGCGCCGTGATGGCCCTTCGTGTCGTGGTGCAGCGTGCGGCCTTCGCGCAGAGGCACGCGGATCAGGTTACGCTTGGCTTGCTCTGTTGCCTTGCGGATCGCCTCGGGGACCTCTTTGGCCTTACCCTTGCCGAAACCTACACGGCCACGTTGATCGCCGACAACCACGAGGGCTGCGAAACCAAAGCGCTTACCGCCTTTTACAGTCTTCGAGACGCGGTTGATTGCGACCAGACGGTCTGCGAATTCTGGGGTTTCTTCGCGCTCTTCGCGACGGCGTCCCCGACGTTGTTCACGTTCTGCCATTGGTGGCATCCTTCTTTGATTTGCGCGGCCAGCCGCGACGATT
>JGI26086J50260_1001949_pt1 | contig 11552 bp, 7 predicted proteins | sample SaaInl3SG_22_DNA_FD_50260 | JGI IMG/M metagenome (IMG submission 50260)
TTTCGATCATGAGATCAAACTATTGACGCAAGTAGACCAAACTTTAGATAGGTTTTTCAAGCCTCTTCGTAATAAATCCGCAGTTTCGCTGCATTTGACTGCCTATTGTATCCTGTGGAAAAACAATGGCTTTTTACGGGTCTGATTTGCACCATTCTGGCGATTATAGCTGGGGTTTTTCTGCAACAAAAATGGCAGCTCAGCCATAATCACCCTGCGCAAACCAGCCACCTGAGGTGATTCCTCCATGCGCGAAATAGAGCCACAGTCGATATCCACGATCTGTATCCACCCGCCAGTAATCGCGCACACCCGTGCGCCATTCGGGGTCATCAAGCCACCATTCCGGCGCAATCCTCTCTGGCCCCGTGGCGCATAGCGTGCGGAAGTCGCGCCCCCGCCAACGGAACGTAGCGGGGGGCGTTGGATCAGGGGCGGCCAAAACAGGCTCTGAGCGGAACAAAATCAAAGGCCGCGGGCGGGAGGGGCGCGGCCAAGGCGTATCGGCAGGGCCAGACCATGCAGCCGCTAATGTTTTGGACGTTTTTTCAGGCACATGGGAATCGGCAGGATGTTGGCGGGTGATTGCCTCAAGCCCGACCCGCGCCCCGATGCGGCCAATCAGATCATCCAGTTCAGTGCTTTTGGTCCGCTCCACGGCAGCATCCTGTCCACCCCGATGTTGAACCGCATGAACAGGCTCGCTCTCGCAGGCCTCAAGGCGCAGCAAATCAATACCAAAGCCAGGATCGACTACCCCGATCTTGAGCGCAAAAAGCGCGCGCACCCGATCAGGCGTATCAGCAGGGCGGGCAAGCCCGACCTCTACCTGTTGCACCCCACCATCTGCACGGCGCAGCTCAAGCCGGAACCCGCGCGCGCCGCGCCCTTTATCGCGCAGCTTGTCACAGACCACAGGCAGCAACCGATCAAGCCCCGCCATAATGTCATCTTCCAGACCAATCGGGTCAGGGAAGCTTAACCGAGCGGCAAAATGCAACGGCGCGCGTGCAGGCGAGATCGGCTCGGGCTCCAGCCCCAGGGCCTGATCCAACCGCCTGACCAGATGCTGTCCAAAGCGCCGCGCAAGGGCGGCGCGCGGCATACCGTAAAGGTCCTCGACCCGCCGCAAACCAAGCCGCGCAAGGGCTGCGCTGGCGGCATCATCAAGCCTCAGCGCTGCAACAGGCAGCTTTGCGATGCTGTGCCGAACCTGCCCGGGGGGTGAAATTCGCTGTGCTGCATTCCGCGACGTGGCGATGCGGGGCGCAGCCCCCCCTCTTTCCCAATTGCGGCGTTTAACGGCCCTTGAGCGCGTGGCACGCGCCTCTTGATCAATGGCATCCCCATTCGGGCCCGTTACGGCCATCTCCCGCCCCGCATAACGCGCCAAGGCCCAAGCCGCGCCTGCCGTATCTGCAATGCCGCAAGACACCTCAAGGCCAAGATCAAGACAATCCGCCTCGACAATCTGCAACAGCGCCTCTTCCCCGCCAAACAGATGCGCGCAGCCCGTCAGGTCAATCATCAGCCCCGCGCGGCCCTGCTCTGACACCCAAGGCGAGAATTTTCCCGCCCATCTGCGCAATGCCGTTAAGAAACCCGCCTCCTTCGTGGGGTCTTCAAGGCGTGTGATCAGGCTGGAACACAGGCTCAACGCATCTTGCAGGGACTGACCTGGAAACAGCCCTTTCGCCTGCGCCTCGGGGCTGACCGAGCTGAGCATGCGCAAATTCCCGCTCTCTCGGACCACGGCAAGCGGAGCATCCCAGAACCGCTGCTCATGGCGGCGAATCCGGTCCACGCCAAGGCGCGGAAACCAGAGAGATAACAACCGTCGGGATGTATCGCGCTGCAGGTCGGGCATTATTTTGTTCTCTAAATGTTCTCAACATGTAGAGCGCCCGAAAGCTGGAGTCGAGTCCACTTAATCAGCGAAGTATTTGTAAAATGGCAAGCGAGGCATAGCCATCAGCCACCAAACCACGTGAGGCCTGAAAGCGGCGGATCGCATCGATTGTATTGGGGCCAATCACCCCATCAATCCCCTCGGTCGAAAAGCCCGCGCGCGTCAATCTGCGCTGCAATTCCTCACGCTCGCCCCGAGACAGAGCGCGATCACCGCGTGGCCAAGCGCTTTGAAACGCAGGCCCGCCCGTGATCCTGTCTGCCAGATGCCCCACGGCAATCACATAAGCATCCGCGGGGTTATAGCGCTCGATCACGTGGAAATTGTCAAAGATCACAAGGGCCACACCTTGCGCGCCTGCCGGCAAAAGGATCGAAGATCGCCCGTGATCGGGGATCAACTGCCCATTGGTCAGCCGCACCCCCAAACCGTTCCAATGCGAGACATTCCGCTTGGTCCGTTCACCCGATTGGGCATAGTCGAACCCCGCAGGAAGGGTGACTTCCATCCCCCAAGGCTGGCCCGTTGTCCAACCGAATTCCCGCAGGTAATTCGCCGTCGAGGCCAGCGCATCCGTCGGGTCATCCCCCCAGATATCGCGCCGTCCATCGCCTGTGAAATCGACCGCATGGTCGAGATAACTGGTCGGCATAAACTGGGTGTGCCCCATCGCTCCCGCCCATGACCCCCGCATGCGCGCAGGTGTCGTATCGCCCGATTGCAGAATGCGCAAAGCCGCGATCAATTGCTGTTCAAAGAAATCGCGGCGACGGCCTTCATAGGCCAGTGTCGCCAAGGCACTAGGAATATGGGTGTCGCCCCGCACGGCACCAAACGCGCTTTCCAACCCCCAGATCGCCACAACGATTTCCGCCTCAACCCCATAGCGCCGTTCAATCGCGGCAAGGGTCTCNCGCTGGCGCTGTGCAGAACTGCGCCCGTTATTGATCCGGTTATCAGAGACGGCACTGTCGAGATATTCCCAAAGCGTTCGGTTGAACTCGGATTGGTTGCGATCAAGACGGATCACATCAGGCTCAAGCGATATCTCTGAAAAAGCGGCATCAATCACGGATTGCGAAATACCTGCGGCGCGTGCGCGCGGCTCGAACCCAGCCCGCCATGCTGTGAAACCAGCGCTATCCGCGCGGGCCTGAACGGGTATGACCGCCGCTGGTCCCAAACCCTCGGCCGCGGGCCTGATCAGCGGCCTTGGGGAAATATCCAGAGGAGAAGCCATAGCAGCGGCCAGTGGCGCCCAAAGAGCCACGATAAACATTGGTACTAATTTACGCATAATGAACCCGCTCGGATCTTGTTTTTATGCGCTTTATATAGCCTGTTTTGCGCAAGATCAGAAGCAGACAGATAAAGCCCCTGCGGAACTTTGCCGAAACGGCTTATGTCCGCTTGCGCAGCTTCTTCTTTTTCAGCTTGTCCGATTTCGCCTTGGAAGCCACGAATTTACGCCGATGCGGCCCCTTGCCTTTGCCGCGGCCACGACCCTCAAAAGGCTTGCGCCTCTCGCCATCGATCTCGAGCAATTCCAGCTCCAGCCCGCCTGTAACAGGCACAGCGGCGGCCAGCTTGACCACCACGCGATCGCCGATGCCGATGGTCAGCCCCGTATCTGCGCCCATCAAGGTTTGCGCATCCGCATCATGGTGGAAATATTCCCGCCCCAAAGCGCGCATAGGCAAAAGGCCATCGGCCCCCGTCTCGTCGAGTTTTACAAAAGCGCCAAACCGCGCAATGCCCGAAATACGACCTGAAAATTCTGCACCGACCCTGTCGGAGAGATAGGCCGCCAAATAGCGATCTGTCGTGTCACGCTCCGCCATCATCGAGCGCCGCTCGGTCTCGGAGATATGCTTGGCGGTGGCGTCCAAATCCTCGATTTCGGCAGGGCTCAGCCCATCTTTGCCCCAGCCATGCGCACTGACCAAAGCGCGATGCACGATCAAATCGGCATAGCGCCTGATCGGTGAGGTGAAATGCGCATAGGATTTCAGCGCCAAACCGAAATGCCCGAAATTCTCGGCATTGTAGTAGGCTTGCTGCATGGAACGCAGGGTGGAGATATTGATCAATTCGGCATTTTCGCTGCCAGCGGCCTGCGACAAAAGCTGGTTGAGATGGCGGGTCATCAAGACCTGCCCTTTGGCCAAAGTCAGGCCACTGGTCTGGGCTACTTCGCGCAGGGATTCGAGCTTTTGCAGGTCAGGCTCTTCATGCACACGGAACAACAGCGGCGTGCGCTTTTTGATCAAGGTCTCGGCGGCGGCGACATTGGCCAGCACCATGAATTCCTCGATCAGCTTATGGGCATCCAACCTGTCACGGAACGCGACCGAGCTGACCTTGCCCTCCTCGGATAGCTCGATCCGGCGTTCAGGCAGATCAAGATCAAGCGGCTGACGCTCGGCACGGGCGGATTTCAGGGCGTCATAGGCCGCGTAAAGCGGCTTGATCACTGTGTCCAGCAAAGGCCCGCATTTCTCGTTTACATCGCCATCTTGGGCGGCCTGCACCTCTTGGTAATTCAGCGAGGCGGCCGAGCGCATCAACCCGCGATGGAAGCTGTGCGATATCTTGTTGCCTGCTTGGTCCACCACCATCCGCACCGCCAGACAAGCGCGTGGCACACCTTCGTGAAGCGAACACAAATCCCCCGAAAGACGATCAGGCAACATCGGCACAACGCGATCAGGGAAATAGCTGGAATTGCCGCGTTTGCGCGCCTCGCGGTCCAAAGCCGAGCCCGCGCGCACATAATGCGCCACATCCGCAATCGCGACCCAGATGACATGGCCACCCTTATTCTTCGGGTCGGTATCGGGATGGGCATAGCAGGCATCATCATGATCCCGCGCATCGGCAGGGTCGATGGTGACAAGCGGCATATCCCGCATATCCTCGCGGCCCTTCACATCGCAGGGTTTGGCGGCATCAGCCTCGGCAATCACGGTGTCAGGAAAGGAATCGGGAATGCCATATTCATGGATCGCAATCAGGCTGACGGCTTTTGGGGCCGCAGGATTGCCTAGCCTGTCGGTGACCCGCGCTTTGGGCAAACCCATCCGCGCTTTCGGGCCTGCCTGTTCGGCCTCGACCAATTCACCATCCTTGGCCCCGCCCGTGGCATCCGAGGCAACGCTCCATTCCTTATCCGACCCTTTGGAGATCGGCACAATGCGCCCACCTTCCGCCCCTTTGCGGAAAATCCCGAGGATTTTGAGAGGGTTGGTCCCAATGCGGCGGATCAGGCGCGCAATATAAATATAATCCTCGCCCGAGACCTCTTGCAGACGCGCAAGGATACGGTCGCCTTTGCCCAAAGCAGGGTCCGTGGCGCGGGCACTGAACAGGATGCGCGGCTCGGGGCCTTCGCCAGTCCATTCCATCGGGCGACAAAAGACATCACCATTTTCGTCNGGCCCTAGAACTTGCAGGATCGAAACAGGCGGCAATTTATCAGGGTCGCGATAGGCTTTGCCACGCTTGGCCAGATGCCCCTCTTCCTGCAATTCTTTGAGGATGCGCTTGAGATCAATCCGCGCCGCCCCCTTGATACCGAAGGCTTTGGCAATATCGCGCTTGGAGGTGCTGCCCGGATGGTCAGCAATCCAATCGCGGATTTCTTTTTTATTGGGGATGCGGCTCATGGTGATGGGTTAACACGGCACCACAGGCGCGTCATGCGCAAAACACCAGAAGCGCTCAGGCGAAATAATTGCGCAGGATACGGGAATAGATGCGCTTGAGGTCGTGGATATCCTGCATCCAGACCCGCTCATCCACCTGATGCATACGGTGCCCCACAAGGCCAATCTCGACCACGGGACAATGCGATTTCACAAAGCGTGCATCGGATGTACCGCCAGTGGTGGAGAGTTCAGGCCTGCGGCCCGTCTCGGCCTCGACAGCATTTGACACCAGATCAGACAGGGCACCAGGCGGGGTCAGGAAGGCTTCGCCCGAAATACGGGTTTCCATGGTAATCTCGGTGCCCGTTTCATCTGCAACACGCTCGGCCTCGGTTGTCAGCCACTCGGTCAGCGAGGCACCTGTATGGAGGTCGTTGAACCGCAGATTGGCGGTCATATGCGTCTTGGCGGGGATCACATTAGAGGCCGTGTTGCCCGTATCAATCGTGGTGATCGCAAGCGTGGAGGCATCAAAATGATCGGTCCCCTGATCCAGTTCATGGCTGGCCAGACGATGCGCCAAAAGGGCAACCGCAGGCATAGGGTTCAGCGCCTTATGGGGATAGGCGGAATGGCCCTGCTTGCCGTGAACCGTGAATTTCACTGTCATCGAGCCCCTGCGCCCGATCTTGATCATATCGCCCATCACCTCGGGCGAGGTCGGCTCACCGACGATGCAGGCATCCATGCGTTCGCCTTGGGCCGCCATCCAATCAAGGATCGCGATTGTTCCATCCGAGGACGGGCCTTCCTCATCCCCCGTGATGGCAATAACGACACTTCCATCGGGCGGCGTATCAGTGACGAAATCAATCGCAGCCGCAACAAAGGCCGCGACACCTGATTTCATATCGGTTGCACCGCGCCCATAAAGCCAGCCATCCTCCATATGCGCCGAGAAAGGGGGGTATGTCCAAGCGGCCTCGTCCCCAACGGGCACCACATCTGTATGGCCGTTAAAGCCGAATGTACGTGTATTTCCGCCATTCCCCCAACGCGCAAATAGATTGGGCACGCCATTGCGATCCACGCGAGTGCAGGCAAAGCCAGCCGCCGAAAGCGCCTCCTCCAAAAGCTGCAATGCGCCGCCTTCCTCAGGGGTTACCGAGGGGCATTTCACCAAAGCAGCGGTCAAAGCTACAGGATCAACAGGCATGGGGGCTGTCCTTTAATTGCACTTATCCAGCGATAACGGCGTGGCATTTCGGGCACAAGCCGCTCAATGACCAAGCTAGTTCAAGCCAAAGAATTAAAAATGGTTAACAGCGCTGAGCCAGTCGTGTAGCATATTGGTATAAAAATAAGCCGAGGCAGGCGAGCGGTAAAATCCGCATGGTATTTAGTTTTGACGATCTGACACGCAGATAAGCGTGCTGTTGTCACGTATGAGCGTCTGTCATCCTCGGCCATGAGGCATGGGTATGATATGGCGACCGCTCAGGAATTGCCAATAAACACAGGCGCATCAGCGCTGCAGATGGCACTGGAGATTTTCGGTGACAGCGTGACTGTGGTCGACGCTGACTATCGTGGTGACAACCGTTCCTCGGGCATTTGGACAGATGGCGATGCCATCGCGCCAGGCGTCACCCCATCAGATGCTGGTGTGATGTTTTCCACGGGCAGGCTGACGAGCTTCACCAATGCCTTTGGCGATCCGAACCGAAGCGCCAGCACCAGCTCGAATACAAGTGGCATCAATAATGATAGCGACTTTAACACGCTGGCTGGTCGGTCGACCTATGACGCCTCGATCCTTGAGGTGGATTTCATCCCGACGACCTCGGTCTTGAGCATGCAATTCACCTTCGCCTCGGAAGAATACCCCGAATATGTCGGCTCGATCTTCAATGATGCTGTTGGCATCTGGATCAACGGCGTCGAAGTCGGCTCGCCTGTTTTTTCCATCGCCGATATCAACTCGGTCAATGGCGGCGCGAATGAGACGCTTTATATCGATAATACGGGCGACGATTATAATACGGAAATGGACGGCTTTACCGTCACCCTGAATGTCACAATCCCCGTAAATGTCGGCCAAGTGAACTCCCTCAAACTCGGCATCGCGGATGTCGGAGACTCCTCCTACGATTCCACCCTACTTGTCGCTGCGGGTTCTGTTCAGGGTGGTGCCATCGCGAATAATGACACGGGCACCGTCTATCACGGCCATACGCTGAACCTTGATGTTTTGGCCAATGACACTGCGGGCATGTCGGTGACCCATATCAACGGTCAGGAGATTTCCACAGGTGGCACGGTTACCCTGTCATCGGGGCATGAAATCGAGCTTTTGACCGATGGCAGACTTGGCGTTACGGCTCCAAACTCGAACTCTACTGCGACTGAAACCCAGAATTTCAGCTACACGGCCGAAACAGCTTCGGGCATCAGCGACTCGGCTTTCGCGACCATCACCACGATCCCNTGCTTTACGCGCGGCACCCATATTCTAACCCCTCAGGGCGAGGTTCCGGTGGAAGATCTTACCGTCGGGCAAATGGTCGAAACGCAAGACCATGGCCCGCGCCCGATCCGCTGGATCGGCACCCGCATGGCCAAAGCGGAAGGGCCCTCTGCCCCCATTGTGATCGAGCAAGGCACCTTTGGCCTTCACAAAAGACTGGTCATTTCACCACTACATCGAGTCCTGATTTCCAATGTCCAAGCCGAACTTCTTTTTGNAGAAGACGAGGTACTGATCGCNGCCAAAGACTTGGTCAATAATGTCAGCGTCTGGGTCAAGGAAGGCGGCGATGTGGAGTATTTCCACATCCTTTTCGACCAGCATGAAATCATCTGGTCCGAAGGCTTGGCCACCGAGAGCTTGTTTCCCGGCGCGCAAACACTTGCCGCCTTTGACGAAGCAACCCGCGAGCGGTTGTTCAGTCTGTTTCCTGCACTCAACCCGTCCTCGGGCCAAGGCTATGGCGACACAGCGCGCCTGCCATTGAAATCATTTGAAGCGAAGGTGGTTGTTGGATGAACATCTCGCCTTTGGCATATCTTCAATCCAAGCGCTCGGGCGCAATGACCTTTCTACAAGTGCGGCTGTGGCGGGGGATGCGCCCATGAGCTGGATTTCCGTTTGGAATGCTGCGGGACATCAGGTTGTCCATGATACAAAGGCCCTGTCCTTGGCAGCGGCTGCGCGCGAAAACACAACCTTCCTAATCGAAGGCAGTTTGGCAGGTAAATCTGACAAGCCCGTGCGGGTTTGGGCAGGGCAAAGCGGCGATCTCTCTTTTCAGGTGTACCGTATGCCCGATGGAGCACTGCAATTCCTGCATCGCGGCCTGAACGCAAAAACTGATCCTGATCTGATTGGGCCAAATGACAGCTTCAAGATCATCTATTCAGCCTGCGCCAATCCGCGGGGCAGCAGGATCGAAATCCACAACTTGGTGACCCATCAAAACGCCACTATCGCGCCCTATCAGGGCGAGGTGCATTGTCTGGAAGATTTCCTGCCCGCCAAATCCAGCTTCTTCAAATGTATGACAGTCGTCGCCCTCGCGGATCACAACCTCTCGGCGGCCAGCACACCTGCCTATGGTAAAGGCACTTTGATCAACACGCCCGCAGGCGCGATCGCTGTTGAAGACCTTGTGCCTGGAATGATTGTGGATGGGCTTGTTTCTGGCCCATCTCGCATTCGTTGGTGTGGGCATCTTGATATGCTCGGCATTGGATCAACCGCGCCTCTTTTGGTCCGCGCGCCCTATTTCGGCTTGTCCCATGATATCCATGTCTCGCCGATGACCCGCATGCTAATGCAGGGCAGCACGGTCGAGTATCTGACAGGCAAGGAAGCCATTTTTGCGCGGGCCGGTGACATGGTGAACCGGATTTCGGTGATCAAGGACCAAACCCTGCCCGTTCGGCGGATGTATCAGATCATGACCGATGACCATGATTGCGTAACCGTCGGCGCTTGCCATATGGAAACGGCCCTGCTCGGCGATATTCTGGGCGGCCAAGGGGATGCGCTTGCGCGGCCGATGATCTCCGATCTCGAGCCTGTTTTTGAAACGATTGACCGCGCAACAGCCCAAACCCTGCAAGCCATGCAGGCCGAGACCCGCCGCGTCGCCGCCTAAGCCTAGCGCGCCAAGGCGATCAAGCCGCCAATATCAAGATGCTGTTCCATGTGATCGGCCAAAGCATCCAAAATATACTCCAACTCGGCCGTATAACTGAGGCCCGAGGCCTGCCCGCCTAACATGTGCAGATAACTGGCGCGAAAGGCGTCATTGGCAAAAAGACCATGGAGATAGGTGCCCATCACACGACCATTTAGCGAATGCGCACCGTCAGGTGCCTGACCGAGCATCGCAAAAGGCCGCGCGCAATCAGGGCCGAGCGTCTGGCCCATATGAATTTCATATCCTGCAAACCCTGTCCCGCTTGGCACATGCACAGCATCCGAGACAGCAAGGCGTTTGGCGGGGCTCATGACCGTCTCGACATCCAGAAACCCCAGACCTTCGGTTTCGCCGCTCGCGCCATCCACACCGTCAGGGTCGCGTACGATCTGACCCAGCATTTGATAGCCACCGCAAATTCCCAGCACATGCCCCCCGCGCCGAATATGAGCAGCGAGATCAATATCCCAGCCCTGCGCGCGCAAAAACGCCAGATCGCCGCGCGTGCTTTTCGATCCTGGAAGGATCACCAGGTCGGCATCGGCTGGCAGCGCACGACCAGGGCCAAGCATGGTCAGCCTGACGCCACTCTCTTGCGCAAGCGGATCAAGATCATCGAAATTCGCGATCCGCGACAGGGCAAGACACACAATATGCAGGCCATCGCGATGCGGGGCGCGGTTCAGATCAATTGCATCCTCGGCAGGCAATTTCCACGCGTCATGAAACCATGGCAAAACGCCAAAACCGGCCCAACCCGTCTTGGCCGCGATATAGTCATAACCATCATCAAACAGCCTCGGGTCCCCCCGAAATTTATTGATGAGAAACCCCTGAACCATCGCGGCATCAGCGGGGTCAATCACCGCTTGGGTTCCCACAATCTGCGCAATCACACCACCGCGATCAATATCGCCCGCCAAAACCACTGGCACTTTTGCGGCCAAAGCAAAGCCCATATTGGCGATATCGCGAGGCCGCAAATTGACCTCGGCAGGGCTGCCCGCGCCTTCGACGATCACCAGATCATGGCCTGCCTTGAGGCGGTTGAAACTCTCAAGAACCGCGTCCATCAATTTCGGCTTGAGCGCACCGTAATCAGCGGCCTCTGCGCGTGCGATGCGCTTGCCCTGCACCACAACCTGCGCGCCCGTATCGGTTTCAGGTTTGAGAAGTACGGGATTCATATCAGAAACAGGCTCTAAACCGCAGGCTAGAGCCTGTAATGCCTGCGCGCGGCCAATCTCGCCACCATCGCTGGTGACGGCTGCATTATTCGACATGTTTTGCGGCTTGAACGGCGCAACCTTGATCCCGCGGCGCTTAGCAGCGCGGCAAAGGCCCGCCACCAACATCGATTTCCCGACATTCGAACCTGTGCCCTGGATCATCAATGCAGGCATTGGCGGCCTAGAACTCCACGCCTTTTTGGGCGACCACACCTTGTGATTTGAACGGGTGCTTGATCTCGGTCATCTCGGTCACGAGATCGGCAATCTCGATTAATTCAGGCTTGGCGTTGCGACCCGTCAAAACCACATGGGTCATTTCGGGTTTCTCGGTGCTCAGAAACTCTACAATCTCGTCGATCGGCAGGTAATCATAGCGCAGCGCGATATTGATCTCATCCAAGACAACCAAGCGCATCTGGGGGTCGCGGATCATCTCCTTGGCCTGCTCCCACCCATTGCGCGCGGCTGCAATATCCCGCTCGCGATCCTGCGTGTTCCAAGTGAAACCCTCGCCCGAGACGACAAAGCGGCATTCATCGGCGAAATTATTGCGCAACAG
>JGI26086J50260_1001950_pt1 | contig 11551 bp, 7 predicted proteins | sample SaaInl3SG_22_DNA_FD_50260 | JGI IMG/M metagenome (IMG submission 50260)
ACAATCCTTACATCTTGAATGTTTTTTTCAGCTATTTCTAAGGCATTCAATAGGGCTGCTGCTGAGATAATCGCTGTTCCATGCTGATCGTCATGCATCACAGGAATATCGAGTTCTTCTTTCAAACGTTTTTCAATTTCAAAGGCTTCTGGCGCTTTGATATCTTCTAAATTAATCCCTCCAAAAGTGGGAGCTATATTTTTAACTGTTTGAATAAATTCTTCTACATTTTCAGTATTTACTTCGATGTCAAACACATCAATGTCGGCAAATATTTTAAAGAGCAACCCTTTTCCTTCCATCACTGGTTTGGAAGCTTCGGNACCAATATTCCCTAANCCNAAAACGGCGGTTCCGTTTGTAATTACAGCAACTAAATTTCCTTTCGAAGTGTATTTATAGGCGTCAGATGGATTTTTTTCTATCGCCAAACAAGGTGCNGCNACTCCNGGAGAATAAGCCAATGCCAAGTCTCTTTGGGTTGCATATTTTTTTGTGGGAACAACTTGTATTTTTCCTGGAGATGGCTTTTGGTGATAAGCGAGTGCTTCTAAATCGTGTTTACTCAATTTTGACATATTCGTTGGTTTAATCTACAAAGTTAGACACTTCAGTTTAATAATGAAATTTTATGGGCGTTCTTTTGAAGAGCTATGTTCAGACAATATTAATAAACCCCCTCAACATTATTCACTTAAAAACTCAATATTTCTTTTTAGTCCTGAAAATTTTGTGCGCTTTACAGCTGAATGTTGAAATACTTTACTGAATGTTTCCTGTGTAATNTCTTCCCAATCCTTTTTGGTCATGGACAATAATTCAGGTTTAGGATTGAACAAGGGTTCGTTATGTGCTTTTGAAAATCGATTCCATGGACATACATCCTGACACACATCACAGCCAAACATCCAGTTGTCAAATTGTCCTTTCATTTCGGAGGGAATTTGCTCTTTGAGTTCTATGGTAAAATAGGAGATGCACTTACTCCCATCAACACCATATTCTGAAGTAATTGCTTCTGTTGGGCAGGCATCTATACAAGCTGAACAACTGCCACAATGGTCTGTTACAGGCAAATCGTAATCTAATTCTAGATCAATAATAAGTTCTGCGATGAAATAGAATGATCCTACTTGCTGTGTCAGTAAATTGCTGTGTTTTCCNATCCATCCCAATCCTGATTTTTTGGCCCATGCTTTTTCTAAGATTGGAGCGGAATCTACAAAAGCACGACCATGCACCTCTCCTATTTCTGCCTTAACAAATTCTAGAAGTTGTTTGAGTTTATCTTTAATTACAAAATGATAATCTCTTCCGTAGGCATACTTACTTATTTTTGGAGCTTCTGGGTCGTGTTGAGTGTCTTCTGGAAAATAATTATAGATTAATGACACAACACTTTTGGAATCTTCTACTAACAATGTAGGATCCAAGCGTTTGTCAAAATGATTTTCCATGTACTGCATTTTACCATGGCTATTTTTTTTGAGCCAAGCCTCTAAACGGGGTGCTTCTTCTTCTAAAAAACCGGCCTTACTCACACCACAAGATAAAAACCCCAGGCGTTTGGCCTCAGCTTTTAGTAGGCTTGTATAGTGGTTTTTTAAATTCATTTTAAAACAATCCGCCTTGAATATTGCCTTTGATACGTCCTAAATGTTTATAAGCAAGTTCGGTCACTTCACGACCTCTTGGGGTTCGCATGATAAATCCTTGTTGAATTAAAAACGGTTCATAAACTTCTTCAATCGTTTCTGAGCTTTCGCTCACGGCGGTTGCAATGGTGGTGACCCCAACAGGACCTCCTTTGAATTTATCAATAATGGTGGTCAAAATTTTATTGTCCATTTCATCCAATCCATGGGCATCAACATTCAGGGCTTTCAACCCAAATTTTGCGATGGCAATATCTATTTTCCCGTTACCCTTAATTTGTGCAAAATCTCTAACGCGGCGTAAAAGTGCATTGGCTATACGGGGTGTTCCTCGACTTCGACCTGCAATTTCTATAGCAGCCTCCATATTGATAGGGACTTTTAAAATCTCTGCACTTCTTTGAATGATTGTTGACAACAGTTCGGTTGAGTAGTATTGTAAGCGGCTGCTAATTCCAAATCGGGCACGCATTGGAGCGGTTAATAGCCCAGACCTTGTTGTTGCTCCTATTAAGGTAAAAGGGTTTAAGTTGATTTGAACCGTGCGTGCATTGGGTCCAGATTCAATCATAATATCGATTTTATAATCCTCCATAGCGGAGTATAGATACTCTTCTACAATTGGGCTTAGACGGTGAATTTCGTCAATAAATAACACATCCCTTTCTTCCAAATTGGTGAGTAAGCCTGCAAGGTCTCCTGGCTTATCCAATACAGGGCCTGAGGTAACTTTAATTCCAACTCCAAGTTCATTGGCAAGAATATGTGCTAGGGTCGTTTTTCCAAGTCCTGGAGGGCCATGAAACAAGGTGTGATCCAAGGCTTCGTCGCGTTCAACTGCGGCTTCTACAAAAATTTGTAGGTTTTCAAGAACTTGGTCTTGCCCTGCAAAATCATCAAATGAAAGAGGTCTTAATACTTTTTCAATATCGTGTTCTTCNGCTGAGAAATGGTCGTCGGTTGGATCCAGATTTTCATTCATATACACAAATATAAAGAAAAAGCCTTTCTTGTTTTAAGAAAGGCTTTTAAATATAGTATTTAGTTGCTTAGTATCTAGTGTTGTAGTTCTTCCTCACCTTCTTTTAAAGGGATGTGTTGTTGCACAAAGTCTTCATCATGACCTGGCTTGCTATAATCATAAGCCCAACGATGTACGTGAGGGATTGCTCCTGGCCAGTTTCCATGCATATGTTCTACGGGGGTGGTCCACTCTAAAGTATTAGACCTCCATGGGTTTTGTTCTGCTTTTTTACCATAGAACATACTGTATACAAAGTTCCATAANAATACCAATTGAAATAATCCACCGACAAGTGCAAAGACGGTAATTAGTATCTGAACATTTGAGGTGTCATCAAATAAAGGAAAGTTACTGTTTGTGTAATAACGTCTTGGTAGTCCCGCCATTCCTATAAAGTGCATTGGGAAAAATACGCCATAAGCACAGATGGCCGTTACCCAGAAGTGAATGTACCCTAAGTTTTTATTAAGCATTCGTCCAAACATTTTTGGAAACCAATGGTATACTCCTGCAAACANTCCGTACAATGCTGATATTCCCATTACTAAGTGGAAGTGTGCCACAACAAAATAGGTATCATGAACATTAATATCCAAAGCACTGTCGCCAAGTATAATTCCTGTTAACCCTCCTGTAATAAAAGTAGATACCAAACCAATTGAAAACAACATGGCTGGATTCAATTGTAAATTTCCTTTCCATAAGGTGGTAATATAGTTGAATGCTTTTACAGCAGATGGGATGGCGATAAGTAAGGTCGTAAATGTAAATACAGATCCTAAAAATGGATTCATTCCTGAGATAAACATATGATGTCCCCATACAATCGTTGACAAGAATGCTATCGCCAAAATGGAGGCAACCATTGCTCGGTATCCAAAAATAGGTTTCCGTGAATTTGTTGCAATGACTTCGGATGTAATTCCTAAAGCTGGCAGTAATACAATGTATACTTCTGGATGTCCTAAGAACCAGAATAGGTGTTCGAATAATACTGGAGATCCGCCTTGATAATGTAATACTTCGCCTTGAATAAAAATATCTGATAAGAAGAAAGACGTTCCAAAACTACGGTCCATAATGAGTAATAAGGCAGCCGATAGTAATACGGGGAAGGATACGACTCCAATCACAGCAGTGATAAAAAACGCCCATATTGTTAAGGGAAGTCTTGTCATTGACATTCCTTTTGTTCTGAGGTTTAGAACTGTTACAATATAGTTTAGTGATCCTAATAATGAGGAGGCAATAAAAATGGCCATGGACACCAACCATAAAGTCATTCCAGCTCCAGACCCTCCTTGCGCTAATGGCAAGGCACTCAGAGGAGGATAAATGGTCCAACCTGCTGCTGCTGGTCCTGCTTCAACGAATAAGGAAATAATCATGATTACACTTGACAAAAAGAATAACCAATAGGAGACCATATTAAGGAATCCTGATGCCATATCTCGTGCTCCAATTTGCAATGGAATTAATAAGTTACTAAAAGTTCCACTCAAACCAGCCGTCAGTACAAAGAATACCATAATGGTTCCGTGAATGGTTACTAAGGCTAAATAGATATCCGCATCCATTACACCGCCTGGAGCCCATTTTCCTAGAAGAGCCTCAAAAATTACATTTGGTTCTGTTGGCCATGCAATTTGCATACGCATTAACAAGGACATTAAAATCCCTATCACTCCCATAATAACCCCAGTAATTAAATACTGCTTGGCGATCATTTTGTGATCCTGACAAAAAATGTATTTCGTTATGAAAGTTTCTTTGGGATGATGTCCATGATCGTCTTGGTGTGCGTGAGTATCTACCTGTGCTGACATAATCTTATGTTGTTATTTCTTTAATTTTTAATTTTGAACTAAAGAGTTCTTAAATAATTTTTGTTCTTTTAACCATGCCTTGTAGTCTTCTTCAGATTCTACAATAATTTTCATTTGCATGTTATAATGCGACTTTCCACATATTTTATTACAAAGCAATAAGTAATCNAATTCATAGCTNTCTAATGGCTCTTCGCCTTTGGCTTGTAGTTCTTTACTTTTATTAACTCTGATTTTATTGATGTTTCTTACTTTTTCGTAAATGTCTGGATTCAATCGCATTTCTTCTGTGGTTACTGTTGGTGTGAATGCAAATTGAGTAATCATTCCTGGCACACAATTCATTTGGGCTCTAAAGTGAGGCATGTATGCAGAGTGTAAGACGTCTTGTGATCGCATTTTAAATAATACTGGAACCCCTACAGGGAGGTGTAATTCAGTTGTAATAATATCATCTTGAGCGTTTGGATCTGATTCGTCTAAGCCTAAAATATTGGCATTATCTAGATTGATGAGTCGTACGTTGGCTTTTCCTAAAACATTGTCCTCACCAGCATAGCGTGCTTTCCAGTTAAACTGTTGTGCATACAGTTCTACAACTATTGGATCTTCATCTTCGTTAATAGTCATGATGTCTGTCCAAGTAAACAACCCATACATGATAAGTCCTGCCAAAACAATCACAGGAATGACCGTCCAAATAAATTCTAGCTTATCATTATCTGCATAAAATAATGCTTTACGTCCTTTTTCTCCTTTGTATTTAAAGGCGAAGTAGTGTAATAAAAACTGTGTGATTGTTTGAACAATAAAAATCACCACCATAGAAATAATCATTAAACGATCAATTTCAGGGCCGTGTTCTGACGCTGAATTTGAGGTTAGCGGTAAATCTCCCCAAAGTGCAAATGACACAATTGTGATCCCATAAATAAAGCCTAAAAAGGCCAACATAAGGTATCCTTGAACTTTGTTGTCACCATCGTTGGCAACTTGAGATAGATCTTTATTTACTTGTGCTAAATCAAAGATTTTGACCATTTGCCAAATTGCAATTGTGATCCCTAATAAAATTAATATTGTTAATAAGCCAGTCATCGTTATATGTTGTCTTTTTAAATTTTAATTAATAATGAAAGTGTTCGCTTTCCTTGATAAATGGATTTCCTTTTGCTAATAATGGAGCTTTTGAAAGCGCATAAAAAACAATGAATAAGAATAGTCCCAAAAACAATAGTATCGCACTAATTTCAGGAATTCCAATAAACCAACGGTCTCCTACTGTAGCAGGCATAATCATATTGAAAACATCCATATAATGTCCGAACAAAATCACAATACCTGCCATTACTATGAACCATGGTACACGTTTATAATCGCTATTCATGAGTACTAAGAATGGGAAAATAAAGTTTAAAATGATCATTCCAAAGAATGGTAGGTTATAGTCTTCTATACGTGTTACAAAATACGTTACTTCTTCAGGGATATTTGCATACCAAATAAGCATAAATTGTGAGAACCATAAATAGGTCCAGAAGACACTAATGGCAAACATAAATTTTGCTAAATCATGAAGGTGGCTGTCGTTTACAAATTCCATCAGTCCTTTTGACTTTAGGTAGATTGTAATTAGAGCTATGACAGTGATTCCACTTACAAACATACTTGCAAATACGTACCACCCAAATAGGGTGCTAAACCAGTGTGGATCGACACTCATAATCCAATCCCAAGACATAATAGATTCTGTATAGATATAAAATACTAGGAATGCAGCTGAAATTCTAAAGTTCTTTTTAAAGTTGCTATTGTCATTCACATCGGCTAAATCTTGCGCTAATGAAAATTTACGTGAGAAATAACGGTATAAACTCCATCCTGTAATAAAAATCAAGCCACGAATTGCAAACCATGTTTTATCTAACCAACCCGATTTTGCTTGAATGAGTTCGTCATGTGCTACTACTTCTGGATCCATCCATATAAAGATGTGATCTCCTGCCCATAACGCGATTCCTAAAACAATGAGTCCTCCGGGTAAAACATAGTATGTAATGGCTTCCATCACTCTAAATAGTACGGGAGACCATCCTGCTTGAGCGGCATATTGTATGCCATAAAAAGCGAGTACACCCAAAGAAATCATAAAAAAGAAGAATGCTGCTACATATAAAGCTGCATAAGGTCTGTTGTGCATTTGATGCAGAACGTGTTCTGCGTGCGCATCGTCATGATGTGCCTCTTCCGCATGCGCATCAGAATCATGTGTGGAATGATTCATCGCTGCATGAGCCTCAGCATCTGTTTGAACATCGTGATGGGTTGCTTCAGTCGTTTCTTCGCCATGGGAAGCATTTGCACCATGGTGCGAATTTTCTTCTGCTAATAGTACTTTGACATCATCAAGGGTTAACCCATGAGATTCTATATAGCTTGTACCCCATCCTATTACGCCAAGAACGAATAGAGCGAGAGAAACAATTTTAAGTCTTTTTGAAAACGTGTACATATTGATATAAATGTTTTACTTTTCTTTATTTTTTTAATTCTGCTCTAAGGGTTTCAACATAGGCAGTCACTTGCCAACGTTCTTCCTCATTTAATAAATTTGCATAAGATCCCATAGTGTTTTTACCGTAATAGATTACGTGGTAAATACTTCCTTCGGTAATAGCTCTATCTGCATAGCTTGGAACTCCAAGAATTTTTTCTCTTTTTACAAGTTTTCCTTGTCCGGCTCCTTTGTTTCCGTGACAGATACCACAATAGATGTCATATAATTCCTTACCTCTTTTCGCATCCAATTCAGTAGATTCTAGTGGAGATTTTAAATCGGAAAGTGCTGCTGCATACCCTTCATTTGTGTTTTCATATTCATATAAAGAATGTCCTCTAGAGATTGTTCCTTCAACAGGCAATAGGGCTTGTTGAGAATTCGGAAAAACTTCATATTCACCATAGGCTTCATAGCCAATAGACTCATACATGTTTGGAAAGTATTGATAGTTTGGACTGTTATCATTCTGACATGAAAACACGGTTCCAAAGGTCAATACTAAAACGATTATTTTTGATACACTTTTCATAATACTAATGTGCTTCTTTATCAACAATATGTACCTCTACTGCGCCTGATTTGGTCAGAAGGGCTTTTAATTCCTTTTCGTTATCATGAACAGGGATTTCCATTAGAAAATGGTCATCGGTCGTTCTTGGATCCGGATTTTCTGCATTTTTAAACGGCCACATTCTACTTCTTAAATAAAAGGTAATCACCATTAGGTGCGCCGCAAAAAAGACGGTTAATTCAAACATAATTGGCACAAATGCCGGCATGTTTTCGATATAGCTAAAACTAGGTTTTCCTCCAATATTTTGAGGCCAGTCTTCTATCATGATATAATTCATCATGACTGTTGCCACAATTAAACCAACACAGCCATACATAAATGCAGCGATGGCAATACGTGTGGGTTCTAATCCCATTGCTTTATCCAATCCATGGACTGGAAAAGGCGTGAATATCTCTTCGATGTGATGCTTTTCGTTCTTAACAGTTTTAACTGCTGCCAACAATACGTCATCATCTGTATATAGTGCGTGAATAACTTTAGAAGATCCCATAGGCTACTCTTTTTTCTTTTTAGGTGTTTTTTTCACTGGTTTTGACTTAGGAGCTGTTCGTTCATCTGAACCAGTTCCTACTAAGCTTCCGCCTGCTTCTCTAATATTTTTATAACGTTGTCCTGAAGACTTTAATATGGTTTTGACTTCTGCTTGTGCAATTACTGGGAACGTTCTAGAGTATAGCAAGAATAACACAAAGAAGAAACCGATAGTTCCAATAAAAATTCCAATATCTACAAACGTTGGTGAGAACATCGTCCATGAAGATGGCAAATAATCTCTGTGGAGAGAGGTTACTATAATCACAAAACGCTCAAACCACATTCCGATATTTACAACAATGGAAATAAAGAAAGAGAACATAATACTTGTTCTTAATTTTTTGAACCACATAAATTGTGGTGAAAATACATTACAAGACATCATTGCCCAATACGCCCAAGCGTAAGGACCTGTAGCTCTATTTAAGAAAGCATATTGTTCGTATTCAACTCCTGAGTACCAAGCGATAAATAATTCAGTGATATAGGCAACTCCAACAATAGATCCCGTAATCATAATGACGATATTCATCAATTCGATGTGCTGAACAGTGATATAATCTTCAAGATTACAGACTTTACGCATGATAATTAATAAGGTATTTACCATGGCAAAACCAGAGAAAATCGCACCTGCTACAAAATAAGGTGGGAAAATGGTGGTATGCCATCCCGGAATTACGGAGGTGGCAAAATCAAATGATACAATTGTGTGTACCGATAAAACTAAGGGCGTTGCAAGTCCTGCAAGTACTAAAGACACTTCTTCGAAACGTTGCCAGTCCTTTGCTCGTCCACTCCATCCAAAACTCAATAGGGAATAAATTTTCTTTTGAAAAGGTCTTACTGCACGATCACGAATCATGGCAAAATCTGGTAGTAAACCTGTCCACCAAAATACAAGTGATACAGATAAATAAGTGGAAATTGCAAATACATCCCACAACAATGGCGAGTTAAAGTTAACCCATAACGACCCAAATTGGTTTGGAATTGGTAATACCCAGTATGCTAACCAAGGCCTTCCCATGTGAATGATTGGAAACAATCCAGCTTGAATTACAGAGAAAATCGTCATGGCTTCCGCAGAACGGTTAATCGCCATACGCCATTTTTGTCTGAATAGGAGGAGTACTGCTGAAATCAGAGTTCCTGCATGTCCAATACCAACCCACCAAACAAAGTTTGTAATATCCCAAGCCCAACCAACGGTTTTGTTTAGACCCCAAGTACCAATCCCCGTAGAGATGGTATAAATCATACACCCTATTCCCCAGCCAAAAGCTGCAAGTGCAATAGAAAATACTATCCACCATAATTTGTTTGCTTTTCCTTCAACAGGTGCAACAACGTCCAAGGTCACATCATGATATGATTTTTCTCCTGTAACTAATGGTCTTCTGATAGGTGCTTCGTAATGAGACGCCATAATCCTTTTGTATTATTTCTTAATTATTTATGCTTCGTTTGTGTTTCTTACTTTCACTTGATAAACCACATTTGGTTTTGTACCAACGTGATCTAATAAATGATAAGCACGCTCATCATCTTTAAGTTCTGTAATTGCACTTTTCTTATTATTGATATCTCCAAAAACAATGGCTCCTGAATCACATGCCGACGAACATGCGGTCTTGAATTCGTCTGGATTTACTTCTCTTCCGTCACGTTTGGCATCCAAAATTGTTTTTTGTGTCATTTGAATACACATCGAACATTTTTCCATCACACCTCTAGATCGAACAGTAACATCTGGATTAACAACCATACGTCCTAAATCNTTATTCATGTGGTAATCAAACTCGTCATTCTCGTTGTATAAGAACCAGTTGAATCGACGTACTTTATAAGGACAGTTGTTAGCGCAATAACGCGTTCCAACACATCGGTTATACGCCATATGGTTCTGACCCTGACGACCATGAGATGACGCTGCTACTGGACAAACGGTTTCACATGGTGCATGGTTACAGTGCTGACACATGATGGGTTGAAAAGCAACTTGTGGATTTTCAGAGGGTAATTCCATTTCTCCAAAAGTACTTAATGAACTTCCTAACCCTTGAATATTGTCTTTGGTGGTNTTATCGCCTTCAAATGTTTCATCTGAAGAATAATATCTATCGATTCGTAGCCAGTGCATGTCGCGACTTCTACGAATTTCTTCTTTTCCTACAACTGGAACGTTGTTTTCTGCATGACATGCTATCACACAGGCACCACATCCTGTACAAGAATTTAAGTCAATGGATAGATTAAAATGATGACCAATCGAACGATCAAACTCATCCCATAAATCTACATCTGGCGAATCCACAGGCGTTTCTTCGTGGTTCAATGACACCACACTGACGTGGTTCCAATTCGCTGCTGATTCTGTATTGAAAATCTCTAGGGTCGTTTCCTTAATAATATCCCCTCTGCCCATTAGTGTATTGTGTAACTGAACACAAGCAAATTCATGCTTACCATCTGTGAGCTCTACAGTAGCGGTTTGAACATTGTTAAAATCCGTATATAATGGGTAGGCGTTGACACCTGTTTGCATTTCTGCTTTAAGACCTTCCGTTCGGCCATATCCAAAGGACATTCCAACGGTGCCTTTTGCTTGCCCTGGTTGAATGATCACTGGAACTTTTACAGTGACACCATTTACGGTCACATTTGCATATTTTCCATTCAATCCACCATCGGCATCATGACGGTTTTCACTGAAAAAAGTACTGGTTTCTAAAAAGAATCCTAATTCTTTAGCATCAAATTCAGAAATTGTTAAGTAGTTGTCCCAAGTGGTTCTTGTCAAAGGNTCAGGAAATTCTTGCANCCAAGGATTNTTNGCTTGNTGACCATCTCCCATCCCCGTTTTTGGATACAATGTAAGTTCCATNCCAGAACTCANTGTTGCNGCGAGTNNATTCACCGCAGTTNCTATTTCTGAGATTGCACTCCCATCAAAAGCATCTACAGTATCTAATGTTGCNGAAGTTGACGACACATACACTCCATCGTGTAAGCTCTCATTCCATGAAGCTCCTTTTAGCACGTTACTGTTCCAATAAGACTTAACATAATCATGATAAGACTCTGAAGTTCCAACTAATTCTAATAAAACGTCTTGAAATTGTTTGGTATCAAATAAAGGACGAATTGTTGGTTGCATAAGCCCATAATGTCCTTTTTTAGTTTCTAAATCGCCCCACGATTCTAAATAATGAGACGTCGCAGCAACATATTGAGATACAGAAGCAGTTTCATCATTTTTCATGGTGAAAGCTAAAGATAATTCTGTTTGTTTTAATCCTTTGACAAATGCATCTGCATTTGGAAGTGTGTATGCTGGATTGACCCCAGCCATGATCACAGCACCTACTGTAC
>JGI26086J50260_1001958_pt1 | contig 11498 bp, 11 predicted proteins | sample SaaInl3SG_22_DNA_FD_50260 | JGI IMG/M metagenome (IMG submission 50260)
CTCTTCGAGGAATGGGATGCTAGGCTCGTCGATATACGCCTTGAAGCCTTCGCACTGCTGAATTGAGTCTTCTTCTTTTTCTTCGCCAGGCCGGCAGAAAGAGATACACGTCTCCGCTTTCGGCGTCCCTGCATCGAGAATGAAAACACGGACCGACACTCCCTCGGTGTCTTGTTTTTTAAGCAGTTCAGCCAGATAGGCCTGAGCGGGTGCGGTTATCGTAATCAAATTGGTGCTCATACTGATCTTTACTCCTTAATTATGAGTTTAAGTCTACTGTAAACAGGTTAGAAAAAGAATAACCAAGTGTATTACTTGGTTATAGTGCTATGCCCTCATCAAAGTACTTTGGTAGAATATATAACCCTCTAGTTAGCCTAGATACTTACCCCTTATAACTGTTTAACGGGCTAGAAATAGCCCAAAGGCACCGGCATGACAGAACAACTTACCCGTACTCAACGAGTAGCCGCGCTGCGCGCCGCCCTCACCCAGCGCATCCTCATTCTTGATGGCGCTATGGGTACGATGATTCAGGGCTATCAGTTGGTTGAGTCTAATTTCCGCGGAGCGCGATTTGCGACAACATCGCAACTTTTGGCGGGAAACAACGATCTTCTTACACTCACAGCTCCCGAAATCATCACAGAGATACACGCGTCTTATCTCGCAGCGGGTGCAGATATCGTTGAAACCAACACGTTTAATTCGACACGCGCATCACAGGCAGACTACGGACTCGAAGAGCTTGCTTATGAGCTTAACGAAGAAGCAGCGAAACTGGCACGCGCTGCGTGCGATGCAGCGACCCAGAACACGCCAAACAAGCCCCGCTTTGTCGCTGGCATTATTGGTCCAACCAGCAAGACCGCTTCGCTCTCGCCTGATGTAAATGATCCAGGGTTTAGAAACACAAGTTTCGACGAGCTGGTTGACGATTACAGCAACTCTGCGCGAGGCTTAATTGCCGGCGGCGCCGATATCCTTATGATCGAAACTGCATTCGACACATTGAATGCCAAAGCTGGGATTTTTGCAGCCCATCGCGTGCTAGATGAACTTGAGCTCGATCTCCCGATCATGATTTCGGGAACGATTACTGACGCAAGCGGACGCACTCTGTCGGGGCAAACTGTGGAGGCATTTTTAAACTCCGTCGCTCACGCTAAGCCTCTTTCTGTCGGCTTCAACTGCGCGCTCGGCGCGGAACAATTGCGCCCGCATATCGCTGAAACTTCGAGCCTAGCCGAATGCTATGTCTCTGCCCATCCTAATGCCGGTCTGCCAAATGAATTTGGTGAATACGATCAAAGCCCCGAAGAAATGGCCTCTATCATCAAAGAGTTCGCCAGCAGCGGCTTTTTAAATGTTGTAGGTGGCTGCTGTGGCACGTCACCCGAACACATCGCAGCTATGGCAGAGGCGATTCAAGGAATCCCCCCCCGTAAAATACCGACGATCAAGCCTGCCTGCAGGCTTAGCGGATTAGAGGCATTCAACATCAAGGCCGACTCCCTTTTTGTCAACGTGGGCGAACGCACTAATGTCACCGGGTCGGCACGCTTCGCGCGACTTATTCGAGAAGAAAATTACGATGAAGCGCTTGAGGTAGCCCGAGAGCAAGTGGCCGCCGGCGCGCAGATTATCGACATCAATATGGATGAAGGCATGCTCGATTCCGAGGCTGCTATGGTGCGCTTCCTTAAGTTAGTGGCTGCCGAACCCGAGATTTGCCGCGTGCCGATTATGGTCGACTCCTCGAAATGGCAAATTATTGAAGAAGGCCTGAAATGTATACAAGGTAAAGCCATCGTCAACTCCATTAGCTTGAAGGAAGGCGATGCCGAGTTTATCGAAAAGGCAAAACTCTGCCTCGCCTATGGCGCCGCAGTCGTGGTCATGGCATTCGATGAAGACGGTCAGGCGGATTCATTGGCGCGCAAAAAACAAATTTGCAAACGCAGCTATGACATTTTGATTAGCATAGGATTCCAAGCCGAAGACATAATCTTCGATCCGAATATATTTGCTATTGCCACCGGTATCGATGAGCACAACAACTATGCGGTCGACTTTATCGAAGCCTGTAAATACATTAAAGCAGAGCTCCCTGGCGCCCTAATTTCAGGTGGGGTGAGTAATGTCTCCTTCTCTTTTCGCGGCAATAATCTCGTGCGCGAAGCCATCCACTCAGTCTTTCTCTTTCACGCGATCAAAGCAGGCCTGACGATGGGCATTGTTAATGCCGGCCAGCTAGCCGTCTATGACGATATTCCTGCCGACCTGAAAAAGGCTGTAGAAGACGTAGTGCTTAATCGAACAGCGGATGGCACAGAACAATTAATGACAGTCGCTCAGAACTACAGCGGTACTGGCGGCATCATCGCTACCGAAGACCTGGCTTGGCGAGAGCAGAACGTGGAGAAACGTTTAGCCTATGCGCTGGTTAAAGGCATTACTAAATTTATCGAAGAAGACACCGAGCAAGCGCGACTGAACGCCGAACGTCCGATTCATGTCATCGAAGGCCCTCTCATGGATGGCATGAACGAGGTTGGCGACCTCTTCGGCAGCGGCAAAATGTTTTTGCCGCAAGTGGTTAAAAGCGCGCGCGTAATGAAACAAGCGGTGGCTTACCTCCTGCCTTATATCGAAGCCGAAAAACAAGGTGGTGAGGTCAAAGCAAAGGGCAAAATACTTCTCGCAACGGTGAAGGGAGATGTACACGACATCGGTAAGAATATCGTTGGTGTTGTTCTAGCATGCAACAATTACGAGATTATCGATCTCGGCGTTATGGTACCCGCTGATAAAATCCTCAAGACAGCGATCGAAGAGAATGTGGACATCATCGGCTTGAGTGGTCTCATCACGCCTTCGCTCGATGAAATGGTCCATGTTGCCTCTGAAATGCAGAGACTCGATTTTAACGTACCGTTACTGATCGGAGGGGCCACTACATCGAAAGCGCACACCGCAGTAAAAATCGAGCAGCATTACAAAAACGATGCGACGGTCTATGTCTCTGACGCATCAAGGAGTGTCAACGTTGTCAGTACACTCCTGAACGAGGCCAATAAGCCCGATTTTGCCAACGATCTTCGTAACGAATACGCAATGATCCGTGAACGCACTGCTAATCGAAAGAGTAAGCGGGAGCTCGTTGATTACCGCGCTGCAAACCGTGCGAGCCTGAAGCTCGATTGGGATAGCTACACGCCTCCAACGCCTGCGTTTACTGGCACAAAAGTTCTCGAAGATTACCCTCTTGAGAAACTCATCGACTACATCGATTGGACACCGTTTTTCATTACTTGGAGTCTCGCAGGTAAATACCCTGCAATTTTAAGCGACGAAAAAGTTGGCGCTGCTGCACGGGACTTGTTTAAAGACGCACAAGAAATGTTAACTGAAATTGTGCAACACAAACTGATCACAGCACGAGCTGTCTTTGGTTTTTGGGAAGGCAACAGTGTCGGCAATGATGTACACCTGGGCGCCTCCGCAGATAATAAAAATATTCATTTTTTGCGTCAGCAAATGCCTAAGCAGGACGATCAACCTCACCTTTGTCTAGCGGACTTTGTCGCGCCCAAAGAATCGGGTAAATCTGACTACCTAGGTGGTTTCGCAGTCACCGCTGGCATAGGCGCCGAAGCGCTCGCAAAGCGTTATCAAGATGACAACAATGATTATGCCTCTCTCATGATCAAAGCCTTAGCCGACCGACTCGCCGAAGCCTTTGCGGAGCATCTTCACGCCCGCGTAAGGGCAGAATATTGGGCCTATGCACCGGACGAGAGCCTGTCCACAGAGGAGCTGATTAGCGAGCGCTATCGAGGCATTCGTCCAGCGCCGGGCTACCCCGCTTGTCCTGAGCATTCTGAGAAAGAGACGCTCTTTTCGCTTCTCGACGCGGAGAAGGAGATTGGCATCGCTCTCACCGATAGCTACGCGATGACGCCAGCTGCAAGTGTAAGCGGATACTATTTTAGCCATCCGGACGCACGCTATTTCTCAGTGGGAAAAATAAGTGGCGAGCAGGTTGAAGACCTTGCATCCAGAAGCAGCAGAGACTTTACACTGCTCAGCCGGCTGCTCGCCCCCAACCTAGATTAACCAACTACTGCACAGGTAGAGGAAAAAGTCGATGTACAGATATGACGGTTATGACGCTACGATGCTCGAAGAACGCGTTATACAATTTAGAAGCCAGACGAATCGCTATCTCGAAGGCAAGCTCACCGATGCCGAATTTCTTCCCCTGCGTTTGCAAAACGGACTCTATGTTCAGCGTTTGGCGCCGATGCTCCGCATCGCTGTTCCCTATGGCATGTTGTCGGCTCGGCAACTGAGAAAGCTCGCTTTTATTTCTTCGCATTACGACAAGGGGTACGGACATTTCACTACTAGGCAAAACATTCAATTCAACTGGCCAGCATTAGAGGATGTCCCCGACCTTCTGGCTCATCTTGCTGAGGTTGAAATGCATGCGATACAAACTAGTGGCAATTGCATCCGCAACACGACGACTGATCAATTTGCTGGCGTCGCAATAGATGAGATCGAAGACAGCAGACCTTATTGCGAAATCATTCGGCAATGGTCAACTTTTCATCCGGAATTCGCTTATCTGCCGCGCAAATTCAAAATCGCGGTGTGTGGTACACAAGAAGACCATGCGGCTACGCAGGTTCACGATATCGGTCTCTATCTTCGCAAAAATGAAGCTGGGGAGACTGGCTTTCAGATCCTTGCAGGAGGTGGCCTTGGACGCACTCCAGTTATAGGGCAAGTGGTCTTTGATTTCGTCGAACGGCATGACTTGCTTAGCGCTTTAGAAGCCATACTTCGCGTGTATAACAGAGAAGGACGTCGTGACAACAAGTATAAAGCGCGAATTAAGATACTTGTTCGGGAGACAGGATTAGAGACATTTCGCGAGAAAGTAATGCACGAATGGGAACAGCTTCGTGGGGGAAGTCTCACTCTCACCGATGCCGAAATTGAACGCTGCAAAAGCTATTTCCAAGAACCGGCCTATAAAGCACTAGAGCCAAACCCCGCGTCATTGCGCGAGGCGTTGGCCCGGGATGTACTCTTTGCGAGTTGGTTTAGTCACAATGTTACTCCGCATAAAAAACCGGGTTACGCCGCTGTAGCCATCAGTTTCAAAAAGACGGGTTACGCGCCGGGAGATGTCAGCGAGGAGCAACTTAACGCACTAGCTCATCTCGCAGAACGGTTCAGTTTTGGTGAGGTTCGCGTGACTCATGCGCAAAATGTAATTCTCGCAGATGTCGAAGAAAGTGAACTCTACAATCTCTATCAAAGCCTCGCTCCAGATTCGTTACAAGCGGACAACTTAAATAAACTCAGCGACATTATCTGCTGTCCGGTGGGGATTTCTGTGCGCTTGCAAACGCTAAATCGATACCAATCGCCGAGGCAATCCAGCGTCAGTTTGATGACCGCGATCTACTAGCAGACATAGGTGAGGTTTCATTGAATATCTCAGGCTGTATGAATGCCTGCGGACATCACCATGTCGGCAATATAGGCGTGCTTGGAGTCGATAAAAAAGGCGAGGAGTTTTATCAGGTCTCAATCGGTGGTTCGTCCAAACGCGAAGCGAAGCTTGGTAAAATCCTCGGCCCTTCTTTTGCACAAACCGACATACCGTCTGTGGTTGCAGACCTTGTAAGCGTCTACCGAGAGATGCGTTTAGCAGACGAAAAATTTATCGATACGGTAGAGCGCGTCGGCGTCGATCCGTTTAAAAAACGTGTTTACGAGAAGGACCAATAATGACCAGTTTGATCCGCAACAGAAATGCAGTCCCAAACGAATGGGCGCTTCTGCAGTCAGCATCTGGCCCGATGCGTTTTCGGCATTAAGAGGTCGAAAGGTCTTATTGCCACTCGAACTCATTCTCAGCGACGAAGACGAGGCGAGAGCGCAGTTAGGTGCAATTGGGGTATGGTTGGACTCTCATCAGGACCTCGCAAGCATTGAAAACAGAATAGCCGACTTCCAGCTAATCGCGCTTAACTTTCCTGTGTTTAGCGACGGACGTCCATTTTCACTCGCTCGACGTTTACGGTTGGACTTAGGTTTTACTGGAGAAATCAGAGCGATCGGCGATGTCTTGCGCGACCAACTCTGTTTTTTAGAACGCTGTGGGTTCGATTCTTTTGCGCTGCGTAGCGACCAAGACGTAGATGAATGTTTGTCTGCTTTCGATGACTTTAGCTCAACGTATACTGCCACAGCATTGAACCAAGAGCCTATATTTCGGCGGCGATAAATCAGATCGCCGCCGAGGGTTGAGTCTTACGCGCGCAGATCGAGCACATAGCGGCCAATCGCGCCACCGGCAAGAACCTTAGCGAGTACAGCCGGCAATTCAGCGAGGACGATAGTCTCCGCCAGCGAATCTATATCAGTAAGGGCCCACTCGTTCGCGAATAGGTTCCATATCTGCTGTTTTTGGGCCAATGGCAGTTCAACGGAGTCAACCCCAAGCAGATTGACGCCGCGCAAGATAAACGGCAACACCGTAGCGCTAAGCGCCGGGCTATCTACCAAACCACAGGCGGCCACACTGCCACCATAGCTTAGGCTTTTAATCACGTTGACAAGTGTTGTCCTCCGGCAACATCGACCGCAGCGGCATAGCTTTCTTTTAGCATTGGTCTTGGGTTTTCTTCGGAGAAGGCCTCACGTGAGATGACCTCCGATACGCCGAGAGCCGTCAATTTCGCTGCTTCTGCTAATTTCCCTGTGCTCGCCACAACCTCAAAGCCCAGTTTCACAAGCAAGGCACAAGCAATGATTCCTACACCGCCGGTAGCGCCTGTTACTAGCACTTTCCCTGCTTCGGGTGTAATGCCATTGAGTAACAGCTTATTTACGCAGAGCCCTGCAGTAAGGCCTGCTGTACCGAGCACCATAGAGTCGTGCAAGGATAAGCCGACGGGTAATTTAGTAACCCACCCACCGGGCACGGTCACTTGTTGCCCAAATCCGCCCGCAGTATTCATGCCCAGATCATATCCTGTGACGACAACCTCATCGCCTACGGCAAAATTCGAATCAGTGCTTGCGAGAACTGTACCTGCTGCATCAATACCTGGCACGTGTGGATATTCTCGAGTGACAGCCTTGCTGCCTGAGGCTGACAGGGCATCTTTGTAGTTAACTGACGAATAATGCACCTCTATTGAAACACTCCCCTCAACAAGTTCTAACGCGTTTTTCTCAACTATCGCGCCCACAAATTTTTTCTCTGTCTCTTCCCTTACTTCGAATGCTTTATATGTGCTCACTTGTTGTTCCTCATTTAGTAGTCAACGATAATTCGACTTAGCGACTAGAAGCGCTCTTATTATTGGTTTCACTGAAAGTCTTTTGATCTGTCAGCCGCAAGTAGTTTGTTAGCAGCACGAGCAACGCCTGCCTCAACCGCCGCACCTAGTTTGTCCTGCAATGTTTGCTTGAACTTGTAATTCACCTCGAAAACATCTGCGTCTTTGCATGCGCGAACCAACACGTCATCGCTGGTATTTAGCTCGTCTACCAAATAACGTTCCTTGGCTTGCATACCAACCCATGTTTCGCCGGTCGCTACGCGACTTACGTCTACTATGGGCCGGTGCGATTTAACCCATTGTTTAAAGATTTCATGAATATTTTCGACGTCTTCTTGTACTTTCGCTCGGCCTTTGTCGGTGATTTCACCAAACGTGCTGAGCGTACGCTTATATTCACCTGCGCTGATTACCTCATAGTCGACTTCGTTCTTTTTCAGAATTTTGTGGAAATTAGGCAACTGAACCACAACGCCGATAGAGCCGATAATAGCAAAAGGTGCTGCGACGAGTTTGTCGGCTAGGCAGGCCATCATATACCCACCGCTTGCCGCGACTTTATCAACACAAATCGTTAATGGAATTTTTGCGTCTTTGATTCGTTGCAGTTGGCTTGCCGCGAGTCCATAGGCATGCACCATGCCACCGGGGCTTTCTAGCTTCAGAATTATCTCATCACAGGGCTCGGCTATTGAGAGCACGGTGGTAATTTCCTCACGCAGCGAACTGACTTCTTCGGCAGCAACGTCCCCATCAAAGTCCAAAACATAGATCCGCTTGCGCCTGCTTGGCGCATCATCAAGGCGTGCGTCGTTTGAAGATTTATTCTCAGGGATAGCGGCGTTGGCCCCCTGACTAGATTCGCCTTTCGGCTTAGCCTTTTCCTTAGCTTTTTCTTTCGCTTTGTCCTTGGCTTCTGCTTTGGCTCGCTTGGTTTCTGCTTTAGCCTCTTCTTTCTCTCGCTTGCTGCGCGCCTTATTGTCCAGCTTAAGAGTCGCAGGATCGATAACCTCTTCGCGCACAGCATCGTGAAGATCTTCTAAATGGTCGTTCAGACGTTCGATGACAATTTCGCCGCGTTTGCTCGCCCGTCGCTGACGGCTCCCAGCCGCTGCTATGGCGCCTATTACGAGAACGATTGCCACGACGATTGTCGCTGCTTTAGCCAAAAACATGCCGTATTGAATTAGGTATTCCAAGTGTTTGCCTCATGATTAAGCGACAAAAAACAATCGCAGGGTGTGTGCGAAATCGCTAGGTATTAAGAAAATGAGAGATCAGTTTTCCGGCAACGCTTATACGTGCGGAAGGGATATTCGGAAGATCGTCGGCCCCAAACCATTGAGCATCGGCTATTTCGCTTGGTTCAGGATTGATATCGCCGCTTTCGTATTGTGCGATGAAACCAAGCATAAGCTGAGACGGAAATGGCCACGACTGACTGGAAAGATACTCAATCTTGCCTACGTGGACACCCACTTCTTCGAACACTTCGCGCTTCACGGTATCTTCAGGTGACTCCCCTACTTCCATGAATCCGGCCAAACAAGAATAGAAGTCAGCGTATGACGCGAGCTCTTAGCCAGCAGCATCTTATCTTCGCGTACTACGAGCACGATCACGCAGGGGTTGATTCGAGGATAATAGTGCCGTTCGCATGGTTTACAGACCAGCGCCCTTTCATTGGGATGCGGCTGGGTTAGACCGCCACAGCTGCCACAAAATTTATGTCCGGTCAGCCATTCTTCAAGCTGATTGGCCACGCCTGCTCCCATAAAAAATTCTTTGGAGTCTGAAAGCAGCATACTTCGTAATGATCGCAGCTCTGCACTGGGGAGCGCACCGAGAGGTGAAGAATCGAGGTATGCAGCGACCAGATCCGAACCTGACTCCTGAGGAATTCGGAGGAGTTGAGCGTCGATTATTACTTCAGGATTGATGGTCTCAATACTCCAAGTTGTCAAAAGACCATCGCAGACGATCTGACCTTCGAAGAAAAGAATAAACGTGTCTTCCAATCGTATGTGTTGAGGCGTGAGAAAAAACGGCCTAACTTCTTGCGCAGTATCGAGCATGTTTGGTCCTGTTGTGTGCGGAGTTATAATCTTCGAGCTAAGACAATGTGAGCCTCGCCGTCCGCTTAATTAGTATTAAGGCTTAACCACAGCGCGCCATTGGCACTTTCTGAGTCTATTTCGGTAAGTCGGTCTTGATGTGCTTGCAGTTCACTCGCGCTCGCCTTAACTACCTCGAGTGCCGGTCTCTTCTTGGACGTTCTGAGCCTTCTATTCTCGACTTCTTGCTCAGAGCTTTCTTCTTCTTTTAAAAGCAAGTTGCGCTGCCCACTCGTCATAACAAGATAAACATCTGCAAGAATTTCAGCATCGAGCAAGGCGCCGTGAAGCTCACGCTGTGTATTATCGACGCCATAGCGTTTACAGAGGGCATCGAGGCTATTGCGTTGCCCCGGATGCTTTTGCCGCGCGAGAACTAAACTGTCGAGCACGTTACAGAAACCGTCGAGAGATGCACGACTTGAGTCGCTCCGCTTTAGCTCTGCATTTAAAAAGCCCATATCGAAGGGAGCGTTATGAATGATAAGTTCGGCGCCGGCTATAAAATCGAGAAATTCGGCCTCTANCTGATAAAAACGCGGCTTATCAGCGAGAAACGCAGGGGTTATGCCATGCACCTCCATCGCACCCGCGTCAATATCCCGATCAGGATTAAGATAGCAATGGTAGTGGCGTTTCGTTTGCTTTCGATTGATGATTTCGACGCAGCCGATCTCAATTACCCGGTGACCCTGTGCAGGGTCTAAACCTGTTGTTTCTGTGTCTAGTACTACTTGCCGCATTATCTTTCCTGCTTGTGGTTCGTTAAGCCGATGCGCGAAGTTCTTCGATGCCCTGATTAGCGAGTTCATCGGCTATTTCGTTTTCTCGATGTCCGCTATGGCCCTTTACCCAGTGCCACTCGATTTGGTGACCACCTGCGGCAGCGTCTAAACGTTTCCAAAGATCAACGTTCAATACAGGTTTCTTCGCCGCGGTTTGCCAATTGCGCCGTTTCCAGTTGGCGAGCCATTCGGTCATGCCTTGTAAGACATATTTCGAATCGGTAGTTATCGACACGGAGCAAGGCTCGGTCAGCGCTTCTAGGGAACAGATTACTGCCATCAGCTCCATTCTATTATTGGTCGTCTCCGCTTCGGCGCCGAAAAGTCGCTTTTCAGTTTCACCGAAACGCATGAGCGCACCCCAACCGCCTACGCCGGGATTGCCTTTGCAGGCTCCATCTGTAAAAAGTTCTACGTATTTGGGCATTCAGTCCTCACGGTCAGCATTGATTTTATCTATATCGAAACAGGCTTTCCATGATACCCCAGACTGACTCGAATGACCCTGTAGAGTCGATGGTACACCGTGAATAGGCGTTGGCAGTGGTCGTCTCCATTTAAGCGCACTCGGTGTNAGCGGACGACTTTGCTTGATNCCGACAATAATANTGCTTGCCCCGAATGGACTCTTGAATTTCAGCCCCCAGTTCTCCATTGNTTCAGCGAGCCGTTTTAGGCGTACGCCAGTCTCTGAAAATTGCAGAGGGAATTCATGCATTGCGCTAAAACTAATGAGCTCCTGCACATCGAGCACGCCAAGCCAATCGATCAGTCGGCTAGGNTGTCTGAACCTGCCTTCCCATGGGGCCTGCCTAGATTCGGCGCCACGCAGGGGTATCGCGGAACAAAGTAGCCTCTTCAGCCCCCACAAACTCAAGGGCTGGAAAGTAATGAGCACAATGTGACCTCCGGGCCGCAAAACCCTCACGGCTTCCCTGAGAACCGCACGACTGGACGCCGTGAATTCTAACGCGTGGTGTAGAACAACGACATCGATAGACTCATTTTGTAGTGCGAGCGCGCAAGGGTCAGAGAACAAACCGACGTTGTTGCCGACATCCCCTGCGTCGCTTCGGTTACCGAGGACGATTTTATGCGTGATAGGGCTCGATTCAATCATGCCTGCGTTTTTGCGAGCGCCTATGAAAAGAAGGTGATAGCCAAAAAGCTTTTCGAGCAATGGTGCAATACTGCGCGTCTCTGAGGCGATGAGTCTTGTGCCAAGGCCG
>JGI26086J50260_1001961_pt1 | contig 11489 bp, 8 predicted proteins | sample SaaInl3SG_22_DNA_FD_50260 | JGI IMG/M metagenome (IMG submission 50260)
GTCGGTTGGGGTGAACCGGAAATTGATTGTTTTCGATCTTGAAGACGTGCCGGAAATGGGACGCGGCAAAGGCGTTATTCTGCAGCGGTTCAAAGATGGTGGTCTTGCCGATGTTACGGTGTTTGATAAAGCCAAAGGTCTTAGCTGGCAGGCTGGTGGCGGGCGTGTTCGCACCGAACCTGATTTGTCGACATGGCTGGCACGGCGTGGCGGTTCGGGCAAATTGCCGCCAAATGGCTTTCCGCGCCCAGCTAAATTCACCTAAAGCTAAATTCACCTAGGATAACATTCATCTAAGTAGCTGAAAATTAACGCCAGAAATTAACTAAAAACAGGACATGCCAATGTCTTTGCTGGTTAATTTGCCGGATTTATAATCGGAATTTCGGCATCTTCAGCAACATCGGTGATCAGCATCTGACCCGGCTTATGCGTTATGGAAATTGGCGGCTTCGCATGAAGAATCGCCGCTTGCGGTGTCACGCCACAAGCCCAGAAAACCGCAATTTCACCATCATCAACCGGCGATGCGTCACCCCAATCGGGCGCATTGAGATCGGCAATGCCAATTTTGCAGGATCGCCCCAATGAACCGGTGCGCCATGTGCCATTGGAAAATTGGCCGAAATGGCGCGAACCATATCCAGCTTATCAATCGGGATGGCGCGCATGCTGACCACCATTGGCCCTGAAAAAGGGCCGGATTCAATGGTTTTGATGTTGGTTTTAAACATCGGCACCGTTTGATCATGATCAATATGCCAAACCGGAATTCCGGCGCGGATTAGGGCATGTTCAAAGGTGAATGAGCATCCAAGCGCAAAACCAACCATCTGGTCATTCCACAAATCGGTAATATCGCCGACGGTGCCATCCAGAACGCCATGACGATAAATATGATATGACGGCACATCTGACCTGATATCAATATCGGCACCTAATGTTCGCATAAAGGGCGATCCGGTATCGGTAACGCCAACAAGCGGGCAGGGTTTTGGATTGCGCTGGCAAAACCGCATGAAATCAAGCGCATATGATTGCTCTAGAATGACAAGATTTGCCTGCAAAAAGCCATTGGCAAGCCCTGATGTATGATCGCAATAGGCACCTGACCGGATTTTGGCGCGAACGGCAAGCTGGTCGTCTTGGCGCAATTGTTCAAAAGATGTCGCCACAATGCTCTCCTATGGGTGGGTGCTGTTATTCATGAGCGGCGAATAACATCATCGGCAGGTTTCCAGATGCCAGCNTCAAAAATTTCAGCAGGCTTGAAACGTTCTTTATAGGCCATTTTCCGGCTTCCCTGCACAAAATAGCCAAGGTATAGCCAATCAAGAGATAATTCCTTGGCAATCGCGAAAAGATCAAGAACCATATAGGTTCCCAATGATCGTTCGGCCTGTTCGGTATCAAAAAAACTGTAAACGGCGCTCAATCCGTCAGATTGGAAATCGGCCAGAACGCTGCCGACAAGGCGGTCGTTTTTATCATAATGGCTTACCAGAACCGTCTCGATTGGGCTGTTGTTAATCATGCTGGTAAAATCATCATGATCCATACGCGCCATCTGGCCATCATCATGCCGGCTGGTGACATAGGCCTTGAATAGCCGGTAATGCGCGTTGGTTGGATCGGGTCTTGTGATGCTGCGGGTCAGATCGCTGTTTTTCTTGAGAATGCGCGTCATGTTCCGGCTGGCTTTAAAGGCTGCAACATTCACGCGCCACGGCAAACAGGCATTGCAATTCGGGCAGGCCGGTCGATAAACCCAATTTTCAACACGGCGGAACCCGGCGCGGGCAAGCCCATCATGGCAATGTGGATCAAGGGAAATATCAACAGCAATACGCTGTTCGGTCTGCCCCGCAATATAGGGGCAGTCACTGCGCATGCTAAGGCGCATGGGCAGCGGAATTTTGCGATGAAGCCGTTTGTCCTGATCCATCTTTATAGATTGCCCAAAAGGCAAAGCCCAAATCAAGGTCAATCATATGCAAATCAGGTAATTTTTCCTAACTGGCGCTATCGTCGAGTTGGCGAACCTGAAAATGCGCGGCCCGAAGCGCCGCGATAATTTCGTCAACATGATCTGGCCCTCGCGTTTCGATCACCGCATCAATCTTGGCCAGCTTGGCCGGTACGTCATAGAAAAGGCGCTGATGATAGATTTCGACAATATTGCCACCACATTTGCCAATCGTTGTTGAAATCGCCGCCAACATCCCTGGTTCATCGGAAATATCGATACGCAACCGCGCAATCCGGCCATCGACGGCCATGTTGCGATTCAAGATCGACGCCAGCAGGCGCGGGTCAATATTACCGCCGCAAATCACCACGCCAACCTTTTTACCGGCAAATAGAGCCGGATTTGCATGAATGGCGGCAATGCCCGCAGCACCAGCACCTTCAGACACGACACGTTGCTGTTCAATCAGGGCACCAACAGCCCATTCAAGGTCGCGTTCATCGACCAGTAAAATCTCGTCAACCAATGCGTCAACCACNGGAAGCGTAACACCGCCTGGTTTTTTCACNGCAATGCCTTCAGCCAGGGTTTCACCACCACAGGTGATCTCCTTGCCTTCGACTGCCAGCTTCATGCTTGGGTATAGTTCGGTCTGCACACCGTAAATCTTGATATTAGGGCGCATATCGCGGGCGATTGTGGCAATACCGCCCATCAGGCCGCCACCGCCAATTGGCACAACAAGAATATCAAGATCGGGCTGGTCAATCAGCATTTCCAGACCGGCCGTGCCTTGCCCCATCATCACCAATTCATTGTCATAGGGATGGATCAGCGTCAGGCCATGTTCCTGAATAAGCGCATTTACCGTGCCTTCGCATTCATTGAGGTTGCGTCCCTCAAGAACAACCTTGGCACCAAAGGCGCGGGTGCGCGCCACTTTGGCAAAGGGAGTTTGGGCTGGCATGACAATGGTTGCCGGAATGCCCATATGTTCGGCGTGATAGGCCACCGCTTGGGCATGATTGCCTGCCGACATGGCAATGACGCCAAGCTGGCGTTGTTTATCGTTCAAGCCAAGCATTGCATTCAGCGCACCACGCGCCTTGAATGATGATGTATGCTGTAAACATTCCAGTTTCAAAAACAGGTCGCAGCCCAAATTGCGCGATAACATTGGCGCTTCAAGCATTGGTGTGCGGATGATTTGCCCGTCCAGCCGGACGGCTGTGTCTCTGATTTGATCGGCTGTTACCGCCATAATGTAATCCCCCTTATGGCAATCCTATTCGCGTCATGCGTTTTCACGCATTGTTCGATTGGCCACTGCCACCTTTATAAGCTGCCAATATTATGACCTTCATTTGCGTCTTTATACCAGTAAAACTGGATGATTGCCGTTATCTATCTGCATAGGTGACGCGGCGATGGCCTGACAACGACCGATTATAAACAAGCTTTGCCATGGTCTGTTCCGGCACTGCGGTCTGATGGGGGGCTACGCGCAACTAGCGCCGAATCATCATTGCGATTTCAGGCGCAAAATAGGTCAAAACAGCATCGGCACCCGCGCGTTTGAAACAGGTCATGGCTTCAAGAATGGTGCGTTCACGATCAAGCCAGCCCTTTTCGAATGACGCGCATAGCATCGAATATTCGCCCGATACCTGATAGGCAATGCATGGCACGCCAAATTCGGCCTTGGCGCGTGCCAGAATATCCAGATAGGGCATTCCCGGTTTGACAATGACCATGTCGGCACCTTCGGCAAGATCAAGCGCAATTTCATGCATCGCTTCATCGCTATTGGCCGGATCCATTTGATAGGTCGATTTGCCAGCCTTGCCAAGCGATGCACCAGCCCGCACCGCATCGCGGAACGGCCCGTAAAATCCAGATGCATATTTCGCCGCATAGGCCATGATTTGCACATTGTGATGCCCAGCAGCATCAAGTGCGGCGCGAATTTCGCCAACGCGGCCATCCATCATATCTGAAGGGGCGATGATATCGCATCCGGCATTGGCCTGATGCACTGCCTGTTCGCACAAAACCGCAATGGTTTCGTCATTTAAAATTTCGTCCCCATCCAGCAAACCGTCATGGCCATGCGAGGTAAAGGGGTCAAGCGCAACGTCACAGATGATGCCAAGATCGGGAAAGGCGGCTTTGACCGCGCTGACCGCACGGCACACAAGATTGTCACCATCGCGGGCAAGGCTGCCTGACGCGTCCTTTAATGCGGCGTCGATTGACGGGAAAATGGCAATTGCGGGAATTGTTAATTCAACCGCTTTGGCCGCCTGTTGCAAAAGCTGATCAATCGAGTAGCGGAAAACACCGGGCATGGCATCAATTGGCTCGGCCATGTTCTGTCCCTCAATCACAAAAAGAGGCCAGATAAGATCGGCAGTATCAAGGCGGGTTTCGGCAACAAGGCGACGCGAAAATGCCGTCATCCGGTTGCGCCGCATCCTTGTGGAAGGGTATTGACCTCGGCTCATGGGCTGTTTAATCCGTAATTGATCTGAAAAACCACCTATTCATAACGATCTGGGAAGATTTCCGCAATGCCACAGGCGCATATTCATTTTGACGTTATTAATGGTGCCGGTCTTGTCACGCTTGATCGACCAAAGGCGTTGAATGCGCTAACCGTCGAGATGGTCACTGATTTACGGCAGGTTCTGCTTGGCTGGCGTGATGATCCAGCGATCAGCCATGTGGTGATCGCCAGCAGTGCGCCACGCGCCTTTTGCGCTGGTGGTGATATCCGGCAGGCGCGCGAAACCATCATCGCCAACGGTTTTGACGAGGCAGATACCTTTTTTCGAGGTGAATATCTGGTTGATCTGGCGATTGCCGAATTTGGCAAACCGATTATCGCGCTGTGCGATGGTGTTGTTATGGGTGGCGGTGCTGGTCTTGCCGAACATTGCACCCATATCATCATGAGTGAAACGACACGCTTTGCGATGCCGGAAACCAGCATTGGCCTGTTTCCTGATGTGGGGGCAAGCCTGTTTCTTGGCCGGTGCCCTTTGCCAGTTGCCCGATTGCTTGGCATGACCGGATATATCATTCATGGCGCTGATTGCATGATGCTTGGCCTTGCCACATCAATGGTGCCATCTGACCAGATGGCAGGGTTGAAACAATCACTTCTTGATTGCACTGCATCTGAAATTGATCAGGTTATTGCTGGCTTTAAAATGGATCCGGGGGTGCCAGCCCTAAACCATCAAATGCCCGTGATTGACCGTATTTTTGGCGGTGATGTGACCCCTGAACAGATGCAGGAACGCGCCGAAGATCTGGCGCGGATGCGNCCGAATGATAAATTGGTNAGCCATGTTGTAACGGCCTTTGCCACGCGTTGTCCGGTCTCGATCAAGCTGTTTTGGCGTTTATTGCAAATGGCCGATGACATCACCGATATTGGCGCGGCGCTGACACTTGATTACCATCTTGCGATGCGCATGATTCGGCGTGGCGACTATATTGAAGGCGTTCGTGCGGTTCTGGTTGATCGGGATAATGCGCCAAAATGGTCGCCAAACAGCCTTGCGCTTGTTGATAAGGCTTTATTGGATGCGCTTTTTGACGAAGACGGCTTGCCGCCCTTGTGTTAAAGATATTCTCATCCTAGCTTGACCCGTCTATGTCATCATCAGGATATCGGTTAGGCCAAACCGTTACATGTGATTGTGCCATCTTCATTAAAGGAAACCCGATGCGTTTAAGTCAGTATTTTTTGCCGGTTCTAAAAGAAACCCCGAAAGAGGCACAGATTGCCTCGCATCGTCTGATGCTTCGTGCGGGGATGATTCAGCAATCGAGTGCCGGAATCTATTCATGGTTGCCACTTGGCAAGCGCGTTCTTGACAAGATTGCTACGATCGTTCGCGAAGAACAGGATCGTTCCGGCGCATTGGAAATTTTGATGCCGACCCTGCAACCAGCCGAAATCTGGCAGGAATCGGGGCGTTATGACGATTATGGTGCGGAAATGCTTCGCGTCAAAGACCGACATGATCGCGATATGCTTTATGGGCCAACCAATGAAGAACAGGTTACCGATATTTTCCGGTCGCATGTCCGAAGCTATAAGGCGCTGCCGCTGAATCTGTATCATATCCAGTGGAAATTCCGCGATGAGGTTCGGCCGCGTTTTGGCATTATGCGTGGCCGTGAATTTTTGATGAAAGATGCTTATTCTTTTGATCTTGATGCTGATGGCGCACGCACAGCCTACAATAAAATGTTTGTTTCNTATCTGAAAACCTTTGCGCGGATGGGGCTAACGGCGATTCCGATGGAGGCTGACACGGGTCCAATCGGGGGTGATATGAGCCATGAATTCATCATTTTGGCCGAAACCGGCGAAAGCGGTGTTTATTTCCATAAAGATTGGTTAAAGGCCGATCTGCTTGCCGAAATCGACTATGACGCCGATTTGCAGCCCTTTGTCGATAAATTCACATCAATCTATGCACGTGCCGATGAAAAGCATGATCCGGCAACCTGTCCGGTAAAAGATGCTGATTTAATGACCATGCGCGGCATTGAAATTGGCCATATCTTTTATTTTGGCACCAAATATTCGGCGGCAATGGGCGCGGTGGTCTCGGGGCCTGATGGCAAAAACGTTCCGGTTCATATGGGGTCTTACGGCATTGGCGTTTCGCGCCTTGTTGGTGGCATTATCGAAGCGAGTCACGATGATAAAGGCATAATCTGGCCTGATTCGGTTGCACCATTCGGCGTTGCCGTGGTGAACCTAAAGCCGGGCGATGCGGTTTGTGATGCCGCCAGCCAGTCATTATATGACCAGCTTGCCGCGGCAGGATGTGATCCGCTGATTGATGATCGTGATGAACGGCCAGGGGCAAAGCTTGCAGCCATGGATTTGATTGGTATTCCGTGGCAGATTGTTGTTGGGCCTCGCGGTATGGATAATGGCGTGGTTGAGGTGAAGCGTCGCAAAACTGGTGAAACCAGCGAGGTGTCTCCTGAGGCTGCTTTGACCATGGTTTGTGCCAAATCATAGGCCAGGCTAGAAAGCTAAAATTGACAGGAACCTGATAAAGGCGAAAAGGGCGGTTTAATGCGGTATTTTTTCTCTCCGGTTGAACGGATGCTAGCGTTTCGCTATATGCGATCGCGCCGCGCCGAAGGGTTTATTTCGGTCATTGCCTGGTTTTCACTTGCCGGTATCACGCTTGGCGTTGCCACCTTAATTGTTGTCATGTCAGTGATGAATGGGTTTCGCGCTGAATTGGTTGGCCGTATTTTGGGGCTGAATGGTCATGTTGCGGTTTATTCAAAACAGGCAGGCGGCATTGCCGATTTTGACCAGCTTGCCCTGAAAATCACCGATATGCCTGATGTGATTGCGGTCACGCCGCAAATCGAAGGGCAGGTCATGGCAACCCAGAACCGGGTCAGCATTGGCGCGGTGGTGCGCGGCGTTCGCTGGTCGGATTTGGCTGTTCGCAAACCGCTTTGGGACTCGCTTGATGAAGGTGATATCAACCGGTTTCGCGATGAAAATGGCGTTCTGATTGGCCGCGAGATGGCGTTTAAGCTTGGCGTTAAGGCAGGTGATAGCGTGACGCTGACAACCGCCAAAGGCAAAGCCACGGCCTTTGGCACGGTGCCAACAAGGCGCAAATTCAAAATTGCCGGCGTGTTTCATGTTGGCATGTATGAATATGATTCCAGCTTTGTGTTTATGCCACTTGATCTGTCAGCGGCCTTTCTTGGCTATGAAAAAAGCGTATCTGGTCTTGAAATCTATGTGTTAGCCCCAGAACAGATTGCAACACTCCGTCAATCGGTTACACAAACCGTCGGGGCTGATTTGCGGGTTTTTGACTGGATCGACCGAAATCGCAGTTTTCTGAATGCGCTTCGGGTCGAACGTAATGTGATGTTTTTGATTTTGACGCTGATTATCCTTGTTGCCGCCTTTAACATTATTTCATCCATGATCATGCTTGTGCGGTCAAAAAATGCCGATATTGCGGTTTTGCGCACAATGGGCGCCAGCGGCGGCAGTATTGTCCGGATCTTTTTGATGACAGGGGCAAGCATTGGCATTGTCGGTACATTTGCCGGAACCGTCGTTGGCATACTGTTTTGTTGGAATATTGATACAATTAAACAGGCCATTGAAAGCCTGTCAGGAGCTGAATTATTTGCTGCTGAAATCTATTTCCTGTCGAATTTGCCAGCCAAGGTTGATCCGCAAGAAGTATTGATGGTGGTGCTGATGGCACTTGGTCTGTCTTTCCTTGCCAGCCTATATCCGGCATGGCGGGCATCGCGGATCGCACCGGCCGAGGCATTGCGCTATGAATAATCCACCAGAGATGAAAGCACCTGCGCCTTTGTTAGAATTACGCAATGTTCAGCGAAGCTATCTTCAAGGCACGGTCAAGCTGGATGTGCTGAATAATGCCAGCCTGTCGGTTCGTGCTGGCGAAATGAAAGCGCTTGTTGGGCCGTCAGGTTCGGGGAAATCAACATTGTTGAATATTGCCGGCCTTTTGGAACGTCCCGATGCCGGTGAGGTTTTGATCGACGGTGTTGATGCTGGCAAGCTTGGCCGCGGTAAGCGGGGCAATCTACGCCGAAGCCATATCGGGTTTGTGTTTCAATTTCACCGTCTTTTGCCGGAATTTTCGGCGCTTGAAAATGTGATGATTCCACAAATGCTGAACGGGCTTGATCGGAATGAGGCGGCAACACGCGCCGAACAATTACTGGCAATGGTTGGATTGCAAGCGCGCGCCGATCACCGGCCCGGGCTGTTATCGGGTGGAGAGCAGCAACGTGTTGCGATAGCCCGATCAGTGGCAAATGCGCCGCGGGTATTGCTTGCTGACGAGCCAACCGGCAATCTAGACCCTGACACGGCAAAAGACGTGTTTCATCATTTGGCAACGATTACGCGGGCAACCGGAACGGCGGCGTTGGTGGTAACGCATAACCAGCAATTGGCCTTGAATATGGATTCAATTCTGACCATTAGTGACGGTAAAATCATCTCAATTGGCTAGCTTTCCCTGCTGCGTTTAGGGTAGTGTTTGGGCACGCCTTATTCATTGCTGAAAGCCCGTGATGCCAGCCAATTTTGTTCATCTTAGACTGCATAGCGCCTATTCGCTGGCCGAATCGACATTGCGAATCAAAAGCCTGTCGGGGTTGATCGCCGATGATCACCAACCCGCCGCGGCGATTACCGATACCAATAATATGTTTGGCGCGCTGGAATTTGCCCAAACGCTAATCGGTGCTGGCATCCAGCCCATCATGGGAACCCAGCTCAATCTGGAAGATGCGCAGGGGCAGGGCGAAATCGTGCTTCTGGCTCAAACCGACCTTGGCTATACCAATCTTTCGAAATTATTGTCCAAAACATTGCTTGACGCTGATGCGGTTCATGACCCGTCATGTTCGCTTGACGATCTCGAAGCGCATGCCGAAGGGCTCATTCTTTTAAGCGGCGGCGCCTTGGCCGGTTTTGTTGGTGCGCCTGCCGGTGATGGCAGACCAACATTGGCGGCGGCACGCGCTGACCGGCTGGCGGCGATCTTTGGTGATCGGTTCTATATTGAGTTACAGCGTCATGGCCTTGGCATTGAACGCACGGCCGAACCGCACCTTCTGGAAATTGCCGATCGGTTGAATTTGCCACTAGTGGCGACAAATGACTGCCGGTTTGAAGATGCAGCGATGAGCCAGCCACATGACACGCTGGTTTGTATTGGTACTGGCCGTAAATTTTCCGAAACAAATAGACCGCGTTTCTCGCCCGAGCATTACTTTAAAACTGCTGCTCAAATGTCTGAATTATTTCAAGATATTCCTGAAGCAATTTCAAACACATTGGTGATCGCCAAACGCTGTAGCACAATGGCAAGGCAGCGCGATCCGATCTTGCCGCCTTTTGAATCGGCCGATGGCCGCAATGAAGAAGATGAACTAACCGCGCAGGCCGAAGCGGGATTGCAAAGCCGCTTGCAGCGCCATGTTTATGACGACAGCATGGATGAGGCGGCGCGCGCGGCGATCGCAAAGCCCTATTTTGAGCGCTTGGCCTTTGAATTGAATGTGATCAAACAAATGGGCTTTCCGGGCTATTTTCTGATCGTTGCCGATTTTATCCAATGGGCGAAGGCGCAGAATATTCCGGTTGGGCCCGGTCGTGGTTCGGGTGCGGGTTCGGTGGTGGCATGGGCGTTGTTGATTACCGATCTTGACCCATTGAAATGGGGCTTGCTGTTTGAACGGTTTTTGAACCCCGAGCGTGTTTCAATGCCTGATTTTGATATTGATTTTTGTCAGGATCGGCGCGACGAGGTGATTAGCTATGTTCAAGAGAAATATGGACATGACAAGGTTGCGCAAATCATCACCTTTGGATCATTGCAGGCGCGTGCCGCGCTTCGCGATGTGGGGCGTGTTCTTGAAATGCCCTATGGTCAGGTTGACCGGATTGCAAAACTGATTCCCAATAATCCCGCCAAACCTACGACGATTGCGCAAGCGGTCGCCTCGGAAGAGGAATTGCGCAAACAACGCCGTGAAGATGAGCAGGTTGCTGATTTGATCGATGTGTCAATGAAGCTTGAAGGGCTTTATCGGCACGCCTCGACGCATGCGGCGGGTTTGGTGATTGGTGACCGGCCTCTTGCCGAGCTGGTGCCGCTTTATCGCGACCCGCGATCGGATATGCCGGTAACGCAATTCAATATGAAATGGGTTGAAAAGGCCGGGCTTGTCAAATTTGACTTTCTGGGTCTGAAAACCCTGACCGTTTTGCAACGAGCTGTTGAATTTATTGGCAAGCGGGGCATTGAACTTGATCTTGGCGCAATCCCGCTTGATGACAAGCTGACCTTTGATATGCTGTCAAATGGTGACACGGTTGGCGTGTTCCAGCTGGAATCCAGTGGCATGCGCGACGTTCTTCGCGGGCTAAAGCCTGACCGGTTTGAAGATATTATTGCGGTTGTGGCACTTTACCGTCCGGGCCCGATGGAAAATATCAAAGATTATGTCGCGCGAAAGCATGACCCATCACAAATCACCTATATGCATCCCGATCTCGAACCGGTTCTGGCCGAAACCTATGGCATTATGATCTATCAGGAACAGGTGCAGCAGGCGGCGCGTGTACTTGCCGATTACACGCTTGGTGCAGCCGATATTTTGCGCCGTGCGATGGGAAAAAAGATCAAAGAGGAAATGGATGAGCAGCGCCAGATTTTCATTACTGGTGCAACAAAACATGGCTTGTCCGAACAATTGGCATCGGATGTGTTCGAACAGATCGCGGCCTTTGCTGGTTATGGCTTTAACAAATCGCACGCGGCGGCCTATGCGCTGGTGTCCTACCAAACGGCCTATCTGAAGGCGAACTATCCTGTTGAGTTTCTTGCTGCCTCAATGGCACTTGATGCGGGTAATACTGAAAAACTGGCGGTGTTTCGGCAAGAATGTCAGCAAAAGA
>JGI26086J50260_1001985_pt1 | contig 11413 bp, 13 predicted proteins | sample SaaInl3SG_22_DNA_FD_50260 | JGI IMG/M metagenome (IMG submission 50260)
ATCAACCAAGCGCATCACATAATCCACGCTTTTCGACGGCAATGTCACTGCGCTCTGTACCTGCCTAAATTCTTCAAGCGATGGCACTTCCTCAAGCTCATTCGAGTCACCCGGTTTCCGCTCACCTGCGACAATCGCCCGCTCGATCGACTCGTCGGGATAGCTCATTACAAGGCGCGTCCCAAAACGATCGAGTTGCGACATCGGTAATTCATGGGTTCCCACATCATCGAGCGGATTTTGTGTGGCGATAATGAGTTGATCGTGAGGCAATTCAAATGTGACACCTTCGATAGTCACCTGCCCTTCAGCCATCCCCTCGAGAAAACCACTCTGCGTGCCAGGAGGTGCTCGGTTAATTTCATCAATCAACACGAACTCACCAAAAAATGGCCCTTTCACAATCGTGGTGTCACCCGTCGACGGATTTAAGCGCATAAAACCAATCACATCTGAGGGCAGCGTGTCGGCCGTGCATTGAATTCGGGTCAGCGACTTATCGAGAAGGCGAGCGGCAGCTTTAGCGACCTCTGTCTTCCCAATTCCGGGAGGGCCCTCTGCAAGTATCGGGAGCCCAGAATACAAGCATGCCAACACGGTTTCGGATTGTTGTTCCGATAAAACGCTTGTCTTTGCTAGCGCGGATACTGATCTCGTCAAAAGCATACTCCAATCACTCGGCACCACCGCCTTGAGTGACTTACGAATTTACTGTTGTTTCCGTTGCTCCAGCAGCGCATCGAAATTAATTGGCGCCAACATTGGTGCTGGGAATGTGGCTTTCACGGCCAGTGAATCAATTGTTTCACGGGCGTATGGGAACAAGATATTCGGGCACATTGAACCCAAGATATGCTCCACCGTGTCATCGTCAAAGCCATCAATTACAAACACGCCTGCTTGCTGAATTTCAATTAGAAACGCCTCGTCATCATCAGTTTTCACGGTCACACTGAGTTTCAAAACGACTTCGTGGAGGGTGTCATTAATCGCCTCGTTGGTCACATCAACCTCGAGACCCAGTTTCGGGTTCCAATTCTGTTCGAAAATCTTCGGCGCCTTGGGTGACTCGAGAGACAAGTCTTTCGTATAGACCCGAGCGATCGAAAAGTTTTGAGCTGTTTGTTCAGACATAGTCATCTTCTGCAGGTAATGAATAAAACTCGAGTGTAGCCCTACCAGGGCCGACACCGAAAGCACAACGTGCTGCAATCGACCCAGATACTTCACCGGGAACTTTTTATTACGACTTTGGTCTTAGAAAATAATCAGTGACGGAGGTAGCCCCTGATGAAGCAAAGAATAATCGGCGCACTTATCGCAGGAGGAATTGCTTTGAGTATCTTTGGAACCATGTTTCAGATGAAGGCAAACGAAGTATCTGCTGCAGACAGCGACGGTCTTACACAACTCGAATACGACGTAATGTATCGAGACGCGACTGAACGTCCTGGAAGCTCAGCACTTCTTCATGAAAAGCGCGCTGGGTGGTTTGTCGATAAGGTGACCGGCGAAAAGGTATTTCACTCATCGACGAAGTTTGAGTCTGGAACTGGCTGGCCTTCATTTTATCAGCCTCACTCTGCCGATGCCGTGACACTCGAAGAAGACAATTCACTATTCATGTCGCGCACCGAAGTGCGCTCGGCAGACGGTGAACGACACTATGGCCATGTGTTTAGAGACGGGCCTGAACCAACGGGACTTCGCTACTGCATGAACGGCGCCGCATTCAGATTTGTTCCTGGCGCCATTTGAATTAGTTCACCGAAACGAGGCTTGCGGCAGTAATAAATTCGCCAAAAGCCTCACACCAAATCACGACCGCCTGATACTGTGCAAAATCGATCTGCTCGGTGATTGGCAACATAAATCCTTTGAAGGTTTTAACAGAACCCAATGATCGAGACTGATTTTTGATTTGTAAAAACTCATCCTCATTTGTGACAAATTTTGGCGCAAGGTATGCCATGTAGTCAGGGCCTGGTGCTAACTCACCCTGGTGGACTAACGAATNCTTTGACAGATAAATTCGACCAGTTCCCCAGTGAAATAAATCGCTACCGTCCAAGTCTTTCACAAAGTCGCCTTGATACATGGCGGTTTTCGCAGAGCTCTCGAGAACTTCTACATCTGGTGACTCGGGGGCTGTGAGAATTGGCAGAAGATAAATCCCGAGCCCAAAGCCAAAGGCCGCGNCGATGACATGGGTGACCAAACTCATGAAGAGCCTCTTCTTTATTCCAGATACGGCGGTGGAACTCAATTCCGTGTCGTGCATTAGTTACAGCTCCACAATGTCTACTATTTCGGAAACTTGACGCCGACTCCACCGAGTCCACAGTATCCGTTTGGATTTTTGTTTAGATAGTTTTGATGATATTCCTCAGCCGTGAAGTATTTACCGAGCGGCTTCACCTCTGTCGTAATGTCACCAAACCCTGCTTTTGTGAGAAGCGCTTGGTACTCATCCATGGTTGTGTATACCGCNTCACGCTGCTCCTCGGTTCTGTAATACACAGCAGAACGATACTGAGAACCAATGTCATTTCCCTGGCGATCACCCTCGGTCGGATTGTGTGATTCCCAAAATTGCTGAAGTACAGCAACAGCATCGAGTTGGTTTGCGTCGTAGGTCACTTTGACAACTTCAGCATGATCCTTAGAGCCCATGCCCCATTTTTCCATCCGCGATGCTTTGATTACCGACTCATAGGTCGCATTATCAGACTCGCCTCCCGCATAACCAGACTCGACATCCAGTACACCCTTAAGCTCAGACATCCGTTTTTCAGCACCCCAAAAACAGCCCATCCCCAAAACGAGAAATTCAGGTGCCGGTTTAGCAAATGCTTGAGACATCAACATCGTCATAAGGCCTGCGAGACATAATTTTTTTCCCATCAACCTACTCTTTTAATCATTCGTCACTCCCATCATACCGGAGGGCGACGACTAGTAAATTAGTAATGCTTACAGCAAATCAATTGAATCAAACTCGGTTTGGTAAGCTTAAAGTGAACGGATTAACGGTCGATAAACGAACGCATATGAAACGCAATAATCTCAAATACATTTTTAATGTCACGTTACTCAGCGCAACGCTTCTATCTCAGGACGCGCGCAGTGGTGTAGTGATATTTCCGTGCTTAGTGACAGGAACATCAGCCTTGGAAACTGCGAATGGGAATGCGAGCCAATTGAATGGGATCAGAGGATCATTTCGTAAAGGCGATTTTATCGATTTGAAACTGTCTCTCAGCGCATCAACAAAATCACTCCAATTAGAAACACTGTTCACAGATATGATTGAGTTTTACTTCCCTGAAGTGCGCATAGCATTGAATGACGACTCGATTAACCCAGACAACAACAATGCAGATGCAGGATACAAACCGATTAGCATTGCCGGTAGTGGCATGTCCGGACGGATAGTTTTGAATCAGTATTTCAATGATGATTGGCAAGGACTCATCATTGCACGCGAATTTTCAGATATCTCTGAAACAGGATTAATCGCCACCTTAAACTGCTTCAATGCAGGCGAGGAAATCCGCAGAATTCATAACCAAGCTTTATCATTAAACGGGTCCAACAAGGCAACGACAAACGAATAGGCTAAAAATTATCAGTGACTTTACTACTTCTATACTACAAAGCAGTTTTTAATTACTAAAATACTGTTTTTATTCGAATTTATTTTTGGTCCGGCGCACTCATAATGCTGGGGTCGCAGGTTCAAGTCCCGCCATAGCCACCANTTTTTAATTTCATATCCTTCCATTGAGTCCCAGAACCCCTGACACCATTGACGTCGAGCCGGTTTGGTTGTTTTCTATCGTCTCATGAAAAACCATAGGAACCCATTGCATTTGCGGGTACCAGTGCGGGTATTTACCCCCCCTGTGCTGTTAAATGCGGGTACGAGATATGCTGACAAATTCAGAGATCAAATCACTTCGCCACTCTGGTAAGAAGGGAGCTGACAAACACCTCGACCGGGACCAGTTATACTTGTATGTGCTTCCGACGGGGACAAAGTCATGGCGATTGAGCGGTTTCTGCGGCCGGTTTGTTATCAGGACCTGCCGGCCTGGTTAGAGGGTTGACNCCCGTCGACTCGGGGCTCAGTCCAGATCTGCAAATAGGTGTGCTGTCTCTGGGTCGAAATCAAAGGCGACCGTTTGGCCGGGTGTAAATATTTGATCGGTGCCGAGACTTGCGATCAGTGAGCTGTCGTCTTGCAGTCGGAAATTGACCACGGTTTCGCTGCCCAATCGCTCTGAAATGCCAACCACTCCGGCGAGTTTTCCGTCCTCGGCAGGCCNCATNTGCTGTGGCCGGATGCCAAATGTCATTGACTGGCCGGCTGTGTGAGCGCGTCCACGGTGCGGTACCCGTGTTGGCGCCAGGCCCGGGCCGACAACAGTGGCGTGGGTGGAGTCCAGTTCGCTGACATTAACGTGGATAAAGTTCATGGCTGGACTGCCCAAAAAACCGGCGACGAATCGATTATTCGGCTCCAAGTACAGATCCATCGGAGCCCCNGCTTGCATGACCTCGCCGTCCCTTAACACGACAATCTTGTCCGCCAAGGTCATTGCTTCGACCTGATCGTGTGTCACGTAAATCATGGTGGCGTCTAACTGTTTGTGCAGGTTTGCGATTTCCATTCGCATATCCATGCGCAGAGCTGCATCCAAGTTCGACAGCGGCTCGTCAAACAGGAAAACCGCAGGCTCACGAACAATCGCCCGCCCAATGGCGACCCGTTGACGCTGACCCCCGGATAATTGATTGGGACGGCGATCCAGCAAGTGCTCCATCTGCAAGATTCGCGCTGCGTTTTGCACCTTGGCGTTCTTCTCTGCGTCGGGCACTTTCGCGATGGTTAAACCAAACGCTACGTTTTCCCGCACCGTCATATGAGGAAAAATCGCGTAGCTTTGAAATACCATGGAAACACCCCGCTCTTTGGGCGGCAGGGCGTTGACCACTTTTTCGCCGATCGACAGATCGCCTGCGGATATATCCTCTAGGCCTGCAATCATGCGCAACAACGTCGACTTGCCACAGCCCGATGGGCCAACAAAGACCACAAATTCACCGTGCTCTATTTCGATGTCTACGCCCTTGATGACCGAGGTGTCACCAAAGTTTTTTTGGACGTTTTTTAGGCTGACGGAGGCCATTTATTTGCCCCCCGCGGAAGTCGTGCCGATGTGTAACCAGCCGTCACTGTCGACCCATACGTCCTCAGGGTCACGCACCTGACCGACGAATTCATCCTGCCAGTTGTCATCAAACCCAATGATCTTAAGTTGGCCGTTCACCTTTAAGATTCGCGCGGCGTAGCGCCGACAGGGAACGGCCCCATCTAAGAATCCCGATGCCATGCTCCAGGGGCCCCGGGGATGATCGGCTACCAGGTAATGGTTCCCGGTTACCGGTGGGACGCCGGCTACGGCTGTGCGGGCCTTGGACCAGTGCTCATCGGCTGTGCAAAACAAGCAGTACCAACGATTTTGGTGTTCGAAGACTTGCGGCACTTCCAACTGGCCAAAGTCACCGGCAAATACCGGCGGCTCCAGGGTCCAGTGAGTTAGGTCGGTTGAGGAGGCAAAGCCAATAGCGCCGCCTGCATTGGGCTCGCTGACTCCCGGCACCCGGGCGGTAAAGTACATCAACCAGCCATCCCCCTCCGGATCGCGCATAACCCACGGATCGCGCATGGCCCGATCATGCCAATGACCGACTTGATGCTCGGCTTCATAGTACTTTGCGTTGGGCCCTGTCAGGTCTAGACACAGNCCATCCCCGACCCGCTGCCAGTTATGCATGTCGGTCGACGTTGCGTGCCCGACTCGCTGATATAAAGCGTCTTCAGACTGGCGGGTGCCGGTATAGAACAAGTGCCACAAACCGTNGTCGTCTTGCACCACCGAGCCTGTCCAGGTGGTTTTGTCGTCCCAAGCGGGTCCTGCAGAGGGCTCTAGGCAGGTACCCAAGTGTGTCCAATTAATTAAATCGTCCGACACCGCGTGTCCTTGCGAAACATTAAAGTGGCGTAGGTGCGGATCGACTAAAGACTTGTCGGCTTGTAAGAAGTAGCCATGCCAACGTTTCCCATCGTGGGCATACCACGAATCCCAGATCCATTTGTCCTCAAGCGAAATCGTCATGTTTGTTATCCCTTAACTCCGGTCGAGGCAATCGACGCAATGAATGCCTTTTGTAAGAACAAGTAAAATGCCAATACGGGCAGTGTGATCATGGTCAGGTACGCCATGACTTCGCCCCAGACGGTGTTGTATTGAAAGAAATATTGCAGACCAACCATCACCGGTCGGTAGGTTTCCTGTTGCACCACAATCAGCGGCCACAGGTATTGGTTGTACATCACCAAGAATTTCAAAATGGCAGCGGTGGCGATCACGGGTCCGCATAGGGGCATCACAACCCGGCGATAGATCTGCCACCAACTGGCGCCCTCGACCCGTGAGGCCTCGATAAATTCGTGCGGCAGCCCTTTAAAGTACTGAACGAACAGAAACACTGTCAGGCCGTCCGCAATCCAAGGAATGATCTGCACTCGGTAGGTGTTTAACCAGCCCAGCTCGAATCCTTCAGCGCCTAACCANGGCAATTTAGAGACCATCAATAGCAACGGGATCGCAATGGTTTCAAAGGGCACGATCATGGTGGCAATGATCATCGAGAACGCAATTTCACGACCGCGCCATTGCAAGAAAACAAAGGAAAACGCGGTTAAAGAGCAGACCAATAGCGTCAGGATGACCGTGGTCGCNGTGACAAATAGCGAATTAAANACAAAGGTCAGTATAGGTGCCCGAGAAAACGCCGCCTCATAGTTGTCAAAGCTTAGTTCGCCAACCGGTAAAAACGCTCGCATGCTTTCGGTATCCGTCAGCAACTGCAGGTTTGGCTTTAGGCTGGACATGGCCATGAACAGCAACGGAAAAATAAAAATGACCGCGATCAAGACCAGGACCAGGTAGCGCATGCCCAGCATCAGCTGTGCTGAGGGTGAAAATTCGCGCATTATGTTCGCTCCCGGGTTAGGTATCGTTGCAGTATCGAGATGCACAGAACGATCACAAACAACACTACAGAAATGGTCGAGCCCCCTGAAATATCTTGCTTGCCATAGCCCCGTTCAACCGCTTGAAACACCAAGGTTTGGGTGCTGTCACGGGGTCCGCCCGCGGTCATGACGTCAATTTGGGCGAACAATGCAAAGGCTTGCATTGTGATAACAATCAGTACCAATACGGCGGTGTGCCGCAGGCCCGGCCAGGTGATNTACCGAAACGCCTGCCAACGAGAGGCCCCCTCGATATCCCCAGCTTCATAATAGGTCGGGCTGATTGTTTGTAGACCGCTTAACCAGATCACCATGTGAAACCCGACGCCTTGCCAAACTGACATGGCCATGATCGACCCCAATGCGGTCTCTGATTTACCCAGCCAGTCAACCGGCGTGAACCATCCCCACGTCAGCGACGAGAGCACCGAGTTCAATAGCCCATTGTTGCCGTCATAAATAAAACGCCACAGCAGCGACACCACGACAATGGAAACCACCACGGGCATAAAATAGATTGTCCGAAACACATTGATTCCGGCCAGTTTTTGGTTCACCAGCAGGGCCAGCCCCAAGGCCAGTCCGGCTTGTATTGGCGCCACAAACAACACAAACAAAAGGGTGTTGGTGAGCGCTTTCATAAACACGACATCCCGGGCAATCACCACCTTGGCTTGGTCACCGGAGTGCCAGCGAAACCACTCGCGCATGCCCTTGTATTCAGGGGTCGCTTTGTTTCGCGTAATACTTCGCAGACGAGGGTATTCGGGTTGCCCATTATCGTCGCGGAGGATCTGACCCTGAGCGTCCGTGGTCGGTGACAAGGTCACGATCGACACACTCAGCAGTCGTTGATAATTGTCCAGGCCGACAAACTCGGTCGGATTCGGCGAGATCAGGCGCTGGTTAGTCAGGGACAGTCCAATCGCAAATAAAAACGGCAACACAATGAACAAAAAGATCAACGCGGTGCCTGGTAGGGCGAACAGCCATCCAGCTAACTGGGTATTTTTTAGATTTGAATTCATGAGTTCAGGTCGATGAAAGCCCACCTGAGGGTGGGCTTGGCATCAATCAGTGGCCGTAACCCCCGTTGCGCTCGATATCGGCGTCAATTTCATCAACCGCGGCGTCTAGGGTGTCAACAACGTCTGCGCCATTGGCAATGTCCGCCAGTGCTTTTTCGAAGACCTTGGCTGCCACGACATAGCCTGGGCTGACCGGCCGCACCAGTGATTGGCCTTCGGACAAGGCAAAGAAGCTTTCCAATGCGCCACCATTGCTGTAATTGGTGGTCATTTTGGCGGCGCCTGTGGTGGACGGAATCAAGCCGATGCCATCCGAGAACGCAGCCATGTATTTGTCCTGAGTGGCAAACTTAATGAAGTCTGCAGCTCCCTCGGGGTTGGCCGAGGTGGCAGAGACGCCAAATTGCCATGAAGCACCGCCGATGATTGGGCCATTGCCCAGGTCCGGGGCTGGCAGGAACACAACATCGTCGACGCCGCCATCCAAGGTCGCCACAGCGGCCCAGTTGCCGTTCCAGCTAAAGGCGTACTTGCCGTTAATAAAGCCTGAATCCCGATCGGCCGGATCTTGGCTGGTGCCGGGAACATAGCCCTCGGTGAACAATGACTGCCACCACTCACCAAATGCCACGGCGTCATCGCCGTTCAGTGCGCCCTCGGCAGTTTTGTAGGTGCTGCGATCGACAATGTCACCGCCAAAGGATTGTAGGAATGGTGAGTACGCATAGGGGTACCACTCGCCGGTCCAAGCCATGCCCAGGTCCAGTGCATACTCAAATTGGCCAGAATCTTTGGCGGCCTTGAGTGCTTGGTTAAACTCACCCAGAGTCCAAGGGTTGTTCAGCGTAGGCGTGCGCAACCCTAGTGCGTCCAGTGTTGACTGGCGTGCATACAACGCCTTGGCGGCGTCCCACAGTCCAATCGAGTACAACTGGCCGTCCCAAACGCCTTTGACGCTGGGTAAAAAGTCATCGAAGTGTGATTCATCAATGGGCAGTGGTTGCATATAACCCGCCCAGGCCCAGTTCGGCATGACCGGTCCGTCAACGTCAATGATGTCAGGCAAGTCCCCAGCTAGTGCCGCAGCGACTACGGAGTCGTTGTAGCTCTCTTGGGGAAAGTTTTCGAGCACCACCTGATACTCACTTTGGCTTTGGTTAAAGTCGGTCACGATTTGGTTGATAATTTCGGCCTCAACCTCGTTACCGGCCCCGTGATACCACATGCTCAAATCCGCAGCGGCCAAGGCTGACCCGCTGTAGACCAATACAACGGCGGCAGTCAGTTTATTTAGGTTTAGGTGTTTCATGAGCTGATCCTCTTTACTTTCATTATTGAATCGTTGAACTCGCTAGCGATGTCACCGACGACCGCCAGACCACAGGCCCCGCGACCAAACGCGGAGAATCCGTTGGGCCAGTACGCCCTTTAATCATGTCAACCAGTTGTTGTCCTGCCAGCCGCCCCATGTCGACATAGGGCAGCTCGACAGTGGTTAGGGTTGGATACAGGGTTTCCGCAATGGCTTTGTAGTTGTCATAGCCAGCAACTGAAACCTCCTCAGGCACTCGAATACCTCGGGTTCGTAATAGTCCGTATACGCGCAATGCCATTTCGTCGTTGCCACAACAAATAACGCTAGGTTTGGAGGGCAGTACTTGGCTAAGCGCGTTGTCTAAGTAGGCGTTTAAATCAGAGGCTTGGCGACTGTGACCCTGTTGGACCCAGCTCGTGTCGATGGGCAAGCCCGCACCTTGCATTGCCTGACGATAACCCTCTAATCGCAGTGCGCCAGCGGCCGTATTTTGATCTAGCCCCAGAAAAGCGATTCGCCGGTGGCCGTGCGCGATCAGGCGCTCGACTAAGTCCCGCTGGCCTGCGATATCGTCGGGTAAAATAGACGGGGTCTGTTTGTCGTCATAGCAATTCACTAGCAGGACAGGAACATCCGCCTTGTACACGTCAAGATTGACCTGTTGGTGGTGGTCAGCAACGTAAATTAGTCCTTCAACACGGTGCTCAAGAAACGCCTCGATCAGTCGTGGCACCCGGTCGTAATCCTCCCCAGTGTCAGCGATGGTCAGAATTAGATCGTGTTCGGCCATCACTTTTTGAATACCTTGGATCAAGAACAGGTCGGGCAGACCTCTCGGTTCATTGGTGTCCGGGATTTGGCTGATAGCGCCAGTGATTAAACCGACCAAGCCTGAGCGGTTTGAGCGCATCATTCGGGCCGCCTTTGACGGACGGTATCCAAGATCGTGGATGGCGGATTCCACACGCTCCCGCGTGGATATGCCCACCGGTGCGTCGGCGTTGATCACGCGGGAAACTGTTTTTGGTGATACCCCAGCAAGTTTGGCTACGTCGTATATAGTCGGCATTAGGACTTCTTATTGTGAATGACACCGCTGTCATGACATCGATGACTTTAGCAATCAGGAGAAAGGGGTGTCAATGCCTTTGCTGAGAATTCTACGCTATCCAATAGAGGGGTTACTGGCGGATTAAAAAGCGGCCGAGAATCTGTCGTTCGCGTAGAAAGCCTTCAGCCGGATAGTGCTGACTTGCAAATTTTTTGGACATCTGTCACCTCGTTTTTGAATCGTGGTGACACGTTAAGAGACGCTCTGACAGAAGTATGCGGATTTAATGCGGGAGGTTTTTCCGTATACTTTTCGGCATATTGTCTAGCAGGTCGTCTTTAGACAGTTGTTCCATTAGTGGTCCTGCTGATTCGGCCCATCCGCTGTCATACTCCTTCCTGAAGTCTCTGACTGTTCGCTTATCTGCTATCCCAAAAATTTCTACGGTTTGCTCAAGTGCCTTCTCTGGTGCATAGCTGAAATATTTTCTCAGGTAAATGTCTACGGCCATCACTTCGATACCATTCCACTTTCTGGGCGTACCTTGCTTGGCATCTTCTTCAAGACCCAAGGCGCGATTTGGTTCAACTCCAGAAACAATCTGCTCGAGGCACTCTTGAAGGTAGAGTAGGTAAGGTGAATTAAAGCTGAATCGATTGAGTGCAATTACCGCACTTTTCAGAGCATGCCTCGCATCACTCAGATCACCTGCTCTCGCTCTGGCCAGAATCTCTTCATCAAGCTCTTTGGGGTCGAACGCTCCTTTCATGAGACGAAATATGATCTCGATAAAGCCAAAAGTAAAAATATTAAAAAATATTTTTGCGGGTACTGATGCGGGTATAACTAGAGCGAAATTGAAAAATTGACTCCAATATCAATTACTTAGGTTGAATCTATGGTGGCCGCCATAG
>JGI26086J50260_1001986_pt1 | contig 11410 bp, 11 predicted proteins | sample SaaInl3SG_22_DNA_FD_50260 | JGI IMG/M metagenome (IMG submission 50260)
TCATTTATTCCATTATGATTAGGTTCAATTTCTAGGCCTTGTAAGTAAAATTTTTCACCTCCTTCAAAATCTCCAAGTTTTCTAGTAGTAAAACCTAAATAATTTAAAGTATCTGCCTGCAGTGGTTTTTCATCATTGGATTTTAAAAGAAGCTTTTGTGCTTTAGCATATCTTTCTTGTGCTTTGTCAATTTTTCCTTTTTTTTCATATTTCTTAGCTGAGTTAATTAAATTTTTTGCTTTTGTGTAGTCTGAAGCTTTAGGAGTAGAATCGCTATCACTGCTACTTCCTGCTGCAAATAAATTATTAGTGAGTGCTATAATTATTAGTAAAGTATAAATAAGTTTTTTCATATTTTAATTAAATTTATCCATTTTATTTAAAGGTTTTAGTTCTAAGCCATTATCAACTAAATTATCTCTGATAGATTTTGCAGTTGCCAATGAGCTTTCATTATCACCATGTATACAAACCGAGTCAATCTCACAAGGTATCTGTTTACCACTGAGACAATTTATTGCCTGATTTTTAACCATGNTCAACACATGGTTTTTTGCTAATTGAGGGTCAGTGATTAAAGCGTTTGGTTTACTTCTAGAAATTAAATTTCCATTATCTTCATAATTTCTATCTGCAAAAATTTCACAAGCTATTTTCAAACCATTTTTCTTAGCAGCAACTTCCATTTGCGAACCCGTTGGTACCAGATAAATAATATCTTTATTAATCTCTTTAATGGCCACAGCTAGAGTTGTGGCTAATTCCAGGTCTTCACAAGCCATATTATTAAGAGCCCCATGGGGTTTAATATGAGTAACATTTTCATTATATTTCTGAGCAATTTTTTGTAATATTTCATATTGGTCGAAAATTAGTTTTTTTATTTCTAAGGAACTTAAATTCATTCTTTTTCTTCCAAAGTTTTCAGGATCTTTAAATGATGGATGGGCACCCAAGCTAACACCATTTCTTTTTGAAATTTGAATAACCATCTCCATTGTTTGTTCATCACCTGCATGGTAACCACATGCAATGTTGGCAGAATTTACAATATTGAGTAATTCTGGATCATTCTCGATAGAATGAAACTTAGATTTTTCTCCTAAATCACAATTGATATTAATTTCCATACTCTTTACTCTCTAGTATAACATGGCATGGTTAAAAATATATCAAATCTTGGTGATGCGGCAGTATATTGTGATTTTGGCTCAGAGGTTAATGAAAAAATAAATGCAAATGTCATAGATTATTTTCACCATATATCAAAATTAATAAAAGATAAAAAAATTGAAGGAATAATTAATTTAACACCTTCTTATAATAAATTAATCATTAATTTTGATTTATCTATAACCAACTATAAAAAAATCAAAAATTTTATAGAAGGTTTAACTATTAGTAGAGATATTAAAGATAATAATCAAAAAATTAGAATACCAGTTTGTTGTGATGATGAGTATGGACTAGATTTTTTGAGGCTAACTAAAAAATTGAATATAGATAAAGATAAAATATTAGAACTATATTTTGGTAAAGAATATTTTTGCTACATGACAGGATTTATTGCTGGTATGCCTTTTCTAGGAGATATTAATAAAGGTATCAGATGCGATAGATTGGAAACACCAAGAGTAAAAGTTCCAAAAGGCTCTGTGGCCATAACCGAACAATTTACAAATATTTACACTTTTGAAAGCCCTGGTGGCTGGAATATTATCGGAAACACACCAAAAAAGGTTTTTGATAAATCAAATTTATTAGATCCAACCTTAATTAAACCAGGTAACAAAGTGATCTTTTATCAAATTTCTAAGGAGGAGTATCTAGACTGGAATGAGTAATTCATATTTTGAAATTATAAGATCAGGAGTTAACACAACCATTCAGGATAGAGGAAGAAATCACATGTATTATGTGGGTATTACTGTAAGTGGGGCAATTGATCAAAGAAATTATAAACTAAGCAATAAGTTAGTTGGTAATAATTTAGATGAAGCTGTTATTGAATTTGCTTATCAGGGTCCACTTCTAAAATTAAAAAATGGGAAAATTAATCTTAGTGTTACTGGGGATGTGCTTTTCAAGATAATTAGAAAAAATTCAAACATTGAAAATGGTGTTTGTTATAAAAACTATATTTTAGAAGACGAAGATCAAATTGATTTAATATCAACAAAAAATACTGCTTATGGATATTTATCAATTAGTGGGGGTTTAGAATTGAACAAAACATGGAATAGTTATTCTATAAATACCAAGGCAAATGTTGGTCCAAATAATGGAAAAAAATATTCTATAAAAGATAAAATTTTTATAAAAAATTCAGATTTTAAAAAAATTGAAGAAACAGAAATTAATTATAAAGAAGTTCCAGATAATATAATTAGAGTTATTAAGGGTACTAATTTTGATTATTTTTCAACAGAGGCTCAAAATAATTTTTTTAACAAAGAATTTTCAGTTACTAAATTAGCAGATAGAATGGGTATTAGACTAAGTGGTCCCAAGTTAGAAAACATTGTTAGCTCTAATATAAAATCTGAAGGTCTTGTAAAAGGAGTAATACAAGTACCTGCTGATGGAAACCCTATTGTTATGTTGTCTGATCACGGAACTATAGGTGGATATCCCAAAATAGGTGTTGTTATTTCAGCAGACTTAGATCGAGTAGGTCAATTGACACCAGGCACTATTATAAATTTTAAGGAAGTAAGTCTTGAAGAAGCTCAGAATATATTTAAAGCATACACAGAAGATACAAATAAATATTTAAATGAATGTAATTAATAAAATTCCAGGTCCTATATTAGTTTTTATGGGAGCTTGCTGCTTAAGCTTTGGAGGCTTAATTGTTAAATCATTTGAAGGATCAACCTTATGGCAAATATTATTTTGGAGATCTTTATTTTTTTCGCTTACAGTCTTACTTTTTTTAATAATTACTTATAAAAAAAAATTATTTAAAGCGTTTTACGATTCAGGTTTACCAGGACTTATTGGNGGAGTTATTTTATCATTTGGTTTTTGTGGGTACGTCTTTGCGATGTATAATACAACTGTTGCCAATACTAATTTTATTATTTCGACGCAAATACTCTTTTTAGCAATATTTGGTTATTTATTTTTAAAAGAAACAATTTCATCTATTACTTTAGCTTCAATTATTTTAGCAATTACGGGTGTCCTATTAATGGTAGGTAATTCTTTATCACCAGGAGAGATGTCTGGAAACTTAGCGGCTTTTAGCATGCCAATTACATTTGCAGTCTTAATTATAATTGTTAGAAAATTTCCTACAGTTGACATGGTGCCAGCTCAATTTATAGCTGGTGTGAGTTCATGCTTTATTGGATTTTTATTATCTGAGAAGCTTATGATTTCTTCACATGATATATTTTTAGGTTTTACAGCAGGTTTTTTNCAAGTAGGATTTGGTTTTATATTTATAACTATGGGTGCACGTAGTACACCATCTGCAATGGTTGGTATAATCATGTTATCCGAATCTGTGTTGGGGCCAATGTGGGCCTTTTTATTTGCAGCTGAACGACCTTCTTTATTTACTTTAATCGGAGGAGGAGTAATTCTTTTTGCNGTATTATTGCAATTTTACTCACTACTTTTTTCAAATAAAAAAGAAAAAATTATTAATTGACTCTGTTACATATCTGGTAGATTATTCTTATATACGGGAGAGACTACAAACAATCGTAGCGCCGAAGGAGCAACCACCCAGGAATCTCTCAGGCAAAAGGACCGTAACATATTAACTCTGGAAAGAGATTAAGTTCTCGCCGACGGAATAAAACTCTCAGGCAAACATACAGATGGGTACAGTAAGTTAATATGGANATTTTAAAAACCGCACTTTACANTTTACATCAAAAGCATGGAGCTAAGTTTGTTCCATTTGCTGGNTATCAAATGCCAATTCAATATTCTAAAGGAATTATTGAGGAACACAAAAGTACAAGAGAAAATGCAGGTATTTTTGATGTGTCCCATATGGGTCAGTTATTCATTAAAGGAGATGATAAGTTGGCAAAAGATCTTGAAAAAATTTTTCCAGCTGAATTGAGTAAGGCTAAATTAAATCAATCNAAATATAGTTTTTTAATGAATGATGAAGCAGGAATTTATGATGATTTNATTATCACAAAAGTTGAAGGTGGTTTTAACATTGTATTAAATGCTGCTTGTAAGAATACAGATTTTAAACTTTTAACTAAATTGTTAGAAGATAAGTATGAAATGATTTTAAGTGAAGAGCTATCGCTTATAGCAATTCAAGGCCCTAAAGCAGTCCAAATACTAGAAAAGATAATCAATGGAGTATCAGATCTAAAATTTATGAATGGTGATACGTTTAATTATCTTAAAGAGGATATTTATATCACAAGATCAGGTTATACCGGTGAAGATGGATTTGAGATATCGATCAAAAATGAGAACGCAGAAGTGTTTGTGCAAAAACTCATAGATGAAGGGGCTAATTTAATTGGATTAGGTGCCAGAGATACCTTGAGACTAGAGGCGGGACTTTGTTTGTATGGTCATGACATGGATATTAATAAAAGCCCAGTAGAAGCAAATTTAAAATGGGCGATATCAAAAAATAGAATTCTTGAGGGTGGGTTTATTGGATGTGAAAAAATTAAATCTCAAATCGAGAAAGGAGTAAGCAAAATCCGCGTAGGTATTAAGCCAGAAGGAAGAATTATAGCCCGTGAAAAAACTTCAATATTTAGTGAGGATGATAAAAATATTGGGGAAATTACAAGTGGAACTTTTGGACCCAGCGTTCAGGCCCCAGTTGCAATGGGTTATGTAGAAAATTCATTTTCTAAAATTGATACTAAGGTTTTTTTAGAAGTGAGAGGAAAAAAATATCCGGCAATTATAAGTAATTTGCCATTTTATAAAAAAAGTTATGTGAAAGGAGCTAGTAAATGAGTGAAGTAAAATATTCTAAAGAACACGAGTGGATAAAGTTAGATGGAGACACTGCTGTTGTAGGAATTACACAACATGCAACCGAAATGCTAGGAGATATTGTTTTCGTAGAGTTACCAGAAATAGGATCTTCTGTGGTTAAAGATGGCAATGCTGGAGTTGTAGAATCTACAAAGGCTGCAAGTGATATTTATACTCCTGTATCTGGAGAAATTATCGAAAATAACCAAGCCATTGTTGACGATCCTGCAAAAGTTAATTCTGATCCAGAAAATGAAGCATGGTTTTTTAAATTAAAAATTACTGATAAGTCTGAAATGGATTCATTAATGAATAAAGAAGAATACGAAAAATTTTCAAAAGAAAGTGGTAGTTAAATGTTAAAAAATGCTCAAAAAGATTTTATACAAAGACATATAGGTCCATCTGTTGATGAACAAAACGTTATGCTTAAAGAGTTGGGATACCAAAATCTTGATGATTTAATAAAAGATACTGTACCAGAAAAAATTCTTCTTAAAGATGATTTGGATATTGGTGATCCAAATTCTGAATATAAAGCACTTAGAAAATTAAAAGATATTTCTAAAAAAAATAAGATTTATTCTAGCTTTATAGGAATGGGTTATTATGGAACTTATACTCCCTATGTAATACTTAGAAATATTTTAGAAAATCCAGGATGGTATACTTCTTATACCCCTTATCAGCCAGAAGTAGCACAAGGAAGATTGGAAATGTTATTAAATTTTCAACAAATGATAATTGACTTTACTGGAATGGATATCGCTAATGCCTCTCTTTTAGATGAAGGAACAGCTGCAGCGGAAGCTATGGGATTGAGTTATAGAATATCTAAGTCTGAATCTAAAAAAGTTTTTGTTTCAAAAAATTGTCATCCTCAAACAATTGATGTGATTAAAACAAGAGCTGAACCTTTAGGCCTAGAAATAATAGTTGGTGACGAAGATAAAGATATTAAAGAAGATATTATATGTGGTATCATTCAATATCCAGGAACCCTTGGAGATATTAAAGACCCAAGTGAGGCTATTAGTAAAATACATAAATTTAATGGAAAAGCAGTTTTAGCATGTGATTTGTTAGCACTCGCTAAACTAAAAACACCTGCTGAGTTAGGTGCCGATATTGCTGTCGGTAGCTCACAACGTTTCGGAATTCCAATGGGTTATGGTGGTCCCCATGCTGCATTTTTTGCTACAAAAGATGAATATAAAAGATCAATGCCAGGCAGAATAGTAGGTGTGTCAGTAGATAGACATGGGAAAAAAGCATATAGACTTGCCCTTCAAACAAGAGAGCAACATATAAGAAGAGACAAAGCTACAAGTAATATTTGTACTGCACAAGCATTATTGGCAATAGTTTCTGCAGCATATGCGGTCTATCATGGTCCACAAGGAATTAAAAAAATTGCAGAAAGTGTCTCTCAATTAACTAAAAATTTTGCAGATAAACTAAAGCAATCTGGTTATGAACTTTATTCAAATGAATTTTTTGATACGGTTACAATAAAAACTCTAGATAAAACAGAGAAGATATACAAAAATGCTTTAGATCAAGGAGTGAACATCAGAAAAGTGAATTCTGAAATGTTAGCAGTATCTTTTGATGAGAGAAAAAATCTTTATAGAGCAAATCAGTTACTAAAAATCTTTAATTGTTCAGAAACAATTAAAGAAAATATGAATGAAAGTTTATCTAATATTCCAAAAAACCTATTAAGAACTTCAACTTATTTAGATCATCCAGTTTTTAATAGTTATCATTCGGAAACAGAAATGCTTAGATATTTAAAAAAATTAGAAGANTCTGACATTGCTTTAAATAAATCTATGATTGCCTTAGGCTCGTGCACTATGAAACTTAATGCAGTTGCAGAAATGATACCAGTTACCTGGAAAGAATTTTCACAGCCACATCCTTTTTCTCCTGTAGAGCAAATGGATGGTTATAGAGAATTATTTACAGATTTGAAAAACTGGTTGAGATCAATTACTGGATTTTNTGGAGTTTCATTGCAACCAAATGCTGGTGCTCAAGGAGAGTTTGCTGGTCTAATGGTAATACGTAAATTTCATGAAAAAAATGGTGAAACNAATCGTAATGTTTGTTTAATTCCAAGTTCAGCGCATGGCACAAACCCGGCTAGTGCTCAAATGGTTGGTATGAAAGTAGTTGTTGTTAAATGTGATCAATATGGAAACGTAGACTATGAAGATTTAAAAAATAAAGCTGAAGAACATTCAGAAAATTTAGCTGCCCTTATGGTCACTTATCCATCAACACATGGTGTATTTGAAGAGAAAATAACTGACATATGTGAGTTAATTCATAATCATGGTGGGCAAGTTTACATGGATGGAGCTAACTTAAATGCATTAGTAGGTATTGCTAAACCAGGAAATTTTGGACCAGATGTTTGTCATATAAATTTGCATAAAACATTTTGTATACCTCATGGNGGTGGTGGACCTGGTATGGGACCAATAGCGTGTAAAAAACATTTAGAAATATTTTTGCCAAAACATTCTGTGATAAAAGATTGTGGTCCAGTGACTGGAATGGGAGCGGTATCTGCAGCTCCTTGGGGTAGCTCAAGTATCTTATCNATTTCATGGATGTATATAAAGATGATGGGTTCTGAAGGCTTAAGAAAAGCATCACAAGTTGCAATACTAAATGCAAATTATATTGCCCACAAATTAAAAGACTCTTTTCCAATTTTATATAAGGGTAAAAGTGGCAATGTAGCTCATGAATGTATCATTGATATTAGAACGATAAAAAGTGAAACAGGGATCACTGAAGAAGATATTGCAAAGCGATTGATTGATTTTGGCTACCATGCTCCAACAATGTCTTGGCCTGTTGCTGGTACAATGATGATTGAACCTACAGAAAGTGAAAGTTTGAGTGAAATTGATAAATTTTGTTCTACTCTTATAAAAATAAAACAAGAAATAGATAAAATTCAGTCTGGTGAATATGACAAGACTGACAACCCATTGAAGAATGCGCCACATACTCACGTTGAATTAACATCCAATAAGTGGGATCATAAGTATGAAAGAGAAGAGGCCGCTTATCCTTCAGAGTTTTTAAGAACAAATAAATATTGGCCTCCAGTTGGTAGAGTAGATAATGTTTATGGAGATAAAAACTTGTTTTGCACATGTCCATCTATGGAAGAGTACGAAGACACAGCTGCTTAGATATTTACTAAGATGAAAATTGCTGTAGTAGGTGCTGGTATATCAGGATTAAGTGCTGCTTATTACCTATCTAAAAAACATAAAGTTGATTTATTTGAAAAAGAAAATCAATTTGGGGGTCACGCAAATACAATAAAGGTTGCTTACAACCCTAACAAAGAAATTCCAATAGATATTGGATTTATGGTTTTTAATAAGCAAACATATCCAAATTTAATTAATTTTTTTTTAGAAAATAAAATAGAGATTGAAAAAAGTGATATGTCATTTTCTGTTACTGTAGAAAATAGTGGATTAGAATATTGTGGAAAAGGATTAGGTGGAATTTTTTCTAATAAAAAAAATTTATTTAATCCAAAATTCTTAAAAATGTTTTTTGAAATTTTAAGCTTTTATAAAAACTGTGAAAAAATAGAAATTAAAAAAATTAGTTCGATAACATTAGGGGAGTATTTAACAGAAATAAAAATTTCAGAATATTTTATTAATTATCATATTATACCAATGGTATCTGCTATATGGTCGATGCCTCCATATGAAGCAAAACAAATGCCATTATCTTTTTTTCTAAGCTTTTTCAAGAATCATGGACTGTTTAAAATTAAAGATAGACCTCAATGGTTTACGGTTACAAATCGAAGCAAAACTTATGTCGATAAGATAATAGGCCAAGTTAGTGGAGAACATTTTAAGAATTACAATATAAATAAAATCACTAGAAATGATTTAGGTGCTAAAATTTTTTATGGGGAGGAAAATGAGTTCTTTGAATATGATAAAGTTGTAATAGCAACTCATGCAGACGAAGCATTAAAGATAATTGATAATCCAACACTAGACGAGAAGTCAATATTAAGAAAATTTAAATATAGAGCAAACACTGCAGTAATACATTTTGATGAAAGTGTTATGCCTAAAAATAAAAAAGCATGGTGTGCTTGGAATTCTTCAATGGACTCAAATAATAATGAAAAGACAGCTGTAACATATTGGATAAATCAGTTACAAAATTTAAAGATAGATAGAAATATTTTTTTAACAATTAATCCATTTAAAGAAATTCCAAATGATAAGATATTTAAAAAAGTAGCATTTACTCACCCTTATTACGATACAGAAGCATTAACCAATCAAAGTAACCTGCATAAAATTCAAAATAAAAAACATATTTTATTTTGTGGTAGTTATTTTGGTTATGGTTTTCACGAGGATGGAATAAAGTCCTCTATTGATATGCTAAAAACACTTAATGATTAAAAATTCTTATATTTATACAGGAAATGTAATTCATAAAAGATTTAAGCCCAAAATTCATAGTTTTAATTACAATGTATTTTCACTTCTTATAGATTTATCGGAAATAGATTTACTACACAAAACTTTAAAGATATTTTCATACAATAAACTAAATATTATTAGTTTCTTTGATAAAGACCATGGAGCAAGAGATGGGAGCTCTCTTAAGGAATGGGTTTTAGATAATCTTAGAAAAAATAATATTGATACTAACGATGTTCATATTAAACTTTTATGTTACCCAAGAATATTTGGATATGTATTTAATCCATTAAGTGTTTTTTATGTCTACGACAAAAATTTTGATCTAATATCTATATTATATGAAGTAAAAAACACATTTGGCGAGCAACATGTTTATGTTTTTAAAACTGAAAAAGACCAAAATCTGATTCAACATATGTGTAAGAAGAAATTTCATGTATCTCCATTTATAGAAATGAATTGTATTTATTTTTTTAGACTATTGAAACCTGGTAATAAAATATCTGTAATAATTGATCTGAATGATCCAGTTGGCAAAGTATTATATGCTTCACAAGATGGTATTAAAAGTGAATTGACCAATAGAAACCTACTTAAATCTTATTTAAAACATCCATTAATGACATTCAAAATCATTATAGCGATACATTATGAGGCATTTAAATTATGGACAAAAGGAATTAAATTTATAAAAAAAAAATTAAATATTAAGAATAATATTACTATCGAAAACTAATGTTAATTTACAAAATTTCAGATTTGATTGTGTTTAGTGCATTAAAAAATATTAAGCATGGTTTTCTTGAAATTAAAAAAGTAAATGGTGAAGTTTTAAAGTTTGGCAACCCTGATGAAAATTTAAAAGTTTTTTTAGAAATTAAAGATGAAAGCCTAAATTATAATTTGATTAAAAGTGGAAGTATTGGTTTGGGAGAGTCTTATATGAAAGATCTTTTTATAACAAATAATCTTTCTGATTTGATTGAGTTAACAGCAAAGAATATAAAAACCATTTATAAATTTTCTGGAATCTTCGATTTGCCTTTTATCAATTTTATTAAAAATAAAATTATAAAAAATACTAAAAATAGAAGTAAAGAAAATATTGCCAAACATTATGATTTAGGAAATGATTTTTTTTCATTATGGCTTGATAAAACTTTAACCTATTCCAGTGCTATATTTGAAAGCCCCAAACAAGAACTTTTTGAAGCTCAGAACAATAAATATCAAAACTAATTGATCTTATAAGACCCTCAAGTGGTAATAAAATTTTAGAAATTGGTTGTGGTTGGGGTGGTTTTGCTGAGTATTTAGGTACTAATTATGATGTTAAATTAGATTGTATTACTATTTCCAAAAAACAATATGAATTTGCTAAAGAGAGAATTCATCGATGTGGACTTAATGAAAAAGTAAATATTCAAATTAAAGATTATAGAGATTTAAAGGATAAATATGATCATATTGCATCAATAGAAATGATTGAGGCTGTAGGTCAAAACTATTTAGACAGTTATTTTAATACGATTAAAAATAATCTAACACCCTCGGGTACCGTGGGCATTCAAGCCATAACTATCGATGATAGTTTATTTAATAGATATAAAAATAAAAAAGATTTTATACAACAATATATTTTCCCAGGTGGTTTTTTACCCTCAAAAAGTGAATTACAAAATTATGTTGATAAAAATGGATTAAAATTTGGTGAGTATAATTCATATGCCAATCATTACTCCGAGACTTTGATTATTTGGAGAGAAATATTTAATAAAAAATGGGACTTAATTAAAAAACAAGGCTTTGATTTAAAATTTAAAAAAATGTGGGAATTTTACCTTTCATATTGTGAAGCTGGTTTTAAATCAAAAAACATAGACTTAATTCAATTTTCACTACAAAATAAATAACTATAGGAGCTACATGATAAACTT
>JGI26086J50260_1001991_pt1 | contig 11397 bp, 9 predicted proteins | sample SaaInl3SG_22_DNA_FD_50260 | JGI IMG/M metagenome (IMG submission 50260)
TTAGATTTCAATTTCATCTTCACTCCTTAAGTTAAAAGATGAACCAAAACCCTCCTCTAATCAAGTACCCCTATTTGTCTCACACACGCTGACGTCGGACAATAGGAACCCATCTCGGTACCACTCGTATTCTGGATCGAGAGCTAAGCGAGTCAACGCACTTTCGCAGGCCAGTTTGTCGCCAAACGTCTCGCTACCGACCACCCACGGAGTCAACAACGTAAGTGGCTGACCCGCGCGGGCCTCTGGATGTTGAACGTGCACTGCCGCGCTCATAAAAATAATGATCCAGATCTGCATAACGTTTCTACTTCTCAGACCCCTGCGAAAGGGGAGGATTACCATAATAGCGCGCCACTGGGTATAGGAGATATTTTTTCGGTCGAAATAAGAGCAATCGAGCCATCGGTAAACTATGCATAATTAAGAAACAAAAAATATAGTCGGAGGCGTTGGGATGTTGGTGACATTGGTAGGATTTGCGTTTCTGTTCGGTATCTTAATCAGCCGGATGGGACTGCCACCGATGGTTGGCTTTTTGGTTGCGGGATTCGCCTATAACTTCGCGGGGCTTGAGGCACCAACTGGTCTGCAGTTAGTTGCCGACCTAGGGGTCACCCTATTGTTGTTCTCGATTGGGCTGAAGTTAAAACTAAAAGACTTGGCAACCTCAGAAGTCTGGGGTACCTCAGTCCTACATATCGCTGTATCAACCCTCTTCTTCGCGCTGGCCATATTTGCGGGCCAGGCGCTATTCCAAATCCCCATCTTCGACGTGGCGCCCCTCGCGGTTATTGCCATCGCGTTTGCGCTGTCTTTTTCGAGCACTGTTTATGCCGTCAAAGTGCTGGAGGACAAGGGTGATATGTCGGCACTTTATGGAAAGATCGCAATCGGTATTTTGGTGATGCAGGATATCTTTGCAGTCATCTTTCTCGCGGTTAGCGAGGGTAAATACCCGAGTGTTTGGGCCTTTCTCGTTTTGGCGTTGCTGCTGCCGCCAGTAAAGAAGCTAATTTATAAATTGATTGATCACGCGGGACATGGTGAACTGCTGGTCGTCAGCGGGCTTTTTTTCGCACTCGGCGTTGGCTATGAGTTCTTCTATGCCGTGCAATTAAAAGGTGACCTCGGTGCCCTTATTCTGGGTGTTGTGATTTCAAATCATCCGAAGGCAAAGGAGCTCGCGAAATCACTGTTCAGTTTCAAAGAATTGATGCTTGTCGGCTTTTTCTTATCGGTCGGTATGCAAGGGTTACCAACCGTTGAGATATTGATAACTGCTCTCGCGTTGGTGTTGTTATTACCTACCAAGACCTTCCTTTACTACTACTGCTTAACCCGATTTGGTTTACGGGCACGAACCAGCCTGTTTGCCTCACTGGGACTAGGAAACTTTTCAGAGTTTGGTCTGATCGTCGCAGGCCTTGGCGTCACGCAGGGGTGGTTGCCAGTCGATTGGCTCATCATCATCGCCATCGCCGTCAGTATCAGCTTCGCCGCAGCAGCACCTTTCAGTCGGTACGCGGAAGAGACCTATCAGCGGTATCGGTTGACATGGGGACGCTTCCAGAAGAGTCGACTCCACCCCAAAGACGAGATTATGGATACAGGCGATGCAAAAGTCTTGGTCGTCGGCATGGGACGTGTTGGCTCAGGCGCATACACCGAACTTGAAAAGGTCAGGCCTGGGCTGGTTCTCGGCATTGAGTTGAGCGAGGAAAGAGCCGCCGCACTGCGAGCGGAAGGTCTCAACGTAAAGGTTGCTGATGCCACCGACACGGACTTTTGGAATATGGTTAAAGAGTCGGTCACGATCGAGGAGATGGTCGTATTAGCCATGCCCAATCACCGGCAGAATATTGAGGCTGCAGAGCGCATTAGAGCCAGTGGGTTCCAATGCCAGGTGGTTGCCGTTGCCAAGCACCACTCTGAAGTGGAAGAGTTGTCGGCGCTGAGCATCCCCTCATTCAACCTCTATGCAGAGGCTGGTACAGGACTTGGTAAAGAAGCGATCGCCTTGTTGCCCACCTAGCGATTGGCGCGTGTCCGAGGACACGTCAAACCATGGCTAAGCGCCCGGCGGTTGAGGGATGGACAGCCCAAAAAATTGATGACAGCACATGGGCGCAGACCTTGCCCGAGGCAGTCAGGCCTCCCTGAAAACAATCATTCGGTTCCGCTTGTGGGTAGCTGGGTGGATCTTCACCTACCCTCCTAAAGCCAGTTACTTGCAAGAATCATAAGGTCTGTCCACTTTACGTATCGCTCTAAATGGCCCCCCGATCCTGATCACCTGTAATTCCTTACGGAGCCGCTTGGCATCAAAACGTCCCTGCGCCATCAGCTTTTCCGCCTGCGCATGTCGGGCAAACAATTCAAGCGCCTGAGGAGAGATATCTGCAACATAAAAAAGCTCGATCGGGGCCTTTCAAAACTGGGCAAGAAAGCGTTGAGTGGAAGATCCTGAAGGAGTGTGAGTGGACGGATGCGGACTATTGGGAGAGTTACTTCATTGGCGTCTACGATGCCACCATGAAGGGATACAACGAAAATAGAGGTAATTCCTCACGAGGATTCTTGGAGGGTATGAAAGTCCGGGCTGCGCAGCAAGGATAGGTCACCACGCAACGCAGCCTCAGCAAAACCTAACAAAACCAGCGCGGAAACATATGGATAGTAGTATGGCGTGTTTATACTACTTTTGGACGTAAAAAAGCACCTAAGATTTCTCCTAAGTGCTTGATTTACTTAACAAATTACTGGTGGGTGGTACAGGGTTCGAACCTGTGACCCCTGCCGTGTGAAGGCCCGCGCTTCGACGGAGCGCAAGCATCACGTGGGCATCATCCTGAAACACGCCCGCATCTCGTTGTCAAGCATCTGCAGCGAATGTAGAAAGCAGCTGTCGTGCAGTACCTGAAGAACAAACAACCCCTCCACCATTTCGATGCAGGGATCCAGCAGTTTGGAACAACGCCAGGGGCGCAGTAAGCGACCGTCGTAGGGACACGCGCAAAACCTGTGTCAACCGTGCGACGCTTCGCCCATGGCAAAGCGGCCGTTAACCGCAACTGCTTGAGCCCCACCGATGGATCGAGCGATTTAGGTGCTGGCTACCACTGGAGCGGCGAGCGTATTCAACAAGCCAAAGAAGTCCTGGTTCGCAGAACTAGCGAATAATCGATTTGACCGATGCGCTGATCGACTCTGGCTCGAATATTTTTTCTAGCCAGCCTTCTTTGAAAATCATTGGCTCGGCTTCCTCAATCGCTAACAGGCATGCATCAGAGAGTCTGCCGCCTGGTACACGACCAAAGGCCACAGCCAGCAAGATAGTCAGGTGACCCAATAGGAAGTCCTCAGCGGCCTGGTAAGGAACGCCACGGTCTGCAGCAGCTTTCGTGGCATCTGCCAGTGCTTTTGCGAACGTAGCGCCGACAGTCTCTGACAAAGCAGGCTCCAAAACCACCATTTGTGCCGTCGTGCAACGATGCGCGCGCATCACTGGCGCGTAGAAGGCACGAGCAATGTCTTCGCATATCTGATAGTGCTCTTCCGGGCCTTGGTCCAACGAGCAAATTATGTGCTGTTTCGCAGCGACTCCACCGAAGTAATCTTGTTTTGCCGCCATTTCAGTCTCGTCATTAAACAACGGCGGATGGCAAGGGTGGGCAACGAAGTAAGTAATGTCCTCACGCTTAGGCAACTCACCCGCATAGGGGGCAGCGGCGTCCAACATAATGACAGCGGTTCCGGGTTTCAATTCTGAAACAAAGGATGACAGTACCTTCCCGATTAACCGATCTGGTACAGCAAGGATGACCGCATCTGCCTTCTCTAGCGCCTCTGCTTGAGAGACACAATCAAGCCCTGTCTCCTCTTTAAGTCGAGCTTGACCTTGGGGACTCACCTCAACGTGCAATGTCTCATAATCGGATTTCGCAAGATTGGCCGCTAAACGGACCCCCATCTTTCCTCCCGCTCCTAAAAGTGCTACTGTCGTCATCGTATCTCTCCTATTCAAAGTTAAATTGGTTTATCTTCTCAATCATTCAGACTCATACTTACGTGTTACGTCTTGCTTTAGGTCCACTTGCTATACCCCGTCTTAGTCTGGACGAAGAAATCGGGGGCTCCAATTTGCCCTCCCTTAAGAGCTACTTCGAGCCCATCAATCCGAGAGTTAGCTCGCGTGTGAATACGGCAAAGTGGGCAGCCCGGGGCCAGTGGTGCAACAGCAGAGAGTGCTTCCGCACCTAGTGCTGTTAGCGCATGTCCTGATGTATCGCCACCTACAATCACAATACGCGGAAGACCGGTTTCCTGGCGGACATCCGCCACCAAATTGCCAAGAGCGGCTCCCAATCGATCTCGGGCGATATTCAATGGCACGCCCCGTGTTTCGGCTGCTTGCACCATGGCATCGACCGCAGAATCATCCGGTCCCCGCGCTGAGGCAACGATCACATCTCGACCTTCTGCGAGCGCCACCTTACTCGCTGCGAATACCCGTTGGCGCTCGGCAAGCAGTTGGTCGCTATCAACCGCGCTACTTGCCTTAAACGAGATACAAACGAAGCCCTGTTCTTCAGCATATGCGATCTGCTCCGCTGTTGTCGGTGACACTGATGCTGAAACGGCAAATATCTGATCAACAGGCTGAAGGTTTGGGATATCAGGAGTTGCTGATAGTTGGCCTCGTAGAACCCAATGCGCCACTAACGCGTACTCAATTCCCTGCGAGCCGATTGCAAAAACGGGGGTTTTCCCATCACGCCAAACGAGTCGGCCAGCTTCAGCTAAAGTTTTGTCATCAATCACGTCCAACGCGACGATTTTCGCCCCCGTTTGAGTTTCACGGACAAGCGCTTGGGCAGACTTTCCTGCATACATATCTGCAAGTGACACAACGCCCACGGGAAGCTGAGTTTGCATGGAAATATGCCTACCTAGATCCGCTTCGTCCATTGGTGTAACTGGATGGCGAGACATCACAGGATGACGATCAAGGCGATAGATTTTGTCATCGCTCAACGCAAACAGATTTCCAAAGGCTTGATAGCGTCCCATTTTCGGCGCACCAACTACCAAGGGTATCCAGTCGCAGTGCCGTACCGCGTGTCCTAGGTCGGTTGCCTTGCCAATCGATCCGATGTGGGGCGCAGAATCAAAGGTGGAACAGGTTTTGTAATGAAGAATTGGAGCGCCAAACTGATGCAAGGCAGCAAACATCGACGGCAACTTCTCTTGCATCCACTCAGGGTCTTTTGAGCGCGCCACACCTGCGACACCGAAGGCCTGAATTTCTGGGAAATTTTTCAACATAGACTGCTCGGGTACATCCATGAAAAGCATGGTCGGGATACCCGCGAAAGACAATACCTCCATCACGGCTGATGCACCGGTGAAATCATCGCCATAGTAGGTGATCTTGAGGTTCATAGGGCTTAGTAAACGGTCAGGGCAGCTGCGAGTGCTGGGTGATCTTTGGCATAGCTCTCGAGATCGACGCCTGCCATTGCAGCGTCCCAAGCATCACACATGGCAGTGACACCTGCGGAAATACCATCCGGGTGAGCGACTACACCACCTCCTGCAGTCACGATGAGATCGGGCGTTCCAACGGCTTTTAGAGTCCCCGCAGCCTGACGGATGGTCTGACCTGACGAAAAAACGGGAACCGCTCGCATTGGCGCTTGATCAAACAGAGGTTCATTCAGCGATGTAGCAGAGGCAATGACGCTATCGTCCGCCTCGGTAAACTTGTTATCCAGTCCATTTACATGCATGTGGTCCGCGCCTGCCAAACGCCAAAGTTTTGACCATGCTGGATAGGACCAACCAAGCAACGGTTCGCGCGTCAGAGCGCCCCAACCGCAACGATGCGCATGAATGGGTAACTGACTATGCCGGCGAAGTTCGATCATGCCAGTCATGCCAACCGCCATCAGACTAGCCATAATGCACGTGCCACCATGTGCCAAAACAATATCATGGTGGCGCTTCATGTCGTCCATATCGCCTGTCAGATTGAACGCGACCATTGGCTTTTTGCCAGTCTTGTCGGCATATTCGTTTACCACAGCCATCACCGCGCGCACTCGGTCCTTGAATGAGCAAGCGGGGCCATCAGCCTGTAATTCATCATCCTTGATGAAATCAATACCCCCCGCACACAGCTTGCCCACCAAAGTGGCGGTATCTTCGGCAGTTAAGCCAACACTGGGTTTGATGATCGTTCCAATCAGCGGGCGGCCTTCAACACCGGATAGACGGCGCGTGCCTGCCATCCCAAACTGGGGCCCATCATATTTTTCGGCAAACGCGTGAGGCAGTCTTAGGTCAACAAGCCGAAGTCCCGAAAAAGGCTTCAGTTCAAATAAATTCCCAGCAATTGTCGCGATCAAATTCGGCAATGAAGGCCCTAAATTTGCGATCGGCCAAGATAGTGTCACTCGCGCCTGTTGACGCAAGCCGGGACCCGATTTGGGTTGACCTGAGCCCGGCAACGTCGGTTCTGTGACGGCACCGAGTACTTCCAGCCGTTCAACTCGTGCAGCTGACCGCTCCTTAAGTTCAGGCGTCTCACCTGGGACAGGTACAAAGGTTCCTGATGACTGCTCACCCGCCATGATCTCGGCTGCCTGCATTGGGTCGAAGGCGGTCTCTATCAGATAATCCGCTTCAATGCGGCTTGGATCGATAAGGGGCGTAATCATCAGTCTGGGGTCCATCAGGCTAGCGCAAGAACACGGTGGTGATCTGCGGGACGAGTAAGATCAGCATCAGTACCATCAGTTGGATACCGATAAAGGGCAGGAAACTACGAAAAATTTGCGGAAGAGTAATGTGTGACGGCGCGACTGATTTCAGATAGAAAGCAGCATTGCCAAACGGCGGCGACAAGAAGCTGACCTGCATATTCACACAGAATAAAACGCCAAACCACACCTGTACTGCAAGCTGACTATCGAGCCCACCGGTTAAACCTAACTCATTCCACGGNAGCTTTAATACGATCGGCAAGAAGACTGGCATCACGAGCAACACGATCCCTGTCCAGTCCATGAAGGCGCCCATAAACAGAAAAAACAACATCATGATCAGCAAAATACCGAGCGTGGGCAGCTCAAGACCAACGATCAGATTAGCAACAAAGGTAGGACCACCAGATAGCGTAAAGGCGCCCGCTAAAGCAGTCGCTCCGATGGTTACCCACATGATCGTCCCCGTAGACTTTAACGTGCGCAACGATGCGTCACGTAGAAGGCTCCAAGCGAATTCACCTCGCAAGATGATCAAGATCAACACCGCCATAGCGCCAATGCCAGCAGCCTCAGTGATGCCTGTTATCCCGCCATAGATAGATCCCAGTACAACGAAGACGATCAGCAGCGGAACAACCATCCCTTTGCCGCTCATCCACGCCGCGCGAGANTGAACCCGTCCTATCCCAAACCATAAAATGGCACCACAAGCGGCGAATAGCGCTAAAGACATCAAAATGAAGTCGCGTGCAACCCCGCGCGTGTCACTTTCGACGAAATCAAACACATTCAAGTAGACGCCTCGAATGGCCATGATGCCAGCTGCAACGCCTACCAACATCGCGAATAAAGCGAGTCCATAAATACGTTTTTGCCGGCCAGTTAGGTCCGTATCTTTTGGCTCAGGTAACGGNGCCAACGCCGGATTGAGATTAGCTCGGATCAAAATATAGGCGATATAACAGGCAGCCAAGATGAAGCCAGGTATAAAAGCCGCTTGGAACAGCGCATGGATGCTCGTATCGGTGATCAGGCCATAAAAAATCAGGACGATCGATGGAGGGATCATCGTTCCCAATGAGCCCGAAGCNCAAATTGTTCCGATGGCAAGGTTTTGATCGTAACCAAGCCGTAGCATCTGAGGTAAGGCAATCAGTCCCAANAAGACGACTTCCCCTCCGATAATTCCCGACATGGCAGCCATCACTACCGCCATCAATGCAGTCACGACTGCAATTCCGCCACGCGTTCGGCTCATCCAAGCTTCGAGCGTGTTGTACATATCTCGAGCGATACCAGAACGCTCTAAAAGGTTGGCCATAAAGATGAACAAGGGGACTGAAACAAGGACATAACTGGTGGTGATGCCATAGATTCGCTGACCAAGCAAATTCAGTGGACCAGTGCCAAAGTTAGAAAATAGAACGTCAGGGCCGAATTTCAGCAACATTGCAACGACTGCCAGAAAGCCGGACGCAAAGCCTAATGGCATGCCGATCGCTAATAAGACAACCATCCCAAAAAGGAGGACGAGCGATATGGTTCCGATATCCATCTAACTATCCTTCTGCCTACGGTTGCTGTCTTCAGCGGGTGATAACTGCGCTGCCGGATCTCCGGAAGAGCTTGTCTCCCGCTCGTTAACATTGATGGATCCCATCGAATTCCCAACAGATTCAAACAGCTGTGATTCGCCGCCGTCTGCGTTCCAGTCGTAAATTAGGTTGGAAATTGCTTGCAGCGCCAAGATTGCCATCGTGATCAAAATCAGAGGCTTTATAGTGGCGGGTATGGGCGGATCGAATTTCGTGCCGAACGTTTCCCAAGTTAAAAACTTGCGTAAAGCATCATCAAAGCCACCCCAGATCAGCGCCACAGCGAAAATTACGATGCAGCAAGTGGAAGTCACATCGCAAGTGCGACGCAACCATCGTGGACACAAATCGTAGAGAATATAAATTCGAATATGGCTACGTTGCTGCATCGAATAGATTCCAGCGAACAAATACAGCGCCCCAGCGGCCCATAGAGAAGTCTCGTTCACCCACATGGTTGGACTCACAAAGACATAACGCATCATCACTTCGAAAAAAATAATGCTGACAATAAACATCGGCAGCCACATGGCTACGCGGCCGATGCTCCATGCGACCACGTCTAGAGGCCCAGTGCGCTTATGTTCTTCCACTTTTCCCCCTAGACAAATCAACCGCTCAACAGGTGNAAGAAGGCGCGATCTCGTACGATACGTGATCGCGCGAACTCATCGAGCAAAGGGATTAGTCTTTGATCAGACCGATCCGTTTCATGAAGGAAACATGGCTCCCGACCATTGCTTTGCCTTCTTTGGTTTCACCTCCGTAGACATTCCACTGCTCTCTCGCCGCAGCACGGAACTTAGCCCGATCTGCTGCAGGCCAGTTATATGTGGTCACGCCCATTTCTGGAAGTTTTGCCAATGCTTCTCCGTTATCAACTAGGGTCTGCAGGATGAGATCCATTGCTACGTTCTGGTACGCAGTCGTAACAATCGTCTGATGCTGATTACTCAACTTTTCCCAAACGTCTGTTCGACACGCGAGGTGATCCGCCGCCATCGAGTGGAACCCGGGAAAGTTTGTGTGCTTACCGATATCGTAAGTGCCAATGCGAAGGTTGTTACCAAGCGTTGAAGCATCCGCGCCATCGATAATCCCAGACTCCAGAGCAGTGATCACCTCGGANAAGTCCATCACAATTGGCTTCGCCCCGAGAGAGGCGAATATGTCGGAAGCCATNCCTGGAGGTGCGCGGAATTTCCAGTTTTTGAGATCAGCAACGCCCGCTAAAGGCCTCGTTGAGGTCAAAGACTCTTGTCCACCAACGTGAGCACCAATAAAGGTCATGTTGTANGGTGCGTAGAGCGCATTAACCGCCTCGCGGCCACCACCCATTTCCACCCAAGCCTGATACTGCAACGGCGAATCNTATCCACCCATGGTGTCCGATACAAACTGAAACGCCTTGTTCTTTCCAGCCTGATAGCTACCATTTGTCATGTCGCAATCCAGAATNNTGTTTGCAGCCGCGTCGAACGTCTCTGCCGATGGCACTACTGCTGACGAATAAAACATCTCGATCTGAAGATCACCGCCTGACATAACGCCGACCGAATCGACAAACTTCTTGATAGCTTCACCATAAGATGATGATTGCCCCTGATGCGTCTGTACGCGTAAGGTGGTCTGGGCCGATGCAGCTCCGGCGAGCAGCGTGGATGCAGTGATGCTAAGGGCTATCACTTTCAAGGTAGCTTTGAACATAGTTTCCTCCTGGTTATGTGTTTGGCAGCCCTCGCCGACAAACTGGTATGATTAGTACATAATCAGTTCACCATGTCAAGCAACCAGTTAATTTAATTGCAAGACGCATCAGGACGGAGACAAACAACGTTGTCCGATAAAACACAATGACTCCGTGAAAATGCTGCTTACGACCGAGAAGTCTTTGGCCGAAAAGAGGGAATAAAACCCTATAAATCAGCTATTTACGTGATCAGGCGATAGTTGCGCTCAGGCATTGACGTAAAGCGGATCAGACCGATCAAGGTGATGAAGCACTAATTTAGCGGCGGCCTCTGCATCGTGTGCTGCAAGGTGGTCAACCAACTTCCGATGCTCCACTATTGTGGTGTTTTCCCGGCCAGACCAATGAAGTAACGGTTTGTAGTATTCGAATAACCACGTCAGCATTGCCTTGGTGACCGCTTGCAATAGTGGGTTACGTGTGGCGGTTGCAATGGCTGTGTGAAAGGCAATATCCGTTTGAATAAACTTTTGAGGGGCTTCAGCCTGCCTCTCTTGGGTGTCGACCAACGCTCGCAGATTGCGAACATCATCTTCTGTGCATTTCGACGCCGCCGCACGAACAGTACCTACTTCAAGGATTCTCCTTAGCTGTTTCAGATGATCTAGATTTGTGGGATCAGCTGACAGTAAAAGTTTCGCAATCCTATCCACCTGCCCCATCGCGATATTGGCGTTAAGCTCATTAACCCTGCTACTTTCGCCGTGAGAAATGGTAATGACACCTTTATTTTCTAGCATCTGCAGAGCCTCACGAACGGCCGGGCGCCCAACTCCGAATTTCTCCATGAGCTTGCGTTCAGCGGGGATAGTATCTCCGGGGCTTAAATCACCCGAAACGATCATTTCCCACAGGCGATCAAACACCTGCTCAGAAAGCTTCTGTCTCGTTATCGGCGCTAAANCCGCGCCAGACACATCATCAAACTTGTTCGCCATATAAAAGCCCAGTCCAGAAAATANACTGAGTAGATGGTAGCCTATAACTGGTCTTTCAAGATGATGAGAAGACGAGTANACGCGTGCGAAACGGGAGTGTCTGGAGCTTACCCACGGTGCGGGGCAAGCGGATTTCACCTTTCTTGCTGAGCCTTGCATTCACACTTTCGATGGCATTGGTGGTTTAGCTCACCCGACGGATGTGTGCCGGGAAGGCGAGGAACGCAATCACCTTGTTCCAGTTGCGTCTCNAGGCTTGGGGGAATGCCAGGTCGCTTGTACGATGTCACTGCTGCATGGGCGTTGGGTGTATCGTCTTCCCAGTTTCAGCGAGAGGTTTATTG
>JGI26086J50260_1001995_pt1 | contig 11393 bp, 8 predicted proteins | sample SaaInl3SG_22_DNA_FD_50260 | JGI IMG/M metagenome (IMG submission 50260)
CCGTAGAGGTTGTCTCCGGGACGGAAACCGCCGTAGTAGTCGATAGTTGCGCTATTGGTCGGAATGTAAACGAGATTGTTCTCGGGGTCTGCCGACAGCGGCGCCCAAGACGAGACATCGCCAGTCCATTCCCATGCGTCATTTTCCCATGTCTCATGGCCGTACTCGCCTGGCTTAGGAATGACGTTAAACTTCCACTTGAACGCGCCAGTGCGGGCGTCGTAACCGAGGATATCGCCTGGCACGTTTTCTACGCGCGACTGGTGATAGCCCTGCTCTGCTGAGTTACCAACGACAACGGTGTCATTAACAACGATCGGCGGAGACGAAGACGTGATGTAGCCAGTTTCGAGTGGGAGGCCTTCATAGGGGTCGTATGGATGACCCAAATCGGCGAGCATGTCGACGACGCCTGTTTTAGGGAAGCCATCAATAGGAACCGGCTGGCCGAAACCTTCTATGGGCACNCCCGTGTCGGCATCGAGCGCNGTAAGGAAGAAACCTGGGGAGGCTATGTAGACAACGCCACGGCCATCAATGCGCGCAAAGCCAACGCCTTTGCCGTAATCGGCGCGCATCGAATACTCGCCTCGGGGCGTGTCGGGCTCACGGTAAGACCAGAGCGTCTCGCCCGTCTTGGGGTCGATCGCCACCACGTGGCGCTTATTGCCCGCAACGGTGAATAGCTTGCCATCGATTAGTGACGGCGTAGAGCGACCGCTGACAGCCTTGAAGCTGGCGCCGTCCCATTCCCATGCAACCTCGAGGTCGGCGAAATTTTCTGCAGTGATCTCATCGGCTGGCGAATAGCGCGTATGCGCAAAGTCGCCGCCAAGCGTGAACCACTCTTCGGGATCTTGAGCGGTTGCTGTGGCGGAAACACCAAGGGCGATAGCCCCTAAAGTTATTCCGCGTAGCACGCTGCGGGTCATCGAATTACTACTTAACAATCGCATAACTCTCTCTCTTCTATAAACTGAACTGATACCTAAACTGCTTAGCTAATTTCACTGGTATTTAACGACGTCAAAAATATCAAGAATTGCGCGTCAGGACTATGATTAATTGAAACAGGCAAGGCGCGCAGCCCAACAAAAAATCAGGTAACTTGTGAGCGCCAGAACTAATGACTTGTGCTATAGTCGCGCGCCTTAAACAAAGCGCCTCGAAATCAACGTGTTAGGCGCTTATCCAACGCTACAACTAAAACAGCGAATCAAGTGGCCGGCGCGCGCGAATGGCCTCTAGAAGCTTAAAAAATAGTTTAAATAAGAATTGCATATGACTGATAATAAAGAAAAAAATGTTGTAGGATGGCGAGAGTGGCTGACGTTACCCAGCCTTGGTATCGATGCGATCAAAGCCAAGATAGATACCGGTGCACGCTCCTCTGCTATTCACGCTTACAGTATTGAGACCGAACTAATTGAGGGCCAAGAGTTCGCTATCTTTCAGGTGCATCCTATGCAAGATGATCTGAGCAATTCGATTACCTGTCGCGCCCCTATTGTCGATCGCCGCATAGTGCGAGACTCAGGCGGCCACGAAGAAGAAAGACTGTTCATCTCTACCACCGTAGAATTTATGGGCAAACATTGGGAGGCTGAGTTCAGCCTAACTAACCGAGAAAATATGGCATTTAGAATGCTGCTGGGACGAACCTCATTGGTCGGAGGCGGGTTAATTGTCGACCCAGCTCGGTCCTTTACCCAAGGCGAGGAACTCGCTGCAAAGAAACCCACTGCCAGCAAGGAAAGTCAGCTATGAAAATCGCCGTGCTCTCACGCAATCGCAACCTCTACTCCACGCGACGCCTGATCGAGGCTGCAACAGAACGCGGTCATGAGGTGCGTGTGCTCGACGCACTGCGCTGCTACATGAACATTACCTCACACAGGCCGACTATCCACTACCGAGGCGAAATACTCGAAGACTTCGACGCGATCATTCCTCGCATTGGCGCATCGGTAACCTTCTATGGCACAGCGGTACTGCGTCAATTNGAAATGATGGGCGTNTATCCCCTNAACGAATCTGTCGCTATTTCGCGTTCGCGCGACAAACTTCGGTCACTACAACTTCTCTCCCGTAAGGGCATCGGCCTNCCGATCACCGGCTTTGCAAACAAGCCCGATGACATTCAAGATTTGATCAAAATGGTGGGCGGCGCCCCGCTCGTCATCAAACTGTTAGAGGGNACTCAGGGCATAGGTGTGGTGCTCGCNGAAACCCGCAAGGCTGCAGAGAGCGTGATCGAATCGTTTCTCGGNCTCAAGGTCTCGGTACTCGTTCAGGAATACATTAAAGAAGCGGGCGGCGCTGACATTCGCTGCCTCGTCGTCGACGGCAAAGTCGTCGCCTCAATGAAGCGACAAGCCAAAGAAGGTGAATTTCGCTCGAACATTCACCGTGGTGGCAGCGCATCATTAATCAGAATAACCCCAGAAGAGCGCACTACTGCAGTACGCGCGGCCACAACAATGGGGCTCAATGTCTGCGGTGTGGACATTCTTCGCTCAGCGCACGGCCCCCTCGTTATGGAAGTGAATTCCTCGCCGGGTCTTGAAGGCATAGAGAATGCCACGGGCAAAGACGTTGCCGGGCTCATTATCCAGTTTATGGAAAAAAACGCGAAACGCGGCAAAACGAAAACCCGAGGAAAGGGTTAATAATCAATAAATTACGCTTCTATTCTGAAGCTTTTTGAGATAACGAGAGTGGCACGCAACGAACAGACCAAGCAAACAGCAATCAGCATTTTAGGCACAACTATCAAGCCCGGAGAGCGCGCCTCAATAGACCTCCCCGTGCCTAGCCTCTACACCCATACGGCGCTCGAAATGCCCGTTCAGGTTATCCATGGCAAAAAGCCTGGGCCGACACTTTTCATCTCTGCAGCCATTCACGGCGACGAGATCAATGGCGTAGAAATCATCAGGCGCGTTATGCACCAGCGCAGCATAGGCAGGCTGCGCGGCACACTCATNGCCATACCCGTTGTTAATATCTTTGGCTTCATTAACCAGAGCCGCTACCTACCCGATCGACGCGATCTCAACCGCTCGTTTCCGGGCTCTGAATCAGGTTCGTTGGCAGGTCGCATCGCCAATCTCTTTCTCAATGAAATCGTGTCACGCTGCACACACGGCATCGACCTCCACACGGGCGCAGTGCATCGCGAGAACTTTCCCCATATTCGCGCCGTGCTCGACGACGATGAAACAAAGCGTATGGCGAGCGCCTTCATACCGCCGGTAATCCTCAACACGCAAATAGTCGAAGGCTCACTGCGACAAGAGGCAGAAAAGCTCGGAGTTAGTGTCATAGTTTATGAGGCTGGCGAGGCGCTGCGTTTCAACGAGGTTGCCATACGCGCAGGCGTCAGGGGCGTAGACTCGGTGATGCGTGAAATAGGCATGCTGCCCAAAAAGAAAGCGCGCAAAAGCGACCCCGTTCCCGTTGTCGCTACCGACTCATCGTGGATTCGTGCGCCGCATAGCGGCATCTTACGCATGATCAAACCACTGGGTGCGCGCGTCTCGAAAAATGAAGTCCTGGGCATCATCTCCGACCCGTTTGGTGATTCGGAACATAAAGCCATCGCGCCGTTTGGCGGGATAATAATCGGCAAGACAAACCTGCCATTGGTGAACGAAGGTGAGGCGCTGTTTCANGTTGCACGCTTTGAGAGCACCAGCGCTGCGGCGAGCCAGATCGAAGAGTTTCAAGCAGAAATGGACCCACTCACCGACGACGCCTCGGTCAATGAGCCCGCNATCTCTTAAGAGCACATNCTAAACAAGCGGCTTATGCATCACTAACGCGTCTACGAAACCTACCACCGGATGCTCAAAGGCAAGTGGTAGGACTCCNACAGTCGCGAAACCGAGCTTGGTCCAGAGGGCCACGGCGGCTACGTTGCTGCTAGCGACAAAATTGAACTGCATCGCCCGGNAGCCGAGCTGTCNCGCAAGCGNTTGCGAATGCAGGCACATTTCTCTTGCCACACCCCGCNCCCGCGCTNCATCAGCAACCATATAACCACAGTTGCAAACGTGGCTACCGGGGCCTTGATTGTTTGTCTTGATGTAGTAACTGCCTACAATTCGGCCCTCAAATTCAGCAACTAGCGTTATGCGCGGCTGTTCTAGCCACAGCGAAAACGCCGACTCTTTGTCGATATCACGCGCATAGGCATAGGTTTCCCCCGCCCTTGCGATAGCCTCAAAGAATAGCCAGATCGAGTCGAAGTCGTTAGCAGTAGCTTCGCGGATAACGATAACGCTGCTGCTAGTCTCTGTAGGCATAGAAGGCTCGCGCTGCCTTATAGAGGCTGTAAACGTCGATCTTCGAACTCACTGCATAAGGCGTGTGGATGGATAGCAGCGGCACGCCGAAATCGATCACCTCGATATTCTGACTAGAGAATTCTCCACCGATAGTGCCGCCACCTGCGCTGCCGACTTTGTAGGTCGCCGTTTGCCAAGGCACTTGATTGTCATCGAGAAGCGCTCGCGTCCACGCCATAAACTCGCTGTTAGCCGTGTTGCCTTGCCCGTAAAGCTTAAGGTTAACGCCATAGCTAAGCTTAGGCGCGTTGCCTAATTCCCAGGCGCCCGGATTCATTGGATTCACGCCAGGGTTCACATCGATCGAAATGAATTTAGTAGCACGCAGGGCTTGTCTAAATAGCGGCTCGCGATAATCACTGCCCAGTTCGGTATAGAGAAGGCGCGACAGTAGGTCGGCGAAATAATCGGAGCCCGCGCCCGTATTATTTCTGTTCCCAACCTCTTCATTGTCTACAAAATAGGCGACAGTCGTTGTCTGCGGACGCTCGACTGCAGCGATTGCACGCAGCGTTGCGTAGCCAGCAAGGCGATCATCCTGGCCGTAGGCTGCGATGAGGCCACGGTCAAAGCCCATGTCGCGCGGCGCGCCAGCGGGCACGAGCGAAAGCTCGGCAGACACCAGATCCGCTTTGCTAATACCGTATTCGGCGGCCAAAAAAGCGAGCACTTGATCACCTACGCCCCCACCCTCCTGCGTATCGGGGATATGCGCGATAACCGGATCCAAGTCCTCAGGCCCCAAAAATTCACTTAAGGTTTTGGAGTTGCGCGAGCGATCAACATGAGGCGACAGTTCTGGGATCATGAAGATAGTATCGTTTGGATCGAGACCGATCTCGATTGTCACAGACGTGCCGTCTTTTTTATCTACCCGACCCATCAAGGCGAGCGGAAGGTTTGTCCACTGGTGAAATTTAATGCCGCCATGATAATTCGTTTGAAACAGCGCAAATTCGCTGTTTTCGTAGAGCGGACGGCCTTTGAGTTCGAGCCGTGGGGAATCGATATGTGCGCCGACCACATGAAAGCCTTCCTGCAGGCCATTCTCACCAATCACCATCAGCGTAATTGTGCGATCGCGATTAACCTCATACAGCTTCGCACCCGGCACTAGCCTAGTCGCAGGCGTCAGCGCGGCGAAACCATTCTCCTCGGCAAAGGCTATAGCCTCGGTCACGAAGCTCAGCTCGGTGCGCGCCTTGGCAATAAAATCCTTATAGTCTTCGGCAAAGGCAAACACTTCGGCGCGCTCGTCTGCGGATATTCCCACCCAGCTAGAAGCGCAGTCTAAGCGATCGCTGCAAGTCTCTTGCGCCAAGGCAATCGATGAGAACAGCACATTGATAACGAAGCTAGCGCCCATAGCGGCAATCGCTGCGCGCGATAATAGAGCGCCAATAGCACCCAAGGCACGAGGGATTTTAGGCTGGTTAAGAGACATTGTCGCAACTCCGATATACCGCCACGCGGCATTGATGGCTTAAGTTGAAATAGCACAAATTGNGCCAAAGATAGCAGGCTATTAAGGCGCNGGAAACTGAGCGAGGCAGTCGGCAAAGGTGGTGGCGTCAATATTACCTCCCGACAACACAGCGCACGCCGTTGCACCCGGCACTGGGCGAATATGCCCACTGAGTAACGCGGCAAGTCCAACCGCGCCGCCCGGCTCGACAACGAGCTTGAGGTAGCGAAAAGCAAAGCTAACTGCCTGTGCCACTTCGTCTTCGGAGACGCTGACAAACCGGTCAACTAGCCTNCTGTTAACAGCCCAAGTCAGCACGCCCGGCTGAGTTGCCATCAGGCTGTCGCAGCGCGTTGCAGTTTGAGGATCGATACGCACACGCGCTCCCTGCTCTGCCGATTGCACATGGTCGTTNTAGGCGTCTGGCTCCACGCCGACAACGCGGCATTCCGGAGCAAGACCGCGCACCGCAGTAGCAACCCCAGACATCAGGCCGCCCCCACCGACTGGACTCAACACTAGGTCGGGCTCCCAGCCACGTTCGCGCAGCTGTTGCACCAGTTCCAACCCACAAGTCCCCTGCCCTGCCATCACGGCTACGTCGTCGAAAGCCGGAACAAGGACTGCACCTGAATAGTCGGCAATCTCGGCGGCGATCTCTTCACGGGATTCGGTTTTACGGTCATATGCACGCACTGCAGCGCCGAGAGCCTCGGTGCCTTCGCGCTTAATCGTGGGGGCGTCGGTTGGCATAACGATGGTTGCTTTCATCCCCAGCAGACGCGCAGCATACGCAATTCCCTGCGCATGATTGCCCGAGGAGAACGCGACGACGCCGCGCTCGCGCTCCTCTTGAGTCAATTGAACTAACCGGTTGTACGCGCCACGAAACTTAAACGCGCCTACGTGCTGGAGGTTTTCGGCTTTTAAGAAGACTCGGGCACCGATGCGCCGATCGAGTTCGGGACTCGTGAGAAGCGGAGTTCGCACAGAGATACCTTCGAGGCGTGCTGCGGCGGCGGTTATATCTTGAAGGGTAATGGGCATTCTACGCTCTCCTTTAGACGCCTCTCGAATCGCCTTAGGTCAAATGCCTCTTAGAAGAAGACGGCTTTTTATTCGTGTCTTTGTTTTTTGCAAGGCGTCGCTTGCGCGCAACCTGCTGTGCATTGAGATTCTCTTCGGATTTAACGAAGGGATTATCGCCGCTGCGCAGCTCGATTCGAACCGGCGTGCCTTCAAGTTTCAGCGCCTTACGGAACGTCTTCTCGAGGTAGCGCGTGTAATTTCCCGGCACCTTATCTGTCTGTTTGCCATGAATGACGATGATGGGCGGATTCTGCCCACCGGCGTGCGCATATCTAAGCTTAATACGGCGACCGTTAATAATCGGTGGCGCGTGATCAACCACTGCATCTTGCAGTATTTGCGTAAGCACATTAGTCGTGAGCTGCTTGCGCGCCGAGTCATAGGCGCGATGAATTGACTCGTACAAGTCGCCAACGCCTGTGCCAAACAACGCAGAGATAAAATGAATTTTGGCAAAATTAACAAAGGTAAAGCGGCGCTGAATATCCGACTTAATCTTCTCTTTGCCTTCTTGGTCCATGCCATCCCATTTATTCAATGCGATAACCAATGCTCGGCCGGTGTCGATTACATAGCCCAGTAGATGGAGGTCTTGTTCGACAATACCGGTGCGCGCGTCGACTACAAGCACGACCACGTTGGCATCTTGTATCGACTGCAGCGATTTAACCACCGAGAATTTCTCTACGGTCTCGCGCGTGCGTCCACGCTTGCGAATACCTGCTGTATCAATCAGGGTATAACGCTGGCCGCGACGTTCGAATGGAATATAAATACTGTCACGCGTTGTGCCTGGTTGGTCATAGACAACAACACGATCTTCGCCGAGCATGCGGTTTACCAAAGTCGATTTGCCGACGTTCGGGCGACCTGCAATGGCGATTTTTATACCGGTGACGGCAACATTATCGATATCGAAATCGTCTTCGGATTTTTCTTTTTTAGCGATTTCGGCAAACTCTTCNAGTATGCCTAGCAGCAGAGACTTCACGCCACGACCCTGAGTCGCAGTGATAGGATGCACTTCGGTAAAGCCAAGGCTATAGAAATCGGCAAGCGCGATATCAGGGTCTAGTCCATCGATCTTATTGGCAACGAGATACGTGTGTTTCTCGCGCTTGCGCAGGTAATCTAAGATGCCGTGATCATCGGGCATGAGCCCGTCTTTAGCATCGACCATAAATAAAACGATATTCGCCTCGGCAATAGCTTGAAGCGATTGCGCGGCCATCTCTAAATCGATGCCTTCCTCATCTCCTGTAATACCGCCGGTGTCGATCGCGATAAACGACTGCCCCTCAACCTCACCCTCGCCGTATTTGCGGTCGCGAGTAAGCCCAGGGAAATTAGCAACAATTGCCTCGCGTGATTTGGTCAGCCGATTGAACAGCGTCGATTTGCCAACGTTCGGGCGACCAACGAGTGCGATAACAGGTTTCATGAGTGTCCTAATGGAACAGTAGTCGAGCTAGTGTGAAATATTGATGAAGAAAAGGCGGCGCGGCTTGACGCCCGCGCGGCGCTAATAACTAATTGGGCCTGAAAGCGGAGAGCTTTCCGCTATTGCCGTACACATAGAGCAGACCTCCGCCGCTAATCATCGCAGCGCGAACGCCATCGCTGTCGGCGCGCGTTCGACCGACAATGCGTCCGTCGATCTGCGAGAGTAAATGTACATAGCCTTCGAAATCGGTAACAGCGATGTAGTTTCCGACTGCGCGCGGCGCAGAAACGCTGCGAAATTTAAGATCGCTGTTCTCCCAAACCACGTCGTCGCTGTTGTCGCGAACCGCAGTGATAATCCCTTCATCATCTACGTAATAGAGATTACCGAAGCCGCGCTCGATACCGTGATAGCTCGAGGCCTCGCGGCCCCACACGATGCGACCGGTGTTGACGTCGAGCGCCATGAGATTGCCTTGATAACTCGAAGCAAGGACTCGTGAACCGTCGACGAGTAGCTGCCCGTCTATGTCGATCACACGATCTATATCGTATTGGCCTTCAGGCACTGCGACGCGTTCTTCCCAACTCCACACTCCGTCATTCGCCTCGACTGCAACCAGAGTGCCATTGCTAAATCCAGCAAGCACCTTGCCTCCAGAGGCGAACACAGGACTGCTTGTGCCGCGAAGTGTTAGTGCGGGCAACGTTGTCTCATAGGTCCAACGCTGCTCCCCATTGGATGCCTCGAGCGCGACGAGTTTCTCATCGACAGTCTGCACCACCACGACATCACCATTGGTTTTTGGCGCTGACAGCACCTCGCTCGACACAGGCATGGCCCAGAGAAGCGCGCCTGTTTCTTGATCTAACGCTACCACCTCAGCCGCTTCGGTACCGACCAATACGAGGCCATATCCGGCGCCCACGCCACCTGTAATAGTTTCATCTAACCGCTCACGCCACAGTAACGCGCCGTCATTCGCCGAAAAGGCGGCCACTGTGCCATCCGCACTCGCTGCAAAAAGTCGTGCGCCATCAAGAACGGGAGTAATGAGGTTGAATATTTTTCCCTGACCGTTACCGACGCTCGCATCCCATTCTCGCCTGAGCGAGACTTCGGCATCGATTCTAATTAGTTCGGTAGGTGGGTTTACTTCATCGTCGCCAAACCAATTAGACGGATTTAGTTTGCCTGTATCGAAGCCGGCACAATTTGTCAGCGACGCCGCAAGCACAAGCAACACAGACCAGCGCGCTGCCAATCGATTGCTCGGGTTCAATTGGCTAGACGCCAGACTGTGTTTAGATGAAGTCATAATCTCTCTGTTTAGCAGCACTGCTTCGAATTAACTTTCGACCCGCGCGAGGTCGTCGAGTTTCATGCGCAGCGAATCGCTTAACGATCCCGCTTCTTGAGCCGCAAGGTAAGCGTCACGAGCATCGGCGCGTCGACCTAGCGCAAGGTAGATATCGCCCCGCAGTTCGGAATAGCCTGCTTCGAAAGACTGAGGCGCCACTGAGTTCACTAATGCAAGTGCGCGCTCTGCATCGCCTCTCGCAAGGATTACTCTTCCAAGCCTCAGGTTTGCGGTGAGCAGCAAGCCCGAATCGGTTTTGGCCATAAATCCTTTGCCGTGGTTGTCGATAATCCACTGTAGATCGGCTTCTGCCGCCTCGAGATCATTGCTCGCTACATGCTGAGACGCAGCAAAGAGGGCGCCGAACGAGGCATAAGTTGATTGCGAGAAGTCATCGCGCAGCTGTGCGCTCAACGCTATTATGCGGTCAGCATCGTCAGTAGCANTTTGCTGACCGGGCTCAACAACTGTCAGCTCGAGTATTTCTTCGTAAAGATCGGATGCGGCACCTTGCGTAGCCAACTGCTGGCCTTCCCAAAAGTTCCAACCNCCAAACCCCGCCGCAACGATAACAATCGCTGCAACGAGCTGCTTTCCGTTTTCTTCCCACCACTTTTTGAGGGTCTCTAGGGTTTCTTCCTCAGCCGCGTTAATCGCCACGACGGTCTCCTTATTTGTTTATNACGCTGTTATGCGAACTTATTGTCGATAAGACTGCGCCAAAAGCCTGTTCGAACCGGTTAACCCGTTATTCTAACTCGAATTACCCTGGGGAACACTGCTCTTTATGACAACTCNGGCACTAATTGATTCCCTCAGGCCNTTTCATTGCGCCGTTACGCCTGAATTGGACGCTTCTGACGCAATACTGACAATGAGAACGGCGCGGAAGGCTAGGCTTGCGAAAGTCTTCGGCCGATCTGGTCTGGCGCCTCNTCGAGAGTGAGCACAGCCTCCTCTCCCCCGTCTACGAGCTCACGGAGTTTCACAACACCTTCGGCGAGTCCTTGAGCATCGAGGAGTAGTGCAAAGCGCGCATTAAGACTAAACGCGCGCTTGAGCTGACTGGCGGGCTTTCCCCCACCGCAGTGGCTGATAATTCTATGTTCTGGCATGGCACTCCGTAACCTTGCTGCGAGCGCCTGCGCCTCTTTTGCTAGCCCGTTGGGCACGACAAGGTAGAGGGCCGGCTGCGTGGCTTGCGGCACTTTTTCGAGCGTCTCGAGCATCAGCACTAATCTTTCGGCTCCCATAGCAAANCCTGCTGCTACTGTGGGCTTGCCGCCGAGCTGTTCTACAAGACCGTCGTAGCGGCCACCGCCGCAAACGGTGCCCTGCGCGCCGAGTGAATCGGTCACCCATTCGAAAACGCAGTTATTGTAGTAATCAAGACCGCGAACGAGCCGCGGATTAACCTCAAAAGCAATGCCTGCATTATCGAGAAGCCCCTTGAGCTCCTCAAAATGGGCGATGCTTTCTGCGCTCACGTAATCGGCGAGAACCGGCGCAGCCGCCAACAGTGCCTGCATGTCGGGATTTTTGCTGTCGAGAATCCGAAGCGGATTGCTATAGAGGCGATTACGCGCATCGTCGTCGAGGCGCTCGCTATGGCTCTCTAGATAAGCTGTGAGCGCAGCACCGTAGGCTTGGCGCTCGGCCGACGCGCCAATATTATTGATTTGCAGA
>JGI26086J50260_1001996_pt1 | contig 11391 bp, 10 predicted proteins | sample SaaInl3SG_22_DNA_FD_50260 | JGI IMG/M metagenome (IMG submission 50260)
GAAACACCAGCGAAAAAAGCCGCCGCAAATCGCGCCGCCGCCGCTAGTGCCATATCGGATAAAACCCCACGCAACGCCCCTTGCCCATGCGGATCAGGCAAGAAATTCAAACACTGCCACGGCATGTTATAGAACGGGCTTTATTTAATTCTATTAGGCATGGATGAATAAAATATCTTGAAATGGGCATATAGCTTGAATATATCCAAGGGATGATCAAGTTTACGCTCATATGCAGGAATGACCATGAATTTGAGGCGTGGTTCGGCTCATCTGCGGAATATGACCGCCAGAATATGGCGGGTCTGGTGAGTTGTGTCATTTGTGATGATGGCAATATATCCAAAGCATTGATGGCGCCGAATCTGGGGGCTAAGGGCAACAAAACCCTAACCCCGCCAGTGATACAAAAAACGCCAGATGCGCAAAACATACAGCCGACTGCTCAGGCAGGATATGCGGCCACCCAGTCTGATCAACAGAATCTGGCAGAAAAAGCCGCGGCTTTAATCACCCAGATGCGCGCCATGCGAAAACAGGTCGAAGACAATTTTGACAATGTTGGTGATGACTTTGCCGAAACCGCGCGGCGTATCCATTATGGCGAAGAAGACACGCGCGGCATTTATGGCAATGCCAGCAACGAAGATGTCGAAGAGCTGATTGATGAAGGCATAGATATTTTTGCGCTTCCTGATCTTCCCAAAGATAATTAAAGTTTTGTGATGCGGTTATTGCGGCCTTACCAATCCGGCGGCGGCATAATTGATTACTGGCGGGCCGCCTAGTGCAAAGCCGCTGATGATGCTTGGCCGGATACCGGTAATATCATCCAGATCAATGCCGGCGGCGCTAGCCTCATGGCGTAAGGTGGCAGGCGAGACAAACTTTGATGCGTCATGCGCGCCGGGCGGGGCAAGCCGTAACAGATATTCCGCCGCGTATTTTGCCAATGCTGTTGCGATCACATTGCGGCTAATGGTGGTCAACACGGCGATAGCCGGTTTATCGATGCGCCCAAGCGCGGCCATAGCCGCCAGAAACGCCGGGCGGTCGGCCACATGTTCAATAATTTCGGATGCAATAACCAGATCAAATCCGGTGTCTTGCGTATCTGCCAGAGCTTCTGCGCTCATCAGCTGATAATTAATGGTCAGATTGGCGGCGTTAGCATGTTCGGTGGCGGCAGATATGGCCGCTTCGCTCATATCAATGCCGGTGACATTAGCGCCTAACCGGGTCAGCGGTTCAGCCAGTAATCCGCCGCCGCAACCAATATCTACCACCGATAATCCGGCCAGAGGTTGAGATGAATGCCGATCAATACAGTCTGGCCGAAGCCGGGCGATATGCTGGCGAATATATTGAATACGGACAGGCGTTAGCCGGTGCAAAGCCCGAAAAATACCCTTTTCGTCCCACCAATCAGCCCCGACTTTATCAAAAAGCGCAATCTCATCCTGATCTATCGTGGTGTTATTACGATTTTTATCGGCGATAGCCATGATATCAAACCCTTCTTGCTCAAATCGATGAATCCGTTTATTGAATGGCAAATATATGCGCCACTTTATAAACGGCATCATAACAGCATATTTGTTGAGGTTAAATCAAGATGGCACGAATTGTACAGAAATTTGGCGGAACATCTGTTGGTTCAGTCGAACGGATCAAGGCAGTGGCACAAAAAGTGAAAGCTACTGTTGAAGACGGCCATGAGGTGGCGGTTGTTGTGTCGGCTATGTCGGGAACAACGAACCAGCTGGTTACATGGGCAAAAGAATGTGGTGCTTTCCATGACGCGCGGGAATATGACACGGTTGTCGCCACCGGTGAGCAGGTGACTATCGGGCTTCTGGCTATTGCGCTTCAGGATATCGGGGTTGATGCCCGTTCATGGCTGGGCTGGCAAATTCCCATTCATACCGATGATGCGCATGGGGCGGCACGCATTGAAACCATTGATACAACAAAAATATCCGAACGCATGGCCAAAGGTCAGGTAGCGGTTGTTGCCGGTTTTCAGGGGATAGGCCCGGATCACCGGATCACCACGCTTGGCCGTGGAGGGTCTGATACATCGGCTGTGGCACTGGCGGCGGCGTTGAATGCTGATCGCTGTGATATTTTTACCGATGTTGATGGGGTGTATACTTGTGATCCGCGTGTAGTGCCAAAAGCGCAAAAGCTGGATCATATTACTTTTGAAGAAATGCTGGAAATGGCATCAGGCGGTGCCAAAGTTCTGCAAACACGATCTGTTGCCATGGCTATGCGCCATAAGGTCAAATTGCAGGTATTATCAAGTTTTGAAGACTTGCCCGGAACAATGGTGATTGAGGAGGAACCAGATATGGAAAAAAGTTCAGTAAGCGGTATCGCTTTCAGTCTGGATGAAGCCAAGGTAACGCTAGTCGCTATCGAAGACTCGCCCGGTATTGCGGCAACTGTGTTTGGCGCGCTTGCCGATGCGCATATCAATGTTGATATGATTGTGCAAACCGCCGCCAGCGAACCGGGGAAAACCGATATTACTTTTTCGGTGCCGGAAACCGATCTGGAACGGACACGCAAAGTGCTGGATGATGTGCGGAAAATCATTACCTGTGCCGATATGATCACTTCATCCGATATTTGCAAAATATCTGTTGTTGGCGTTGCCATGCGGAGCCAGCCGGGTGTCGCAAAAACCATGTTTGAAACGCTGGCAGATAAAGGCATAAATATAGAAGTCATCTCAACATCAGAGATAAAAATCAGTGTATTAATAGCGTCTGATTATAAAGAGCTTGCCGTTCGTAGCCTCCATTCCGCTTTTGGACTGGATGCAAACTGATCCCCCAAATCCCCCCAATTAACCACAAGATAAAAGATGGCTAAACGGGGGGCGTAAGCGGGGGATAGCCTATTCTTAAGATGCGTTTGACCTTTATATTGGAAAAAGTTAAATTAAGCCGATAACTATTGTGAGATATTATGGTTTCCAACCCTTCTGACATAGACCCATTTATTGCTGTTGGCAGTGAATTAGCTACCGCGCGAGTGGCACAAGGTTTATCGCTTTCCGATATTTCTAGCCAGTTGCGGATATCTGTTAAATACCTTGAATTCCTTGAAATTGGTGAACGTGAAAAATTACCGGGTGCTACATATGTACTTGGTTTTATTCGGTCTTATGCCAAATGTCTTGATCTGGATGCTGATGCCATGTGCCAGCGATTGAGCAAAACAATGGCCGCATCCGACCGTCAGCCGGAATATCATTTTATTGAAAACAAAAACGCTGGCGGCGGTGATTGGCGCAATATGATCATGATCGGCGTGGTGCTGATTATTGTATCCTATACGGCATGGTATTTTATGCGTAATGATTATGTGCCGGATGCCGAACTAACCGCCAGTACTGAATTAGGTACTGAATTAGGTACTGAATTGGATACTGAATTAGGTAAAGACAGCATCGAACAGAACGCGGATGAAGTGATAACAGAAATAACCGAAACGGAAATAGCTACCATTGCACCGGATATAACCGTTGATGCGGCAACAACAGAAACCGGCTCTGAAGTAAACACAACAGAAGAAACTGCCGCAAAACAGGATAATGCCGAAAACTCAAATGTCATATCCGACATGGTTGACGGCTCAGCAACTAATCCTGCCGCGGCTAATACAAATCCAGCAATCATGCCGGCACGGACAGATGGCCTGGCCATAACTGCCCTTGCCGAAGCATGGGTTGAGCTATCCCCGCCGGTTGGTGAACCGGTGCTGGCAAAGCTATTGGCGGCCGGTGAAATGATTACCATTCCCGCCGATAATAGCTTTATGCTGACCACGGGTAATGCCGGTGCTATCAGTTTGGGGTATGTGGATCAGGACACGCCATGGCTGGCATTGGGTGCGGCCGGACAGATTTTGAACAAGAAACCCATTGATACCTTGCTTCCAAACAATTAATAACACATTAGTCTATTAGTTTTTTTAACGATGGCCTATCATATGGCCAGCGTATGAAGCATGTGGGAAGACTTTATTATGATAAATCACCGCCCTTACCGTGATATCCAGCGGCGTAAATCACGCCAGATTATGGTTGGGGATGTTCCGGTTGGTGGTGATGCGCCAATATCTGTTCAGACTATGACAAACACGCCGACATCGGATGCGGCGGCAACGCTGGAACAAATCCGGCGTTCGGCGGATGCAGGTGCTGATCTGGTGCGGGTATCCTGCCCTGACGAAGCGAGCACGGCGGCGTTGAAGACGATTGTCAAAGAAAGCCCGGTTCCCATCATTGCAGATATTCATTTTCATTATCGGCGGGCGATTGAAGCCGCCGAAGCCGGTGCGGCCTGTTTGCGGATTAACCCGGGAAATATCGGATCACCGGATCGGGTATCCGAAGTCATCAAAGCCGCAAGAGATCATGGTTGTTCGATGCGGATCGGGGTTAATGGCGGGTCACTTGAAAAACATCTGCTTGAAAAATATGGTGAGCCATGTCCCGATGCGCTGGTTGAGTCTGCGCTTTTCCATGCCAGTTTTTTGCAGGATAAAGATTTTCACGAGTTCAAGATTTCGGTTAAGGCGTCTGATGTATTTCTGGCGGTGGCCGCCTATCATGGGCTGGCAGATGCTATTGATTGCCCGCTTCATATCGGCATCACCGAGGCTGGCGGATTACGCGCAGGTACAGTCAAATCATCTATCGGGCTGGGCAATCTGCTATGGGCGGGGATTGGTGATACGGTGCGTGTATCGTTATCTGCTGATCCGGTCGAAGAAGTAAAAGTCGGGTTTGAAATGCTGAAATCACTAGGCTTGCGGCATCGCGGGGTGACGGTGATTTCNTGTCCGTCATGTTCCCGCCAGCAATTTGATGTGATCAGCTCGGTGCGGGAAATCGAAGACCGGCTTGCCCATATTAATGAGCCTATCACGGTTTCCATAATCGGTTGCGTGGTTAATGGCCCCGGTGAGGCGCGATTAACGGATATCGGATTAACCGGTGGCGGCAAGGACACGCATCAGATATACCTGTCCGGCATGGCTGATCACCGGTTGCAGAATGGTGATCTGGTTGATCATGTTGTATCGCTGGTCGAAGAACGCGCAAATGTGCTTCAGCAGATGCGCGAAGACGAAATCAAGAAAGGCTAATCATGGCTAAATTGCAATCACCACGGGGAACAACAGACCTCTTGCCAGAGGTTATGGCAGGCCATCGTCATGTGACTGATACCGCCAAATCGGTTAGCCTGAGTTTTGGTTTTGAGGAAATGGCGACCCCGGTTTTTGAGTTTACTGAGGTATTTGCCCGTCCGCTTGGTGAGACTAGCGATGTTGTATCAAAAGAAACCTATACTTTTACGGATCGCGGCGGTGAGAGCCTGACGCTTCGCCCCGAAGGCACGGCCGGTGCCGTGCGGGCAATGATTAGTTCAGGCTTGACCCAGACGATGCCGCAAAAATATTTTTATGCTGGCCCCATGTTCCGCTATGAACGCCCACAGAAAGGCCGCATGCGGCAATTCCATCAGATTGGTGTTGAATTGCTTGGCGTGCCATCAGCTATTGGTGATGCGGAAGTCATTACCCTTGGCCATATGATATTATCCCGGCTTGGGGTTGCTGATCATTGCGTTCTCAATCTGAATACGCTAGGCGATACCGAAAGCCGGCAAGCCTATCGGCAGGCGCTGGTTGAATATTTAAGCGGGCATAAAGATAACTTATCCGAAGACAGCCAGCGGCGGCTTCATCTGAACCCGCTCCGTATTCTTGATAGCAAGGATGACGGCGATAAGGAGATTCTTGTAAATGCTCCTGATTTAGCTGATTACCTTAATGCGGTTTCAGCAGATCATTTTGCGGCTGTGCGTGCATATCTGGATGCGGTGAATATAAATTACCAGATCAATCCACGGCTGGTACGCGGGCTTGATTATTATGGCCATACCACATTCGAGTTTATCACGGATGCATTAGGCGCACAGGGCACGGTAATGGCTGGTGGCCGTTATGATGGTCTTACGGCCATGCTTGGTGGCGGTGACGTTGCCGGTGTTGGTTGGGCGGCTGGCATTGAACGGCTGGCCATGTTGTCCGATATTCCATCGCCACAGCCGGTTGATGTGATGATGATTGGCACGTCTGAGCCGCATATGGCGACATTGTTCCAGCTTGCCATGCCGCTTCGTGAGCAGGGTTTACGCGTAGAAACAGGATATGCCAGCAATCTGGGCAAGCAAATGAAACGTGCTGATCGCATTAAGGCTGATCATGTTGTTATTCTTGGTGATGACGAAGCCGCCCGACAGGTGGCAATGGTTCGGTCTATGACAGATGGCCAGCAAGAGGAAGTCGCGATGAATGATCTGGTCGAACATATGATTGGCCGCATTCGCCAACGTCAAATTTAAGGATAAATGATTATGTCATTACAGAATAATCTGGCACGGATATTAGAACGCCGTCAGGATATTGAAAATCAGCTCAATGATGCGGCAAATATGTCACCAGATGAAATGATGCAATTATCCAAAGAGCTTTCTGATTTGCGTCCTATCGCTGAACAGGCTGAAAAGGTGAAAGACATTACTGCCAATCTGGAATCAGCACGGGCGTTATTGGCAGAAGCCGCAGAAGCCGATGATGACGCTGACATGATTGCTATGGCCGAAGAAGAAATCCAGACTCTGGGCAAAGCGCTGGAACAGGGTGAACATGATTTGAAAATTATGTTGCTACCCAAAGATAAAGATGATGAACGAAACGCCATATTAGAAGTCCGCGCCGGCACCGGCGGTGATGAAGCCGCGTTATTCGGTGCTGATCTGTTTTCCATGTATCAACGTTTTGCCGCCAATCAGGGCTGGCGATTTGAAGTGCTTGAAATATCAGAAACCGGAATTGGCGGCTATAAAGAAGCTTCAGCCACTATCACGGGCAATAATGTGTTTGCCCGATTAAAATTCGAATCCGGTGTTCACAGAGTGCAACGCGTGCCAGAAACCGAAACCGGCGGCCGTATCCACACATCGGCGGCAACCGTGGCGGTTCTGCCCGAAGCCGAAGATGTAGATGTTACTCTGGATGATCAGGATTTGCGGGTAGATGTATTCCGTGCATCCGGCCCCGGTGGTCAGTCGGTGAATACTACGGATTCGGCTGTCCGGATTACGCATATTCCGACCGGCATTGTGGTCAGCCAGCAGGATGAAAAATCGCAACATAAAAACCGTGCCAAGGCCATGAAGATATTGCGTGCCAGAATCTATGATGCGGAACGCGCCCGCGCAGAAGCCGAACGTGCCGCGTCACGCAAAGGTCAGGTCGGTTCCGGCGATAGGTCTGAACGCATCCGCACCTATAACTTCCCGCAAGGCCGGGTGACAGATCACCGGATCAATCTAACGCTGTATAAACTGGATAAGATATTAGCAGGCGAAAGCCTTGATGAGCTGGTTAATGCGCTTATCACCGAAGATCAGGCGGCGGCCTTGGCCTCTGATGGTTAAAGACGGGCTTAAAGCCACGCTTGCCAAGCTAACAGCCCAGCTGGATGCAGCAGGAATAGATACCCCACTGCTAGATGCCAGACTTCTGGCTGGACTTGCAATGGGGCTTGACCGGCAAGTTTATGGGCACGAAGATATACCCCTTGATGCTGATATGATGACACGGCTAGATGCGTTTGTAGTCCGGCGGCTAAGCGGAGAGCCTATATCGCGCATGCGTGGATGGCGTGAGTTCTGGTCCATGCGATTTGATATCTCATCGGCTTGTCTTGATCCCCGCCCTGATAGCGAAACACTGGTCGCGGCGGCACTGGAACACCGCCAGCAAGTGACGACCACGCCGCTGATAATGGATTATGGCACGGGGTCAGGATGTCTTTTGCTAGCGGTGCTTTCAGAATGGCCGATGGCAACCGGCATAGGGCTTGATCTTAATCCTGATGCTATTGCTATGGCTATGGCCAATGCTGAACGTCACGGGCTTAATGGCCGGACGCAAATGCTCGCCTCACATTGGTGCGATGCTGTTGAGCCGGATATCAAGGCTGATGTTATTCTTGCCAATCCACCCTATATTCCAACCGCAGACATGCAGGAACTAGACAGGGATGTTCGTGATTTTGACCCTGATCTGGCGCTGGATGGTGGCGGTGACGGGCTTGATGCATGGCGAGTTTTGCTGCCCAGAATAGAACGGCGGCTGACATCCGATGGCGTGGCTCTGGTCGAAATTGGTAAGGGTCAGGAAGATGCTGTTTCGGCATTGGCTCAGGCATCGGGGCTTGATTGTAACCGGCATTGGCCAGATTTATCAGGCACTCTGCGGGTTCTGGGATTAATTAAGGCAAAAGAATAGTAAAATTATGCTTGATATCGGTATAATAGATTAGTAAGGTCACTTCTAGCCATGATATGGCACTAGAATTTCCCGATAACATTAGTGGCAGAACGCCTTCTTTTCGGTGAAGGTTCAATTTATTTTAGGTAAACTTTATGAGACAATCTGGAAAGAACACGCGACAGCGTGGGCGCGGTGGCCGTAGGAATAATAATTTCGGCCAGATTAATCGCAACACAACATTAGATTCAAACGGCCCTGATGTCCGATTGCGTGGTAACGCGCAACAGCTACATGAAAAATACACGTCATTAGCTAATGAATCTTCGGCGGCTGGTGAACGGATCATGGCGGAAGCATATCATCAATTTGCTGACCATTATTTCCGTGTTCACAGCACTATCATGGCCAATACAGAAGACCGCCGCCAATCACAGCCGTCTTCTCAATCACAATCATCTGATACAGATGAAGGGTCTGGTGACACACCGGCGGCAAACGGGAAATCCCCAGCGGCTAATGGTAAGCCAGACGCAACCGAAGTGCTATCTGCCCAAGACGCAGAATCTGCATCCGATGCGGAAGAACCATTAGCTGATGATAATGCTGATAAAGACAAAGGTCAGCCATCAAGCATGGTAAGCTGATCTGATTTTTGATCACATATACTGATATTATTTCTGTTGTAGCGCCAGCCGTTTTGAAAACTGGCTGGATGCATAATTGATGATGCCGCGAACAGTCATTTCCTTTGTGATGATTTCAATATTTTCCGCGAGACGGGTTTTCTCATTTGTGGTTAACGGATTGCCGGATGGCAACGCAACCGTAAGCGGGTTGACATGACTGCCGTTCACAATGATCTCATAATGTAGATGTGGGCCTGTTGAACGGCCACTAGAGCCAACATAGCCTATGATATCACCCTGATTAACGCGGGCGCCTGACCGGACGCTCTTGCTGATGCCTGACATATGGGCATAGGCCGTTTTAAATGTTCCATTATGGATAATACGAACATAGCGGCCATAGCTGCCGTTCCAGCCCGAATATTCGACCATCCCGTCACCAGCGGCCATAATAGGCGTGCCAGTAGGCGCGGCAAAATCTGCGCCGCGATGTGCCTTGGTATAGCCAAGTATGGGATGCTTGCGGTTACCAAATCCAGATGATAATCGCGCACCATTAATCGGTGTCCGCATCAAGGTGCGATAGGCGGAAATTCCCTGGCGGTCATAATATCCTACACTGCCACTGGCTTGTTGATGGCGGAAATATTCAATTTTTTCGCCAGATAGCTTTAAGGATAGGTAATATATCTCACCACCCGGCACGACTTTTTCTGTGACCATGTCCCGGCGATATTCGATCAGGGCTTCGAACTCATCACCAGTCTGAATTTGTCGCTGAAAATCGACGCTAAAGCTCATGATATGGATGAAATCATTAAACATCGCATCCGTCATACCGGCGCTGATGCTTGATTTATACAGTGAGTTTTCAATATCACCTGAAATATAGGTCAGAAAATATTCATATGGCCGGAAACTACGGATGCTACGCCATTCTTTGTCTTCGGTATTATAATAAAGGCTCAAATCCTGTTCATCGTTCAGAGATATGCGGATGCCGCCGGGAGTATGATCTGTTGGCGCAATAGCATAAACGGCAAAACCGATAGGGAGCCGCCGTAATGATCGATGTGTTTGAATATGCCGTATCGCTGACTCGCGCATCTGGCCATCAAAACCGGCGCGACTAAGCAGATTGGATAAACCTTCGCCTGATTTAAGGCGATACAGACTTTCATCAGAATCAATAGCAATGCCCGACTGCTTTTCAATAAAAATACGAAGCGATGGCTCAGTTTCGGGGAAAACGCTTCTGGGGTCTGGGCGCGGCTGTGGCAATACCATGCCATAATTACTTAATATAATGGGCGGGCCAGCCAGATGCGTGTTGTTGCTGTCCAATGGCTGTTCAACAGACTGATTCGGCGTATATGTGGCTTCCTCAGCCGAATCTTCAGCTAGTGCCAGCGAGGTGTGCGACAACAGAATCGCAAAAAGCATCAATGTAGATGCAAGCAAGGTGACAATAAAAGGATGCTTAAGACATATATGTGTCACATGATGCTGATTCGTCATATTGGCGATCCTGTTTCCTTAACTGTTAACCGCAACTTATCGCTATATAGTATGTTACCATATCAACTGCGTGGCACAACATACTGGTTTTAAGTCCTTTTTACAAATTAAAATTAAACAGCTATCGAATCATTTAAATAGCACTTTGTTTTTGGGACGCTTTTAAATAGAATGGGGTTCGTTATGGCAGATAATTAATGTTTAAGTAATTTTAACATTAATTGACGCTATAAACCTTTGCATAAATTACTTAAAAAGGGGGATATATCCCTCTTAAAAATAAATTACATTTTTTTGCATTTAGGGTTTGACATACGGTGTTGGATACGCGATAAACCGCTCCACGCCAGACGGAATGTGTCGGCGAGCTTTTTGAGATGGTAAGTATGATTTGGAAGGGATTCGTGGGCGGCGGTGCACGTGAGAATGTGTCGTCTGGTATATATTAAAAGTACCACCCATGAATCTACGCTAAAGAATTAAGTCAAGGATTAATTTGGGTGGGTCTGATCGTTTAGACGATCAAGTCTAACCTAAGAGTTTGATCCTGGCTCAGAACGAACGCTGGCGGCATGCTTAACACATGCAAGTCGAACGAGATCTTCGGATCTAGTGGCGCACGGGTGAGTAACGCGTGGAAACCTACCATTCTGTACGGAATAACGGTTGGAAACGGCCGCTAATACCGTATACGCCCTGTGGGGGAAAGGTCCGCCGCAGAATGAGGGGTCCGCGTCCGATTAGCTTGTTGGTGAGGTAATGGCTCACCAAGGCTGCGATCGGTAGCTGGTCTGAGAGGATGATCAGCCACACTGGGACTGAGACACGGCCCAGACTCCTACGGGAGGCAGCAGTGGGGAATATTGGACAATGGGGGCAACCC
>JGI26086J50260_1001997_pt1 | contig 11385 bp, 10 predicted proteins | sample SaaInl3SG_22_DNA_FD_50260 | JGI IMG/M metagenome (IMG submission 50260)
CGCATTCGTCACGCCATGCAAGCGGCAGGCCTGCTGGACTAGGCAGCGCATCGGTTTAGTAAGATCGTCATAAGGTGTCGGTTCAGGCACAAGGGGGGTCTATGAAAATTCAAGTAAACGGCCTGTCAGTTGCCTATGACATTGCTGGATCTTCAGGTGAGTGGGTAACGCTGTCACATGCGCACTGCTGCAACCGTGAGACATGGCAGGCCTTGCGTCAGCAACTCTCCACACACTATCGGGTCTTAACGTTTGATGCACGCGGACATGGCGATACCTCGTCCACCCCGCCACCCTACACGATGGCGGGATTGGCAGACGACGCGTTCCAGCTCCTCCAAGCACTCGGTGTTCACCGCACCCATTGGGTCGGTCAAGCCATGGCCGGCCTCGACTTGAACCAACGCATTCAAGACATACCCAGCAACACCCGTAGAGATGGCGCGTCGGAACCATTCCCAAATTACCCACTCATCGCTGGTTGTCTTGCCAGATGCATCGCACATGGCGAATATGGAGCAGCCGGAACAATTTAACCACCATGTGCTCACTTTCTTAGCGAGCCTGTAGGCGGGCTACGCCCGCTTCAAGAACCGGGTGGTTTCGCGCAAACTAACTCGTAAGCGTAGCGCTCATTAATTCCGCCGTTGAACTCGTAGATATCCAGCATGCTTTGGTAGTTATCATGCGTGATTTCAATTTCCTCAGACCAGCAGCCGAGCTTTTGGTAATCATGTAGGCATTGAACCAATACATCGGTTTGTATCGTCGGAAAAAATGAACCCGTTGCTTTGGCGAGCTCCTTCGCAGGCGTATTTATGAGATACGCTTTTGCCTCTTTATACGCAGCAGTAAACGCCACAGCCTCTTCGGTCTGCAGCCATTCTCTGGTAGCCGCCAAACTTGAAAAGCCGCACTTACCAACTGCGGGGCCCACCGTAGCCACAATGTGCCCGGCGCCATCTGCAACGAGTTGCTGTGGAGACGGCCCTTGCTGGTGGATGTAATCACCGGTACCGGCGCGGAAGGCTTTGTCCATTTCAGCAGGCGGTACGTTGATCAGTTTAATTTTATTGATATCTATACCTTGGCGATGGCAAGCGTACTTAAACATTTGCATCGGCTGACCACCATGCAAGATAAGCAATTCAGCGCCTTCAAGCTTCTTCCAACTGAAGTCTGGGTCCGCCTGACGCGCCGTGAGAAAGAAGCCATCCATTTCGTTGGTTAGACCGAAATGCAAGCAAGGCGACGGCTTTCCTTGGTTCAAGAAGCCGAAGGCATTGCTAAGAGTCGTTTGTGCGACGTCTGCAGTGCCATCTATCAGTGCCTCAACAGCCGAGCGTCCGGGTGTCGCGATTGACCATGAAAACTTCAGACCACGCGACTCCAAAAAAGTTCCCGTTAAGGTCGCAACCAACGGTGAATAAAAAGCAGTGAGCCACGTGAATTGCGCGCGTATTTCTTTCATGTAATCATCGTATTCCAGTGCGCGAATTTATGGCAGTCACCTTAGGAATATATTGCCAACAAAAAAGAAAATCACAAAAATCACACGTTTCCCGCCAGGCGCTCTACTCCTTATGTGGACATTGTTTTAGGTGGCGCGTCTAAGCGAGCAATCCATCCATCTAGCTCGAGGCGAGGGCTGGGGTATCTGGCCATTACCAATGGATCATGTCCCGGAATAACGTGCTCAGTTGAACTAGCTAGGCGATAGCATGTCTTATAGCCCTCCAGCATATCTACCGTGTTGTAGATGATGGGAAATAGGCGTTGGTTCTCCATATTGGCGTAGAAGTGACTGGCGTCAGACGCCAACACGNCCCAACCGCGTGCAGTGTGTACACGCAAAATTTGTAACCCCGCCGTGTGACCACCCACGTGGTGCACCGATAGCCCAGGATTGATCTCTTCCGCATCGTCATGGAACACGGCACGGTCTGTGTGCACGCGCTCAACCATAGTCAGCACATCGCTGAGGGTAAAGGGATAGCGCATTGACTTATGGCACACGACATTACTTTTTATGACTCCCCTATATCAGGCGGCGTAGGTGGTGCAATCAAGGGCACGCTTGCCGTGATGTACTCAGGATCGCGTGACAAGTTTGAAGAACTGAAAGCCGCACTTAGCGTCTTTGGAAACCCGTTTTACATTGGGGAAAAACCGGGCCAATTATGATTGACGTCATCAACGCAGGGACTGACATGAGCACGGCGAGCCGTGACAAGTTTCCTAAATCGGTCTTGCCTCGCACCTTTGACTACGGCTTTGCAACCGGTCTGATGTTTAAGGACGTGCGACTGTGTATGGAAGAGAGCCGTCACCTGGGCGTGGACATGCCTGTCGCGTCCTCGGTGTATGACAGTTGGAAAAAGACCAACGACACCATTGGCGCAGAGAAAGACTTCACAACGATTGTTCAGATGGTGGAGCAGTCCATGGGTGTCCTGATTAAGCCGCGAGACGAATCAAACGCATTGAAAGAAATTACCATTAGCGACGGGCGCGCAGCGCCTGACTAGGCATCGCGTCTGATTGGGTATAGCGTCTGCCCGCGATAACTGGTAAAAGTTAGTTTCTAACGCACTGCATACCGTTTGCGGGGGTAATGGCAAGCGCGGTGACGCATCGTGCCGCACTTAAAACAAGGGAGCATTCGAGACCATGTCTGAACTAGAACAATTCTTGACGTTACGCGATCAGCTTATCGCCAACCGAACCGACTTGGCATCAGCAAAGGCCGCTTTCGCGTGGCCTAAGCTAACGCACTTCAACTGGGGTATTGACTATTTTGATGCCATTGCCAAAGACAACACGGCACCCGCTTTGCGTATTCTGGAAGAGAGTGGCGAAGAAGCGGGGTTGACCTACAGCGCCTTGTCGCAACGCTCCTCGCAGGTTGCTTCTTTCCTGACCCGCTTGGGCGCACAACCCGGCGACCGCATGCTGCTGATGCTCGGCAACGAGGTACCGCTGTGGGAGACCATGCTCGCCGCCATCAAAATGGGCGTGGTGGTTATTCCGGCAACCACCCTCTTATCTGGGCCTGACTTGGCCGACCGACTCGCGCGGGGTCAGGTACGGTGGTTAATTACCAGCCAAAGTGGCATGACCAAAATTTTGGATCTCGACCCGCAAAGCCTGCAAGGTATCGGTTGTATCTTGGCGGACAAAAAAGCAACGTTGCCTACAGGATGGATCGACTACTTTGACTCCATGACCGATGCCACGGCATTTCAACCTACCCCCGGTCTGCAGGTCACTGACCCGCTGCTTGAGTACTTCACCTCCGGCACAACGGCTGAGCCTAAGTTGGTGAGACATACCCGCCAAAGCTACCCGGTTGGTCACTTGTCCACGCTGTATTGGCTGGGTCTGAAGCCGAATGATGTGCATTGGACTGTTAGCTCACCCGGCTGGGCGAAACACGCATGGAGTTGTTTCTTCGCCCCCTTCAACGCCCAAGCCTGCGTATTTATATACAACTACACACGCTTTAACGCGCCGCATATTCTCGACATTTTGGTTGACAACAAAGTAACCACCTTGTGTGCACCACCCACCGTGTGGCGGTTTCTTATCCAAGAAGATCTCGCGCAGTGGCCCATCAGTTTGCGCGAGGCCATCTCTGCGGGCGAGCCACTCAACCCAGAGATCATTGAGCAAGTGCGCGCCGCTTGGGGCTTGACCATTCGAGATGGCTATGGGCAGACAGAGACCACGGCAATGATTGGTAATCCGCCTGGGCAACCCCTGAAGGCAGGCTCTATGGGCCGCCCCATGCCGGGTTTCCCCGTTGCCTTGCTAGATGCAGACGGCAAGCTGGCTGAAGAAGGTGAGATTTGTATTGACCTCTCACGTCGCCCCTTGGCCTTAATGGATGGCTATGCGGACGACGCGGCCAAAACAGAGACCGTGATGCGTGATGGCTACTACCACACCGGTGACATTGGCATGCGCGATGACGAGGGCTACATCACCTACGTCGGTCGCGCGGATGATGTGTTCAAAGCCTCTGGCTATCGCATCAGCCCCTTCGAACTGGAGAGCGCCTTGATAGAGCACCCCAGCGTTGCGGAGGCGGCGGTTGTGCCCTGTCCCGACAAGCTACGGGGGTTTATACCCAAAGCTTTTTTGATACTGGCACCCGGCTTTTCGCCCAACGCTGAAACCGCTGCTGCGATCTTTGCGTTTCTTAAGCAGCGGGTCTCCCCCTACAAAATGGTCAGACGGCTAGAGTTTGCGGACTTGCCAAAAACCATTTCAGGGAAAATCCGGCGCGTCGATTTGCGGGTGCAAGAGCTGAAGCGTTCCGAAGGCGCCGCGGTCGGTGGTACAGAGTACACCGACGACACTAAAAGCTAAACGCCGTCATGGGGCGACCACTCAAGCGCTGTATCAAGCGGAAAAATGGGTCGCCTCAAATTCTTGAACACCAGGTCACCGTAGTCGGATGTGCAGACGCCCGCGCCCGCGCACTCGATGGTGGCAGCGGCAAGACGCCCTAAACCTGCACGCCAGTGAATCCGGCTCTTCAGCACAATAAAGCGCTTCTGCATCGGATCAATACCCACACTAAAAAGGGCGTTCGCGTCAAAGGGCTCAATGTGCCGGCTAATGAGAACCACCTCGATACGGCCTGTATCAATCACCACGGCTTGTCCCATATCCATAGACGCGCCCGGGCTCATAGGCCCCTTCGCCTTGAAGCGACCCAGTGAAATGGTTTTCACCGTGCCGTTTAGTGTCACCGCCTCGCTTGTATGCGGCACTTGTGGCATGGGCAGCTTACCGCCTACAGACAAACTCACCGCTGCGCCGACGCCCGCCTGAATGGCCGCCTGCACGGCGGCGGGATCGAATACGGCAAACACAGCGACGTTATCTAAACCTTGGCGCATCACCTCGGCCAACACCGCCGTGGTGTCCATGGTGCCGCCTGACGCCGCATTGTCGTAATGATCAAGCAGCACGATGGGGCCGGGGCCCTGGGGCTTTAAATCACGCGCCTTGCTGACTGACGTCGCCAACGGCTCTAGTTGATACAAAAACGCCTCGCGCTGCGACCACGCCATGGCCAGCAACTCATCGCGCCAACGCGCGGCTAGCGCGGGGTCGTTGTCCGTGACCACGACCGCACTGAGACCCGCCTGCGTGATGTCGGCATGTGGAAACCCCACGAACACGCTCGCGCACAGCGCACCTTGCGCCTCCATCTCGCGGGCGCGGGCTTGCAAGCTTCGGTTGGGCTCATCGTCACTGCCCTGACGCATCACGTGCGGAATCATTGGCGCCCTGCCCCACGCGGTGGTCGGCGTCACCTCAGCCTTCATCATGCGCATCAGGCTACGGCCTGCCCTAAGCGCGGTGCCGTGCATATCGATGTGCGGGTAAGTCTGATAACCCGCCACCGTATCCGCGAGCTCCACCATATCGGCATGAATATTTGCGTGCATGTCATAGGCCACCGCTAGCGGTGTTTTGGGCGCTACCGCACGCACCCTGCGCAGCAACTCGCCCTCTCCGTCTTCATGGGTTTGGGTCACCATGGCACCGTGCAAATCTAAAAATATAGCGTCATAGGGTTGGCGCTCAAGCGCACCCACAATCTCGGCACACATCGCCTCAAAGGCCGCATCCTCAACCGGGCCACTTGGCTGGGCATGCGCGCAGACTGCGATATCAAAGGTGGCACCCGCCGCCTGCGCGACCTCAATAAATGCGCCAACGCCCGTCCCCGTTCCCGTATAAGCCGCTACCGCTTGCTCTCCCTTGAGCAGCGCTTCTCCCGCACGCAAAGCAAAGCGGTCTAAGTCGGTACGTACTGGTGAGAACGTATTGGTCTCATGATTCATCATCGCGATCAAAATGTGCATGGTCTGACTCACAGAAAAATTGACATCCTGTCGTTTTATCACCCAAGGGTGCCAGTTGGCCAATCAATCCGAAACAACCCTGACCTTCAGGCGACACACATGGTCTAGCCGCCCAGCCCCCGCTCGCCATAGTATGGTGGGCATCGAATCCAGATGTTTTCGACCGAAGCCAGCTAGAGCAAGCCAGTTAGGAGGAACCCCAGAGATGACACCCGAGACGTTTGAAGGCACCAATGTGGGTGAGTTACTCATCACGGCCATTCAGCGCGGCCAAGACCGCACCGCTTTCATTTGCGGCGACCGGCATATCTCTTACCGCGAATTTGGCGAACAGCTCAGCCAACTCACGCAGGTATTGACCCAGCGCGGACTTCGCCACGGCGACACCATTGCCGCGCTGTCGGTAAACAGACCTGAGGCATTTTTTGTGAGTGCGGCAGGCTATCTCCTCGGTCTGCGGGTGCTGTGGATGAACCCCATCGCATCAGCAGACGACCACCTCTACCAAGTCAATGACGCGGACGTGAAGCTATTGGCGGTTGACCCAGCAAGCTTTGGTGACCGCGCCGAGACCTTGCGCGAAAAGGCAGACCGACCACTCCAGATAATGGGCTTGGGGCCCCTCGGTGCCCACGTCGACTTGTTGGCCGCCATGTCGCAACAGACGCCACAGAAGTTGCGCTCCCTCGGTCGCAGTGATGACGAATGCGTGCTCGTGTACACCGGCGGTACCACCGGAAAGCCCAAGGGCGTTTTGCACACGCACCGGGTACAGGTCGCAATGATTTTGATGCAAATGGCAGATTTTGACTGGCCTCAAGAGAGCCGCTTTCTCGCCATGACACCCATCACCCATGCCTCAGGCGCGCTCATGATGCCCGTGCTGCTGCGCTCTGGCACCGTGATCATGCACCCGGGCTTTGAGGTCAAACATTTTTGCCATTTGGTACAAACCCATCGTGTCACGTGTACCTTCATGGTGCCCACCATGATCTACGTCCTGCTGGACTCTCCCGTTCGTGAGACCCATGATTTATCCAGCCTGGAAACCATCATGTACGGCGCCGCCCCCATGTCACCCGCACGCTTAACAGAGGGCATCTCTGAGCTAGGCAATATTTTTATGCAGCTATACGGACAGTCAGAAGTGCCCATGGCCATGACCGTCTTGCATAAACACGAGCATGACCCTGTGCACCGCCCCCACCTCCTCAGCTCCTGTGGCACGCCCGTCGTTGGCATGCAGCTGCGCCTGCTAGACGAAGAGGGACAAGAAGTTGCGCCTGGCGACGTCGGCGAAATTGCGGTGCGTGGCCCCTTGGTCATGGCCCAATACATTAACAAGCCTGAGGAAAACGCCCGCACCTTTCGTTACGGTTGGCTTTATACCGGCGATCTGGCCCGCGCAGATGACGATGGCTATTTGTATATTGTTGACCGCTCAAAGGACATGGTGATTACGGGTGGCTTCAATGTCTATCCGCGCGAAATAGAAGACGTGCTCAGCGCACACCCCGCTGTTGCAGCCGCCACCGTGGTTGGTGTGCCCCACGAAAAGTGGGGTGAGGCCGTACACGCTGTGGTGGTCTGGCGCGCTGGCCAAGCCGTTGACTGGAGTGAGCTAAGCGAATTGGTGCGTAACAAGAAAGGCGCTATCCACGTACCCAAAGCCTTTCATGAGATGGCGCGCATACCCACCACTGGGCTAGGAAAAGTTGATAAAAAGCTGATTCGCCAACAACTCATCAGTGGCACCTAAGCATCATTTAAAACAACGTTCATACACTCGGTTTATCAACCACATGGAGACACCGCATGATTAGCTACGACGTCAGCGCCTGGGGAAAGCCCCTACAACAAGCCATACGTGACACACCCACACCCACCGGCACAGAGGTGTTGGTACGGGTCAAGTACTGTGGTGTCTGCCACTCGGATGTACACATTCGAGACGGCTACTTTGACTTGGGCGGCGGTAAAAAATTCCAGATGGAAGAACGCGGCATGAAGCTACCCGTGACCCTCGGGCATGAGCCCTACGGCACCGTGCTCAGCGCAGGGCCAGATGCGGGTGCCGTCCCAGTCGGGGAAGACCGCTTGGTCTACCCGTGGACCGGTTGCGGTTCGTGTGACCGGTGTAACGAAGAGCAAGACAACTGGTGCATGGCGCCCCGCTTTATTGGTGTGCAGCGCGCGGGTGGCTACGCCGACCATGTCTTGGTACCCCACCCCAAATACCTGCTAGACACCACCGGCATTGACCCCACCTTTTCTCCGCTCTTGGCTTGCTCAGGACTCACCACCTACAGCGCCATTCGCAAACTCCAACCCTGCGCCAATCACGACTGGGTCGTGGTCATGGGCGCGGGTGGCTTGGGTCTCATGGCGGTCGCCATCCTGCGTGCGCTTGGCCATGAGCGCATCGTGGTCTGTGACATCAATGACAGCAAGTGGGAAGCCGCAAAAGCCATGGGTGCCACGCACACCATGGACCCGAGCGCCCCCGACGCCTTGGCACAACTGCAAGCCCTAGAGGGAGGCATCTTGGGTTGCGTTGACTTTGTAGGCGCTGCCGCAACCGCGCAGCTCGGCATGGCCGCTCTGCGCAAGGGTGGCCGCTATATCGTGGTGGGTTTGTATGGCGGTGAAGTCCCGGTCTCTTTAGTCCCCGTTGCGCAGCGCGCCATCTCAATTCAAGGCTCCTACACGGGCTCGCTAGCCGAGTTGCGCGAGGTGGTCGCTTTGGCAAAGAGCGGGAAACTACAGCCCTTGCCAACCGACCTCTGCACAGCAGATGAAATATCGGGCGTGCTGGACCAGCTAAAAGCCGGTACCGTCGTGGGTCGTATTGTGGCGCGAATGGACTGAGGTGGACTGAGGTGAAATAACGCGGACTNACGCGGANTGACGCGNACTAGGGCGGCGCGGCGATTCGCGTTGCTTTAGATCGCCAGCACAATGCGCTCGCCAAGGGCGCGCGAGCAACACGTCATCATGCGCGTATTGCTCCCGCGCTCTGACTTTGTTAGCACCTTGTCTCGGTGATCAATAGCGCCCGCGACCACGCCTACCTCGCAGGTGCCACACAAGCCCTCTCCACAATCACACGCAATGTCAACGCCCGCTGCTTGCAAGGTTTCAAAGAGCGTCTGATTGGCTGGCACCGTCAACTCCAGATTTGAGTCGCGCAACACCGCTACAAACGCCTGCGCTTGGCCGGGGTCAAGTGCCGCCCCCCCTGCACTAAAGTGCTCGAAGTGCAAGCTGTTCTCGGGCCACCCATCACTCAAGGTCTCCAGCTCGGTAATGAGTCGGTTCGGGCCACACGCGTACACACCCGTCCCCGCTGGCACCTCGGTGAACAAGCCAGCCACATCCATACGCGACCCTTCAGTTGCAATGTGCAGTGACAACGCAGCACCATGATCGCGCTGTATCCGTGCAAGCAGCGCCATGCGCTCGCGTGCATGTCCGGCATAGTGCAGCGTGTACGACTTACCCAATTCTTTCAGCCTGTCCGCCATCGCAACAATTGGCGTAATACCAATACCCCCCGCAATCAGCACAAAGTGGCTGGCTGACTCATCTAATTTAAAGAGATTTTTAGGCCCCGATAACTGAAGCGAGTGAGTCGCCATTAGGTGGTCTGAAAAATACTGTGAGCCACCGCGCCCGTTCGCGTCCCGGTGAATCACCACCTCAAACTGATCTGGCGCTTGCGGATCACCGCACAACGAATAGCGGCGGCGAAACCCGCCCGCAATTAACTCCACATGGGCTCCCGCCCGCCATTGCGGTAGGCTCTCGCCGTCGGGGGTACCCAGCACAAAGCGCGTTAAGCCATCGCCCTCTGTGTGTCGCTCTCGCACAATGACCGTGCGCGAGATAGCGTCTTTGCGCGGCGGTCCAATGCTGAAATCGCTAGGACGCTGCGTGGCCAATGCAGGCGTTTTACGCTCGGGGTTTTGCGCGGGCTCCCACGTGACCCACAACTGCGCTGGCCCACGAAAAGACGTGTTGCTTAAAAACTCAAATTGCTGATCCTCCACCAAGCGCATATGTGGCAAGCGGCGGGCAAACTCCTCTAAAAATACGCGCATTTGCATGCGACCAATATTTTTACCCATGCACTGGTGCGCGCCATAGCCAAAGGTCATGTGCTCAACCGCATTCTCTCGGTACAGGTCAACGACCTCCGGGTTCTCAAAATGGTCTGCGTCGGCGTTGGCTGAAATTTGCACAATCAGCAGCTTGCTCCCTTCGGCAATATGAACGCCGCCCACAACCGTGTCAGAGGTTGCAATTCTGCGCCACGCGATGATAGACCCCGCAACGCGCAAGCACTCCTCCACCGCGTTGGGAATGAGCGCGGGGTTGGCACAAATTGCCTCCCACGCTTTCGGCTGACTCAGCAACGTCATAAATGCATTGGCAGTCGCGTTAGACGTGGTCTCGTGCGCCGCAGCAAGTATGGCCATCATCATGGAGCGCAGGTAAGACTCGGTCACGATCTCCGGGTGCTTTAAGTGCTGGCGAACAGACTCCACCATCCAGCCTTCCCCCTGCGGGTTCGCCATCATCTCCGAGAGAATCTCTTGCGCGGTTTGCCAGAAGCGCCCCACGTTTTCTGCAATCTCTAGCTGCTCTTGCGCCGTGGGCTTGCCCCAGGTATTGAGGGTATGCGCAACTGCAAACTGGCGTAGGCGCTCCGACCCCTCCTCGGACACGCCGAGAAACCGCAAGGCGATATTCAACGGTATTTCGTAAAACATGGCGCCCACCAAATCAGCGCGCCCACTGTCAACAAATCGATCCATGTATTGGCGTGCCAAGTCGCGCACCATGGGCTCATAGCGAATCAGTCGATCGGGTAGAAAGTCATCCATCAGCAGGCGTCGGCGCGCCATGTGATCGGGTTCATCCTCATTCACCATGGTGCGGTTCATTGCGAACCCATAGCCTTTGAGAATCTCCAACACCTGCGGGGTTGCGGGCGTGATTTTCTCTAGCGCAATGGCGGGAGAAAACACGATGTTGTCGCGAAATACCGCCTTCACATCCTCGTAACGCGTCACCACCCAGTACCCAAGCTGCGGGCTCCAAAACACAGGCTCTTGCTCACGCGCCCAGCGCAGATACTGCGCGGGGTCGCGCATATAGGCGGGCTCAAACGGATTAAATGCAGCGGCTTGCGCACTAATCGGGCAACCATTGGGGTCCAGGCCGCCATGGTTAACGGGGCAACCGCTTGCAGCGGGGGTCGTCGGTGAGGTCATCCTGGGCTATCCACTGGCTCGGAGGCAAACACCTGCGCCGCAAAGGCCGGGTAAATATCAGCAATCTGCTCAGCCACTGGCCCGCGTATGAGGGCCAAGCGCGCGTCATCGGGCGACGGTGTCACCGGCACGTGGTCTGGGCACACGAAGGCAAACCCCGTTTGATCGCGCACTTCTTCTAGGCTGTGTCCGGGGTGTACGCTCTTGAGCGTGAAGCCGCCGGACAC